>WARQ01005367.1_pt1 | contig 11722 bp, 14 predicted proteins | sample 4769161 | NCBI WGS metagenome assembly WARQ01 (sample SAMN08893024, study PRJNA449175) | gut metagenome | isolation source: rumen sample fed with dry roughage | host: buffalo | place: India: Nagpur | collected 2016 | reverse complement strand
AACGCCATCAGGAAGCATTCATCGAACGGACGTCCGTTGATGATGCCTTTGACGGCCTTGCGAAGGATATCATAGCCTATGATCACGTAGATCAGGATGTAGGCACACAGGTAGAAGACGAAGCCTGCAGTTCCCGCAGGCTCGAACATGAGCTTGAGCAGGTTCACGCACACCAGCAGCACGGCCGACATGCAGATACGCAACAGGTTTCTCTTCTGCTTTCTGTTCATGTCATGCCTCAGAAAAAGATCTCGCAGTCGGGCTCGGCCTTGCGGCAGGCCTTGAGGACATCCTTCATGACTTTTTTCTCGTCAGCTCCTTCCTCGAACTCAACATTCATCTTCAACGTCATGAAGCTCACGCTTGCATCCGCAACACCTGCGGTCTTCTTTGCGGCCTGCTCCATCAGATTGGCGCAGTTTGCGCAGTCAACGTCGATCTTGTAAGACTTCTTCATAAAGTGCCTCCAGAACACATTAACATTTTAGCATATTCTAATATGTTCATGTCTGCATGATAGCCTTTCCCGTCGTTGTTGTCAATCATTCAGTTTCCGAATTGGATGTTTATGGCCTTTGAGATCGGTGTGAATCCCTCTCCCAGAACCTGGTTGGCGTTCTGGACAATCAGGAAAGCCTTCTCATCGGTTTCCCTTACCAGCCTCTTGAGGATGATGATCTCATTGTTCGGGATCACGCTCAATAGTACGGGCCTGTCAGCCCCTGTGTACATTCCCTTGCCTTCGAGCTTGGTGACGCCGTGATCCATCTTCTCCATGATCGCCTTGGCTATCTCTTCATACTTTCCGGAAATGATCATGACTGTCTTTGCAGTGTTGGCACCGAGCGGGAGGGCAACCTTGTCGATGACCGATCCGGTGATGTAGACGGTGACGATGGCGTACAGGGCGCTTTCTATTCCGAATACGAACAGGGATGCAAAGATGACGGCGCCGTCGATGATTATCAGGCATGTCCCGAGGGAAAGCGGAGTATACTTGTTTATGATCTGCGCGATGATGTCGGTACCGCCCGTGTTGGCTCCGCCCTTCATGACGAACCCGATTCCTGCACCCATGGTCACACCCCCGAAAAGGGCACTGAGCCATACGCTCAGGGAATCGCTGTAGTCCAGAAAACCGTTGCCTCCCGAGACCTTCACGAGGATAGTCGTGAATCCGGAGAGGAGTATTGTCCCGAGAAGCGACTTGAACCCGTAGACCTTGCCGAAGATCTTCATCCCGATGAAGAAAAGAGGAACGGACAGTCCGAATATCACATAACCGGGGTTCCATCCCAGGGTATGGTAGACCATTGTGGCGATACCGCTCACCCCGCCTGAAGCTATCTTTGCAGGGTTGACGAAATAAGCCACTCCTACTGCGACAAGGAATGAACCCAAAGTAATGTTGGCATATTCATAGACTTTCTGTTTGGACACGTTCCACCTCAAGAAAAAGGGCCGGCAAAATCAGCCGGCCCTCATAATCTATATTGAAACTCAATCCATATGCAAGATGCTCCGTGCCTGAGCCTCCGTGATCTCTGCACGATAGAACAGACGGTAGAACTCGCGGGTGCGCTCAACGATGTCTATGCCGGCCTGCGGATAGAAGATAGAGGCAAGATACCACAGTCCGATGATCCTGTTGGAGCACACGGGGTTGTCGATGAACACGTGCGGCATACTCGGAACAAGGTACACGTTGCCGTTCTTCACGGCCTGCAGGCTTGCCCAGTCGCTGCCGGTCGTGATCGCCTTGTATCCCTCTTCCGTGTAGGCGAAGATGTACTCGGGATCCAGCCGGTACAGGGTCTCAAGCGAGATGGTTCCGTTGGCCTGGGCGACGGATGATGTGACCACGACATCCGCTCCGGCCTTCTCTGCGCACTGGGCATGGCTCTTGCCTGCAAGAATGGCCTCAAGTCCGTCATTTGAAGAAGTTATGTATACAGTGGGTCTCTTCTCTGTGGAATACCTGCTGATTTCGGCAACCGCAGCCTCATAGTACTCCGCAAGCTGCTCGCCACGCTCCTCATATCCAAGAAGCTTTCCAAGCTTCCTGAATACATCTGGGTAATTGTCCATATTGGCCTCAATGAAGATGACGGGAACTCCGACGTCTTCAGAAACATCGTCCAGTTCCTTGGCCATGGACTCCACGGAGCCCTTGATGTCTCCCACATCTATTACTACTTCTGGGTTTGCCAGAATCAGGGTTTCCTTGTTCAGGTTGGCCTTCTTGCCATACAAGGTTCCGAATGCCGGAAGGTCATGGGTATATGACGGATAGATTGTCTTCTCGTCACTGCCCAGTTTCGAGGCAAGACCGACGAGCTTCTCCGGAGCAATCTGGAACACAATGACCTGCGCACTGGATCCGGAAGGGGCGATGCGGGTTATGTTCACAGGAAGCTCCACTTCCCTTCCCAAATCATCTTCAAAGATCAATGTGGGAGGTTCAGTCACTTCCTGTACTTCTGCAATTGCCTGTGATAGCAGAATACCCACAGAAAGGAGCATTATAGTCAACAATAAGGCTATCTTTTTCATTCTTTTCCTCCTATATCGAACAGCACCAGGTTCTTCCTGTTGATGAACAGATAAGGATATGTGCCGTCATCTGTTTCACTTACGAACTTCATGTATTCATCCCCGTTCCTTCCAAGGTAAGTCCACCTGACGAACTCACGTGCCTCTTCCATGGAGACAAGCGGCTGGTTGAAATCAAGCTGCACCTCTTCGGACTCAAACGGAACTCCGGCATCCTTGAGTATCCTCTCTATCTGCAGGGTCCTGTCGGGCCTTGTGTCCTGCCCGTGGCCGCTGTGGCGGGAGATCACATAGATCATCTTCTTCCGGGCAAAAGACCGGAGCCTTCTGAAGTCATCTTCAGTTTCCATATGACCGTAGTTGATGCACAGAAGGACATCGGCCTTCACGCGGACATCGGTGGCATCGGCACAGCGGAAGATATCCAGACCCGAGCGCCTTACTGCCTGCTCGATCACCCTCGGATCCTTGTCGAAAGCATCCACATCAAAACCGTCATCATGAAGAAGCTGTGCTTCATGTCCCAGACCGCACCCGAGCTCGATTATGGAATCGCTTTTCTCAAGATGCTTTTCGAGAGCCAAAACCAGATTCCTGTGATAATCGGAGGCCGCACTTGCCCTCTCGAACCAGGCTATGCTTTCATCTGACCACCAGCTTACTCGGGAATGCATGCAAGACTCCCCCGCTCCGTGCGCACTATGTTTATCCTGCGGCCGTAAAGCCTTGAAAGGACATCGTTTCCGATAAGGTTCTCCGGCACGTCATCATAGACAACCGTGCCCTCGGCCATGGCCACGACCCTTGTGGAATGCATCAGCGCAAGGTCCGGATTATGTGTGGAGTAGATACAGCTGTAGCCTTTGTCCACGAGATCCCTGACCTTCTCGAGTACCAGAAGCTGGTTGGAATAGTCAAGGAACGATGTCGGTTCGTCCAGTATCAGGAGCCTGGCATCCTGCATCAGCGCCCTTGCCACAAGCACCAGCTGTCTCTCGCCGCCGGAAATGTTCTCCATGGTCCGGTCCGCAATGGAATGAAGGTTCAGCAGCTCAATCATCTGCTCCACCTTTTCCTCTTCCTTCCTGCCGGGAGACTGCAACAACGACAGTCTGTTGGAACAACCCATCAGGATGGATGTGCGCACTGAATACGGAAATGCAGACCTTGTTATCTGCGGTATGTAAGCCATCAGTGAGGCTCTTTCCCTGAGTTTCATCTCTCCGACCGGCGTGCCGTCTATGGAGATGGAACCGGATCCGGCCTTCAGGAAACCGGGAATCAGTCTCAGAAGCGTGGTCTTGCCGGCTCCGTTCCTGCCCAGCAGGCTTACCATCTCACCGTCTCCCACACGGAGATTCACCTTGTCGAGAACCTGATGGTCTCTGTAGCTGAAGCAAAGGTCACGTATATCAAGAGTCATAGCGGACCTCCCGGAACAGCAGGAACAGGAAGAACGGCGCACCGATGAACGATGTCAGTATGCCTATTGGAATCTCTATCGTGGCTGCGGCACGGGAGACGCAGTCCACGAGCGTCAGGAACGATGCCCCGAAGAACACCGTGGACGGGAACGAGTACCGTGCATCATTGGAGACCAGCATCCTGGAGATGTGCGGAATAACAAGACCTACCCAGCCTATGTTGCCGGCAACAGCAACGCTGCATGCGGTAATCAGCGTGGCGCATGTTATGGCAACGGCCCTGATGAGCCTTGTGTTCACTCCTATGGAGCGCGCCTCGTCCTCTGACAGTGACAGGAGGTTGATGCGCCATGACAGAAGCAGCAGGACCACTATGGAAGCTCCCACCGGGATGACTATCATCCCCAGTTCCTCGAACCCGGTACCTGAAAGCGTACCCATCAGGAAGTACGTTATGGCGGGCAGCACGTTGTTCGGATCCGCAATCAGCTTCACGAAGCTTGTTGCCGACGAGAACAGGGATGAAACAACCATTCCCACCAGGATCAATGCCAGCGTCTGTTCCCGTCTGGTCCTGGATGCTATGGCATAGATGAGGACCAGTGCGGCGATTCCGGCTGCAAATGCATTCACGCTGACCAGCACGGAGGAAAGTCCGAGAAGAAGCGACAGCGATGCACCGAACGATGCTGCGGTGCTGGTTCCGAGCACATCGGGGGAAACCAGCGGATTGCGGAATATCATCTGGAACGTCTGCCCGCTCAGGGCGAGGCCGGCACCCAGCAGAAGTGAAGCAAGTATCCGTGGCAGACGTATGTGCATGACCACTGCCACGGCATTCTTGTCCATTCCGTAGTTCAGGCCCGTAATCTGCTGAAGCAGCACCTTGATGATCTGTATGGGACTGAGCCAATACCTGCCTATGCCCAATGCCGCCACTGCGACCACTACGGTCACGATACCGAGGACTGTTACTTTGAATCCTGCCTTGCGCGACATCGGCACCTCCAGCCTTTTCCCATTTTATCTGAACGAACATAATGGCGCAAGAGGCATACGGGATTCTTTCGTTTTCTTGTGTTTTTTGTGAAGTTGAACCCGATGTATTTGCCATTTGCCGGTTTTTGCCTTAATTTTCTATCATGGAGTGTTAACGGTATGGTACAGGACCCCTACAGCGTACTGGGAGTATCCAAGGATGCAACGGAACAGGAGATAAAAAAGGCCTACAGACAGAAGGCCAAGCTCTATCATCCCGATTTCCATCCGGACGATCCCGAGGCCGCCCGCAAGATGAACGAGGTCAACGAGGCATATGACATGCTGACGAACCCCGACAAGTATGCCGCACGCAGGGCCCAGCAGCAGCAATACCAGCAGTATCAGCAACAGCATACATCCCAACAGAGCCAATACTCATCCACCTATTCATCAGACCAGGGCGGATGGTCCAGCGACTTCGGATTCGGATTCTACGATTTCTTCGGATTCGGCGGTGGCGGCACACGCTACGACACCAGACCGCGCCGTGAAAGCACGGACAGTGCGGAGATAGGAAACGTCATAGACCTGCTCAACTCAGGAAGACATCAGGAAGCCATTGCCGCCCTGTCCAGGATAGTCAGCACGTTCAGGAACGCACGCTGGTACTACCTGGCATCAGTTGCCTATCACGGCACGGGCAACAACGCCAGAGCTATAGACCTTCTGACAAAAGCCATACAGATGGATCCGGAGAACAGGATGTACCAGCAGCTGATGCAGGAATACAGGTACAGCGCCAGGACATATACATCCGCATCATCTTCCGGCCAGTCCACCAACAGAAGCTACAACCCGTTCAGGAGGATGTTCAGATACATAGGAATCTTCCTGTTCATACAGATCCTGTTCGGTGTGGTAACCATGTGCGGATCAAGCGGAAGCTCCTCTTCAGGCCGTTCGTCACAGCCGCGTTATTACTATTACTACTACTAGGACACCCGGAGGCACGACATGGGCAAGACAATCGGAATAGATCTCGGAACCACAAACAGCTGCGTGGCAGTAGTTGAGAACGGAAAGCCCGTCATAATCCCCAACGAGAACGGAAAGCGCACCACTCCCAGTGTGGTGGCATTCTCCAAAGAGGGAGCGGTCCTGGTGGGTGACAGTGCCCAGAACCAGGCCATCGTCAACAGCGACAGGACCATATCATCCATCAAGCGGCAGATGGGCACTGACTGGGAGATCGAGATCGACGGCAGAAGGTTCATTCCCCAGCAGATCAGCGCCATGATACTCAGGAAGCTGCGCGAGGATGCAGAACGTTATCTGGGTGAGGAGGTCACTGATGCAGTCATCACCGTCCCCGCCTACTTCAACGACATCCAGAGACAGGCTACCAAGGACGCAGGAAGGATTGCCGGCCTGAACGTAAAGAGGATAATCAACGAGCCCACGAGCGCCGCACTGGCGTACGGCCTCAACAACGGACAGAACCAGAAGATAATGGTCTTTGACCTGGGAGGAGGAACGTTCGACGTATCCATCATCGAAATCGGCGACGGCGTCATAGAGGTCCTTGCCACCAACGGCGACAACCATCTCGGAGGCGACGACTTCGACCAGATCCTGGTGGACCATCTGCTGGGTGAAATCAAGGCCCGTCACTCCGTGAACCTCAGGAACGACGTGGCAGCACTGCAGAGGATACGCGAGGCCGCGGAGAACGCAAAGAAGGATCTTTCAGCAAATGAAAGCACATCAATCATGCTCCCTTACCTTGCGCAGAAGGGCGGCCAGACCATCAACTTCGAATACACGCTGACACGCGCAAAGTTCAACGAACTTACAGGAGAGCTTGTGGAGAGGACGGCCATGCCGGTGATCAACGCACTCACAGATGCGGGGATTGCCGCAACAGAGCTGGGCAAGGTCCTGCTTGTCGGAGGATCCACAAGAATACCCGCAGTGCAGAGGAAGGTGAAGGATCTTACGGGCATAGAGCCCTCCAAGACCATCAATCCGGATGAATGCGTTGCCCAGGGAGCCGCCATTCAGGGAGACACCCTGAGCGGAAACGTTCCTGAAGTCTCCAAGAGCATCCTGCTTCTGGACGTCATCCCCCTGAGTCTCTCAATCGAGACGGTAGGCGGCGTGGCAACAAGGCTTGTGGAGAGAAACACCACCCTTCCCGTCCACTATTCCCAGATATTCACCACAGCTGCTCCCTTCCAGAGGAGTGTCGAGATCCATGTTCTCCAGGGCGAGCGTCCCATGGCAGCCGACAACAAGACCATAGGAAAGTTCAGGCTCAACGGAATCAAGGCAGCCCCCGCAGGAGTCCCGCAGATCGAGGTCACGTTCGACATCGACGCCAACGGAATCCTGACGGTATCTGCCAAGGATCTGGACACCGGCAGAAGCCAGTCCATCACCATCACCGAGAACGGAAAGATGTCTGAGGAGGAGATACAGCAGGCAATCCACGATGCGGCCGTCAATTATGAACTTGACCAGCAGAAGCGCAATGCCGATAATACCACCACTGAAAGAAAACACTGGTGGAGTCGGAAGAAATGAGCATCAAGAGCAGGATCAGGAACTGGTTCGCGAGAAGATACGGAGACGATGAGTTCGAGCTTTTCCTCTATGTGATCAATTTCGGCCTGCTCTTTGCGGCAATCATACCCGACTGCCATTTCCTGGTGTTCTTCGCCATAGCAGGCTTCATCTACACTACGTTCAGGGCAATGTCATCGAACATAGAGAAGCGCTCCCGCGAGAACGAGATATTCATGAAGATATTCATGCCCTGGAAAAAGAAGAAGAATCAGTAATCAGGAAAGCCTGTGGCTCTTCATCTCCTTTATGGGAGTGGAGATCAGGATCCTCTGGATCTCGCTGAAGCTCATGACCTTGCCCTCTGCAAGATACTGCTTGCGGAGGTTCTTGAACCTGTACATCATGGCATCGGCATTCTCGATGGTGTCGATCATGCTGTCGCCTTCCGGATGGAATGCGGCATAGCCTGTGGATATGAACGGAATCCTTGAATCCGTGGCCCTGACTTCCTCCATAGAAGCATGAAGCTTCTCCAGAATGCTGTCCGGATTGTTGGTGCGTCCGGGAACCACGATGCAGAACTCGTCTCCGCCGGTCCTGTAGCAAAGAGCCTTCTTGGGAGCATTGGTCCTGATGACCTTTGACACGATCTTCAGTACCTCGTCGCCGTAGAGGTGTCCGTAGTTGTCGTTGCACTGCTTGAAGTAATCGACATCGATGGTGATGATGATGCACGCTTCATCCATCCTGCTGACCAGACCGTCGTAACAGTTCCTGTTCAGGAGCTTGGTAAGGCTGTCACAGCTCTGGATAAGATCTATGTACGAAATGTAGAACAGAATCGGAGTAATGGTCAGCGTAAGGTAATCTGAACGGATGGAACTGTCTATGTTGTGAAGCCCGATTCCGACCAGTAGGTAGAGGAAGGTCAGATACAGTATCCAAGAATTCTTGCTCCGGTACTCCTTCCTGATCGAATATGCACCATACACCAGACAAAGTCCCTGGAACACATAGCTTGCAATGTAGATGAAGTAGAGCTTGCCGTGGTGATAGACGTTGCTGCGGTCGAAATAGAAGATCGATTTCGTGAAGCAGGAAACAGCTATCAGGATGGCATTCACGATGAAGCCCACATGCATGACGTTGAGCAGCTTCCTTTTGCCTGAAATCGGAACCATCAGGGCAAGCGGAATAAGGGGAGCAATCATCAGCTCAAGAGCCTTGATTCCGGTGTGGAGCCAGATGCGGCTTCCCGTATTCTCCAGAAGAAGAGACAGCCATTCAAGCAATGCGCCTATTGCGACGATGACGAATCCCACACTGAACTGTTTCTTCTTGACTCCGGGAAGAAGCGGGCTTGAACCTATCAGTAGGCACATGAGAAGGCATGCCAGAATGCACAGCAGTATCATTCCAGAGTAGTAACTAGACATACTTTCCCTTTACCTCCCCTCACATCAAGATTTACAGTGTTTCAAGATAGAAACTGACAGGCCTGAATCCGTCATTACAGGATATCATGGCCGAGTTCCGGTCTTTCATCCATCCATCATAAAAGTTTCCACCGCCGTTTGCAAGTTTATTTACAAAAGGTTCAAGGCTTGTCCATGCGCTGTCGCACATTCCTTCCGGGATCATTCCCTCCCTTGAGATGAACACCTGTCCTTCATTCAGGTCACAGGCATGTTCAATGGGATTCTCGAACTTCTCCATGAGGTCCTTATGGCAGACCTTGCGCATGACCGTTATCTTCACATCCCTCATGTCACTCACCAGGGTCCGGTCTCAGCACTTTTCCTATGTTCCAAAGATGTGCGGCGTTCTTTGCTGCAGAAAGCCGTTCTTCACCGGTTCTGTATGGAATCTCCGCGGTATGCGCACCACAGTCAAGGCATGCCACATAGAAGCACCAGCCGCCTTCTTCCTCCACGACTCCCGTTCCTCTGCAGAGCGGGCAGTCCTGAAGTTCTATTTCCTTAAGTATCTGCTGCATCACTATTTCTCCGTTTCATAATTATAAGCCAATGTAGCCAGAGTGTCTGCATCTATGCTGAATCTGTTCTCTGACGGCAGGTGATTGTGGCCTTTCTTGTCCCACATGGTGGTCCACAGCTCATGGTTGATATGTCTGCCAAGGCGGCATTTCACGAAAGACACGCATGAATCGGTATCATCACGCTCGCTGGGATGCCACGGACGGGCCAGATAGACGCTGCCGTCCTCCACGGTGTCCGTGCAGGTGATTGTGCAGTTTTCGAAACACAGGCCCTTCTCCGTTTTCACGGATGTCGAAGGGGCCGACACGAAGCCTTCCCCTGTGGAGACTATCGTACAGTTACTGAAAAGGGCATGGCTGCGTCCGAATATGAAGTCTATGTTTCCGTAGACGGTGCAGTCCTCGAACAGGCTTTCGGAGCAGTCCGTAAACAACGTGTCCTGCCAGCTGATGAAGGTGCATGAGCGGAATTCGGCATCCGTGTACTCAGGGCGTGTGAACACCGCAACTGCCTGAAGCCCCATCATGAAGTGGGGATCCTCGTCCTTCTTCGCCCTGCCTGCGAGATAGTCGAAATCGTTCTCAACTGTCAGGTTCCTGAATTCAGTATGGTTTGCGCAGACCGTAAGAGTAGCGCTCGCACCTGTGCCGAAGCCCGGCCTCATACCGTTGTGGTCGTTCCAGACAATTCTTGCTCCGTTGCCGATCACAAGCACATCGTCACGTCCGACGGTGACTTTCTGTCTGTAGACCGCGTTCTCAGACAACTCGACCACAAGAGGGCCTTCCGTCTTCGTGTTGAGGATTTCGTTCAGATTGTCGCCGGGTTTCGCCTTGAGTTCAGTCATTTCAGTGCCGCGAAGCCGCGCTCGAGGTCGGCGATTATGTCGTCGATGTGCTCAATCCCGATGCTGAGACGTATGGTGCTGCGCGTGATGTTCTGGCTTGCAAGCTCCTCGTCCGTCAGCTGACCGTGGGTTGTTGTGGCCGGATGGATGACAAGCGACTTCACGTCGGCAACGTTCGCAAGCAGGCTGAAGACCTTCAGGTTGTCGATGAACTTATGGGCCTCCTGCTGACCGCCCTTTATGTCGAACGTGAATATGGAGGCCCCTCCGTTGGGGAAGTACCTCAGGTACAGGTCATGCTGGGGATGATCCGGCAGCGACGGATGGTTCACCTTTGCAACCATGGGATGCTTGGACAGGTACTCCACCACCCTCTTTGTGTTGTAGGCATGGCGCTCGAGCCTGAGTGACAGAGTCTCCACACCCTGCAGCAGCAGAAATGCATTGAAAGGAGAGATTGCCGCACCCATGTCCCTGAGTATCACGCAGCGCACATAGGTCACGAATGCAGCAGGGCCTGCCACATCAAGGAAAGATACGCCATGATAGCTGGGATTGGGATCTGCAATCTGCGGGAACTTCCCGCTCTTCTTCCAGTCGAACTTTCCGCCGTCAACGATTATTCCGCCCAGCGTTGTGCCGTGTCCGCCGATGAACTTGGTTGCCGAATGAACGATTATGTCTGCACCGTGCTCAACAGGACGGATCAGGTACGGCGTTCCGAACGTGTTGTCTATGACAAGCGGGATTCTGTGTGCATGTGCAATCTCCGCACAGGCCTCTATGTCAGGGATATCGCTGTTGGGATTTCCGAGAGTCTCGATGTAGATGAGCTTTGTGTTCTCCTGAACTGCGGCTCTGACTGCGTCGATGTTGTGGATGTCCACGAAGGTTGTGGTCACCCCGTAGTCCGGAAGAGTATGGGCAAGAAGGTTGTATGTTCCGCCGTAGATGGTGTTCTGGGCCACCACGTGGTCTCCCTGTCTTGTCAGAGCCTGGATTGCATACGTGACGGCAGCTGCTCCGGAGGCAAGCGCAAGTGCACCGGATCCTCCCTCAAGGGCTGCGATCCTCTTCTCAAGCACATCCTCGGTGGGGTTGCCCAGCCTTCCGTAGATGTTGCCGGATGCCTTGAGCGCAAACCTGTCTGCCGCATTTGCGGAATCAGGGAAGACATAGGAAGTGGTCTGGTAGATGGGGACCGCCCTGGCGTCGGTTGCGGGATCGGCCTGCTCCTGACCGACATGAAGCTGCATTGTCTCGAATCTGTATTTGTCCATATCTCTCCCCTTTTCAGAGATTGCTTATCTCATCTATATCGTATGTAGTGCCCTGATAGACGAAGTTCAGCC
>WARQ01001111.1_pt2 | contig 11752 bp, 9 predicted proteins | sample 4769161 | NCBI WGS metagenome assembly WARQ01 (sample SAMN08893024, study PRJNA449175) | gut metagenome | isolation source: rumen sample fed with dry roughage | host: buffalo | place: India: Nagpur | collected 2016 | reverse complement strand
TGACCTGGAGAACTGCATTGGTCTTCATGTATTACCTCTGTACTACAATAGTACTACAGGAATCCATTATCGTCAATTATAACCTGTTTTTCGCATGTCGGATGTCACCGTAATTTCCATACTTGCGGATTTGACGATTCAAAGTGATAATAATGGTATTCCATACACAATGGGGCAGTCTGTAAGAAAATGGATTTGAGATCGATTTACATTCCCAACGGAATAGGCGTCATCCTTCTGCTGATGCTGTGGTACACGTCACGTGCCAGAATCATCAGGCGCCGTACCGAGGACAGGATATATGCGTTCCTGGTGTTCGGCGTGATGATTGCCTGCTTCATGGAGGCTTTCTCATACACGATCGACGGAAAGATCTTCACCGGTTCACGGGTCCTGAACTACATTGCCAACATCTATCTCTATTCGGTCAACCTGCTGCTTCCGTTCAGCGTCCTGGTGTATGTGGACCTGGGACTGTACGGTGACATGAAGAGGATATGGAAGAAGTACAAGCCCCAGATCATAATCGGCATATTCATGTTCTCGATGACCATCCTGAACTTCTTTGTGCCGATCTCCTACGTCATCAATGAAAACAATGTCTACGAGCGCCGGCCGTTCAGCTATGTATACTACTTCGTGATCTTCTATTACATCATCTCCTCGATAGTCCTCACCAAGCGTTATGAGAAGGAGAACGGAGCCAAGACATTCTTCAACATCAACATGTTCCTCATGCCCATCCTGATAGGCGCAGGGCTTCAGTTCATGTTCTACGGGCTTTCCCTTGCATGGCTTTCCGCCGCAGTAGGGCTTGTAGGTCTGTACATGATGCAGCAGAACGAGATGTCATATGTCGATGCCCTGACCGACACCTACAACAGGCAGTACCTGAACCTGATACTGACATACTGGATCAGGAAGGGAAAGCGCTTTGCCGGAGCCATGATCGACCTTGATGACTTCAAGAAGATCAATGACGGTTTCGGCCACACCGAAGGCGACAATGCACTCAGGAGCGTGGCGGAAATACTGAAGAGTTCAAAGAAGACCAATGAGCTGATATTCCGCTTTGCCGGAGATGAGTTCGTGATCCTGAAGATGTCAACTTCCCCGCATGATGACCTTTCTGCCTATTTCAAGGAGCTGGGCAATAATATCGAGGTTTTCAACGGCGGCGAGCATCCGTACAAGATTTCCCTTTCGTACGGGCACAGTACGTTCGATCACGGCAACATAGATTCGTTCATGCGCGAACTGGATTCAAGGATGTATGAGATGAAGGCCCTGCATCACGGCAACGGCAGGAAACAGGAGGACAGATGATGAAGAAAATCAGTACGGAAAAAGCACCCGCGGCGGTGGGACCATACTCACAGGCGGTAGTCGTCAACGGATTGCTCTATACATCAGGCCAGATTCCGCTTGACCCGAAGACCGGCGCAATTGTCGGAAGCAACATAACCGAGCAGGCCGAGCAGGTGATGAAGAACCTCATGGCAGTGCTGGAGGCTGCAGGAGCAAAGCAGGAGAATGTGGTCAAGACGCTCTGTTTCCTGACCGACATGAAGGATTTCGCCGCATTCAACGACGTCTATTCCGAATACTTCACCAACCGGCCCGCAAGGTCATGCGTGGCCGTCAGCAGTCTGCCCAAAGGGGTGCTCTGCGAGGTCGAGGTCATAGCGGAGCTGTAGTTTTCCCGTCTTTCCATGGTTGTCTATGAAGCGTGAACGGAAATCCGTTTATTACAAGATTGCGAGCTTCTTCCTCCATATCATGGTTCCCATGGCGAAGACCGTCTTCGAGGTTCCTCCCGGTGACGATCCCGCGGTGTTCGTGAGCAATCATGCCTCCGTGAACGGTCCGCTGATGGTGACGTTCTATTTCCCGCGCAGGCACAAGACCTGGGTGATTGCCGACGCCGTTGACAAGGTGCACACCCAAAGCTATGCCTACCACGATGTTCTCGTCGGTGACAGCAGGAGGAACTTCCGTTTCTGGAAGACAATCGCATGGGTTGTGAAAATCGCCCTTCCTCCGATACTGATCTACGATACGATCATGGTCTACAGGGACAAGAGGGTGCTGGATACGTTCCGCAAATCAGTCGAAGCGCTGACGCAGGGGAGCGACATCTTCATCTTCGGCGAGTCCACGCAGCGTCATTCCGAGTATGTGAACGGAATCCAGCCCGGTTTCGCAGGCCTCGGCCGCATGTACCGCCGCAAGACCGGAAGGAACCTGAAGTTCTTTCCGGTCTACCTGAACAAGAAGAACAGACTGATCTCTGTGGGCCGCCCGATCGAGTTCGATCCCGACATGGATCCCGAAGAGTTCAAGAAATCCGCATGCACCTTCATCCGTGACGAGATAGACAGGCTGGGCCGGAGCATGAAGCCACACAAGCCGGTTCCGTTCCTGCCCCAGCGCTGGTACGACGCGTACGGCGAGCGCTTCGAGAACGATGTCGCAGCTTACTGGAAGATGATAGAGACCGACTCCAGATTCTACTCGAGAGGATCGTAACAGACCTGCTGACGTGCGACCATATCCGCGAACACGCCGTTCAGGGCCATGAGTTCCTCGTACGTTCCGTCCTCGACTATGTGACCGCCGTCAAGCATGATTATGCGGTCGCACTGCCTGATTGTGGACAGCCTGTGAGCAATCACTATCCTGGTGCAGTTGAGCTTCTCCAGCGAGTCGGAGACTATCTTCTGCGTCACGTTGTCCAGGGCGCTTGTGGCTTCATCGAACAGCAGGATCTTCGGCTTGGAGGCTATGGCCCTGGCAATCATTATACGCTGACGCTGGCCGCCGGACACTCCGCCGGAGTTGCTGTTTATCATGGTGTGCATGCCCATCGGCATGTTCTTGATGTCTTCCTCAAGACCTGCCATCTTGGCCGCTTCCCAGGCTTCCTCCTCGGTGAGCCACGGAGCGGAGATCGTGATGTTGGAGAAGATGTCTCCGTTGAACAGCTTTCCGTCCTGGAGGACTACGCCGATCTTCTGCCTGAGAGAACGCAGGTCCATTGTCTGCAGGTCCGCACCATCATAGGTTATCAGGCCCGAATCCGGTTTCTCGAAACCAAGAAGCAGACGCATTACCGTGGATTTTCCGCATCCTGTGCGGCCGACTATCGCCAGATACTCTCCGGCTTCGATGGACAGGTTCAGGTGGTCCACGATGTTCGGAGTGGTGGGGTCATACCTGAAGCACACGTCTTCGATACGGATGTTGCCCTTCAGGCTGGATACCGTCTTCTTGGCTGAATCGACCTCGGGAACCGCCTGCAGGATGGGCGTGAGCTGCACGTACTGCGGCCTGATTCTGGTCACGGAATCGACAACAAGCGAAAGGGATATAATGGCTCCATACACCAGGCCGTATGCCGAGTTGAAGGCATAGTAGTCGGACATGGAGATTCCGCTGCTGAGAGCAGTCGAGTAGATCAGTATCTGTCCTATCAGTGCTGCGGCCATTATAAGGACCGGAGCGAAAATCATGAAGAGAGGCGGCCTGAACAATGCCTTGGCCGACTTTTCGAACGCGCTTGCCCACTGTCCGTAGATGCGCTTTTCCGCACCGACCAGCTTGATCTTCTGAATTCCGAATATGGTGGAGAAGGCCAGGTTGCTCTCCTTGTTCTCCGCTGAAAGCTGTATCTGCTTTACCTTCGAAGAAACGACTCCGAGCCCTATGTACAGGCCAATCTGGATTGCGAACTCCGCAACCGCAATGGGTGCGAGTGAAGGCGCATAGATGAAGATCTGCACGATGTAGATCAGAGAGAACGCCGACGTGAGCACCGATGAATAAATCAGGTCTCCGAGCGAGATGGCGAACGGCCTTGCGCTGTACATCCTGTTGCTCAGGATTCCGGCGCTGTTCTCACGGAAGAAGTGCACCGGAAGCTGCAGCAGCCTCATTACCAGTGCGGCCTCGAACGATGTCGAGCAGCGGTTGTTTATCCTTGCCAGCACGAGGTTCTTCAGCGATGTGAACATGACCGAGGATATGCTCATGGAAAGCAGGAACACCGTGATTCCCAGGAACAGCTTCATGCTCTCGGAATAAATCAGCGTGGAGAAGATTATCTTGTTTATCCTCGGGATGAACAGCTGTATCAATGTGGCGATTCCCAGGAACAGAAGCAGCATGGCCCTGTCCGATGTCGTGTGCGCATCCCAGAGGAAGCGCATGATGTCCTTGAAATCGAGGCTTCTGAGCGGAAGGGGTCTGTAGAAGACTATGGCGTCGTTGTCGAACCTGTCTTCCTCCGCCTTTCCCACGTGTACGCGTTTCCCGGTTTCCTCATCATTGTAATAGTAACCGCCTCTGCCTGCGGGAATCAGCGCGCAGGAGTTGCGGCTGTCCTTGAAGAAGGCGAGCATGGGGTTCCCGGCATCCTTGTGCCAACCCGGCTCCAGACATATCTCGCGGGTCATTATTCCGGACGGTCTGAGGAGGAAGTTCATCTGCTCCTTCAGGTCGTTGACCCCCTCGGGAAGCTTCTTGGCCTTGATGCCGAAGAAGGCCAGTATGCGGGCGATGTCGTCCTCTGCGGATTCCGCGTTGCTGCGGTCGATGCCGTTCTTGTTGGAGACCACGTCGCCGAGTCTGCGGTTGGCCTCCGAGAATACGAGGTCATCCGCTTCCTTTCTCTGTCTTATCTGTTCGTCAAACCAACTCATACCTGCCTCCTTACTCGCTTCTGACCAGATCGGCATACAGTCCGTTCTTCTTGAGGAGTTCGTTGTGCGTGCCGCGTTCCTTCACGTGACCGTGCTCGAGGACGATGATCTCGTCGCAGCTGCGGATTGTGGAAAGCCTGTGGGCGATGACGATGCACGTTATTCCGCGGTCCTTGATGCCCTTGACGACATCGTACTCCGTCTTGGCATCCAGGGCACTGGTGGCTTCGTCCAGAATGATGATGGTGGGTTCCTGTGCAAGGACTCTGGCGATCTCAAGCCTCTGCCTCTCGCCTCCGGAGAAGTCCTTTCCTTCCGGCGCAAGCTTGTGCCTGTATCCGTCTTCACGCTTCATGATGTCGTAATGGATCTGGGCGTCCCTGGCGGCCAGGATCATCTCGAAGTTCTCGATGGTGTTGTCCCACATCTTGATGTTGTTCTCGATGGTGTCCTCGAACAGGATGATGTCCTGATCCACGACGGCCAATGACCCGCGGAACACGCTGTTGTCGATGTCCAGAAGCGGCTTGCCGTCAAACGTGATGGATCCGCTCCAGGGCTGGTAGAGTCCCGAGATGAGCTTTGCCAGAGTGGATTTGCCGCAGCCGGACGGGCCTACGAACGCCACGCTCTTTCCGGGCTTGAGGTCAAGCTGGAAGTTCTCGATGAGGGGATCGTCGAGGCGTGAATAACCGAAACTGACGTCCTTCATGGTGAGCTGGCCGGAAAGCTTCTTGTAGTCCTCCGTTGTTTCCTGGGCGGGGTCTTCTTCCTTGCGGTTGCGCCAGGCGATGTCGTCCTCCGTTTCCATGACGTCGTCGATGCGCTCCATGTTGGCATGCATCTCCTGAAGGTCCTTCCTTGCCCTGAGCAGTTCGTTGGCAGGAGCACTGAACATGTTCAGGATTCCCTGGAAGGCAAGGAGCGAACCGGGGGTGAAGTGCCCGTTCATTATCAGGAAGGCTCCTACAATCAGAACCAGGTTTCCGGAGACGGCCGATACGATGAGCGGAATCATTCCGAGCGACTGGTTGACCCTGTTGGCCTTGTTCTGCTGACCGGATACGTTGGCCTGGTAACCGGACCAGAGCTCGAAGTATCCGTTCTCGGCGCCGCTGGCCTTGATGGTCTCGATCATCTGGATTCCGGCGGAGAGCGTGCCTCCCATGATGCCGTTGCTGGTCATCTGCTCACGTGTTATTCGCGTGATTCTGACAGCAATCATGCGGCCTATCACCGCGTTGATCAGCACGGACGACACTCCGATGATTGTAAGTATCAGGCTGTAGCTTGCCATTATTCCCAGATACAGGATCATCATCAGGACCTGGAGTGCGAGAGGTCCGAATATCGTGACCAGCTTTCCCGCGACGTCAACGTTCAGGCGCTTGCGGAAGGAGATGTCTCCGGGCAGTCTGGCCGCAAAGAAGCTGAGCGGCATCTTGAGTATGTGCCACATGTATGACGTGCTGCTCACCACGGAAATCTTTCCGTTGATTCTGTTCAGACGGTAGGCCTTGATCGCAAGGACTATCAGCTCCACCACGGTGACGGCGGTCAGAAGGTACAGGAACGGTTTCTCCCAGCTGTTGTAGTCTCCGGTCAGCAACCGGTCCAGGAACAGCTTGGACATGCCCTGGCGGAAGATCGTCAGCATGCTCACCAGGAACGTGGTCAGCAGGATGAAGAGCAGGGCGGGGGTCATGTGCTTCAGACGCTCGCGTATGAATTCCATGAGGGTTTTCCTGTGTCCCTCGGGCTGGAAGTCCTCTGTGGGCTTCATGAAGATGCAGAAGCCCGTGTATCTTTCCTCGAACGCCTTTCTGGAGAGCACCACGTCTCCTTTCTTGGGGTCGTTCATGTAAACTTCGTCCTTCTTGACGCCCTTGACTACCAGAAAGTGCGTGTACTGCCAGTGGACGATGCATGGGAATGTGGCCTTCTCGAAGAATTCGGGGGCCTTGTACCTGCAGACTTCCGCCTGAAGCCCGTAACTCACGGCCGCCTTGGCTATGTGGTTCGAGTTGGCTCCGTCCCTGCAGGGACCGACGTCTTCCTTCACCTTTCCCGTGGTAAGCCACTTGCCGTAGTAGCCTAGGACCATGCTCAGGGAGACGGCGCCGCATTCCTGGTTCTCATACTGCATGATTACCGGAACGTCGGCTATACCCTTCGTGATCGGCTGTGGTATGTTCCGTTCTCTGCTCATAGTTTCTTGTTCCCTCCGAACAGGAACTCAAACGGCTTGATCCGCTCGAGTATGACTTCGGCTTTGTATGATCCGTCGAGCAGGCCGGTGGGACGGTACACGACCGTGACCTCCTCATGTTCCTTAAGCCCTGCAAGCGAGCGCTGGTATTCGTCCAGCACCTCTTCGGAATGCAGTACACTGGGTTCCGAGGGCAGGACCCCGAATGCGGCGGAGGTTCCGTTGATCTCGAGTATGCTGTCTTCCTTTATCCTGGTGAACTGATCCGTTGGGATGTATACGCTGACGCTCTCGTTTTCCACTACAGCGACGGCATTGATGCCTACGGTCAGCGTCCCGGTGAGTCCCCAGACCACCATCCCGATCACAAAGACCAGGAATGCCAGCAGGACAATCCATGTCTTGACAGGCGTAAGGCGGATGTACTGATTCAGGTCTCCCGGCTGGAGATTTTCTTTCTTTTCTCTTTTGTTCGTTTTCTCGCTCATTTTCTTTCCGGATGAAGGAGGCTGTTGGATTTCCGAAGACATACCCCCGTTCTTGTTGGAATGATACTCCGATTCACATCGCAACCTCAAGTTTTTTCACTCGTTGCAGCAAAAGGCTTTGCACATCCGTATCCATTTACATTATGCTGTCTGAGTATGAAGACTCTAGCAAGAGAAAGACTCGGGACCGACCCGATAGGAAAACTGATGTTCAGAATGGCGGCACCGTCGATTGTCGCCATGGTGATGCAGTCGCTGTACAACACCATCGACTCCATCTTCGTAGGAAAGATCAGCCCATCGAGTCTGGCGGCGGTTACGCTCGCATTCCCCGTGAGTATGTTCACGGGTGCAATCTCGACGGGAATCGGCGTGGGCATAAACTCAAGCATAGCCAGAGGTTTGGGAGAAGGTAATCCAGACAGACCTCCCAAGGCGGCCGCAAACGGTCTGATGCTGGGATGCATATCCTATGCAATCATGTTGCTTCTCGGCATATTCGCCTCCAGGTGGTTCATCGGACTGTACACCAAGGAGGAGGAAGTCCTCGCGGCAGGCGTCACATACGTCAGGACCATCACCATGCTGTCGTTCGGACAGATATTCACGCAGATAACGTTCTCCATCCTGCAGGGATCAGGAAACATGGTCATACCCCTGTTCTCGCAGATCGCAGGTGCGGCGACGGTGCTAGCGCTGGACCCGCTCTTCATCATGGTGTTCAAGCTCGGCGTCTTCGGAGCCGGATTGGCTTCGGGCTGCGCACAGATTGTCTCGATGGGAGTGGGACTGTACGGAGTGTTCGTGAAGAACCGCAGCAACCTGCCGGTAACGCTCAAGAGGTTCAGGCCGGACGGGAAGGTCATCACGGACATCCTTGCCGTCGGAATCCCGTCGGCACTCACGCAGGCCACCACATCCGTCGTCAGCGGCATAGTGAACAAAGTCATCTCGCGCTACGGCTCGGCGGCCATATCGGTCTACGGCGGTTACTCCAAGATAAGCTCGTTCGGAACCCTGCCGGTGTTCGGCGTCACCCGTGGAATGACTCCGATACTCGGATACAGCTACGGTGCCAAGAATAAACATCGTTTCCTTGCGACCAGAAGGATCGCAATCATCACCGCATTCATCATCTCGTCGGTCGCAGGACTGTTCTTCGTGCTCATGCCGCAGGTGGTCCTCAACATGATCAACGCCACCGACCAGATGCGTGAGTTGGGAATGACAGACTACAGGATTCTGGGAATCTCTCTGTTCATCAGCGGTGTCGCCATAGTATTCGCACAGAGCTTCCCGCCGGCAAAGAGGTCATACCTCACGCTGACCTACACCATAGCAAGGCAGGTAGGACTTCTGATTCCGATTATATCGCTCTTTTCGAAGCTGTTCGGAGTCACCGGAGTCTGGTGGTCATATGTAGTGACCGACTACATGGCGTTCGGCATTGTATTCGTTATGAGCGTCTGGTTCAGGAAGAAAGTGCTGGACACATGGCCTGACGTAGTAGACAATGATAATATTGGTAATAAAGCTCCGGAGGAGAGTAACAAATGAAATACAGGATACTGATAACCCCGTTGTACGGAGTCGGTGGCAAGCTCCACTACTACTTCAATGAAAAGGATGACAAGGCGTCATACTGTGATGCCCTCCTTTCCGCAGAGGCAAGCTGTAAATTCGTGCTGGCCAACCACCGCATCGACGAAATCATAACGTTCGGATCCAAATCCACATATGATCCCGGCGACGACCTCAAGTCATGCGTGCTCAAGGAAGGAAGCACCTTCTACGCCACGGACATCAACGAGATGTCCACATACAGCCTGTTCAGGTACCGCATGGCCGAGTATCTCGACGAGATCAACGTCGAGGAGCAGGATATCCGCGAGCTGCTTGACGAGAAACAACAGAAGGATGTCATCGAATTCGTCAAGGGTTATTTCCAGAAGTTCAACAAGGCGGGACAGAAGCACTTCAACAAGTTCTTCGACCACCTCATGCAGGATTCCCAGATGCGCACGGATTTCATCAACAGCATGGACGACGCCATCCCCGATTTCGACAATGCACGCCAGAACTACATGACGTGGACGTTCCAGTATCTCTACAACGAGCTCAAGGGTTCATCGAAGCTTGAGCTGCTTGAGGGAAACTCCGACGTCAAGATCCGCTTCACGCCGGTCGGAAGCGACGGAATCGGAACGTTTGTGGAGAACTTCACCCGCATAATGGCCGAGTACGACGATCCGGAAAGCAAGAACACCGTCGAGATTTACATGTGCGTCCAGAGTGACGATGCATCGGACACCTTCGTGATGATGAACCTGATGAACCTCATCAAGGCAATGCCAGAGACGAACCTCAGCATAGCCAAGATTATCACCACCACGAAGAATCCGGACGGAATCGTCAGCGAGGTCTCCGATGACACCGAGAAGTTCGCCATCTCCGACCTGCTGGCCGGAATCAGGGCGTTCCTCAGGTATGGAAAGACCGATCTGCTTCTGGACTACTGGAACATGACGGGAATTCACAATTCCGACATCGAACGGCTTCTGTATGCAATGCGCAACATCGACATCGGAATCTCCCTGTGCGACATATCAGACATCGAGCGCGGAATCGACAGCCTGCGTGAGCTGTTCCATGAGAAGAAGAGCCTCGGTGGTTCCGCATTCGCCGAGAAGTTCTTCGGAATGATTGCTGAGAGCATCAGGCAGGACTACGGCCCGCTGCTCAAGACCGATAACATCGAGTTCTTCGACCTGGTCAAGTGGGCCTACCGCAAGGGATTCTGGCAGCAGACGCTGACCATCATCGAATCCAGGGCTCCCGCCGACTTCGTCAGCAAGGGATTCTATTACTACAGCAATTCGCCTTCGTGTTCCGATGCCGTCGCAAGGCAGTTGGCACAGATCTATTACGATCTGAAGCCCTATGAGAAATGGAAGCTTGACGATATCGAGCACTATTACATCAAGAACTACAGCAGGGGACGCGCTCAGCGCAAGGGTGACTCGAAGGCGAACCAGCTTGAATTCGCCAAACTGAGGGTCAGCGAACTGGATGAAGAGGATGCCGGAATCATCAGGGCCCATACAATCTGCCCCGACAGAGAGGCCCTCAAGAACCTTCTGTTCGGCTACTACTACATCGGTGATGTCCGCAACTCCACCAACCATGCGGCTGAAGAGTTCGACGGGTTCAACTCCATCATGAGCGATTCCGATGTCGGTGCCAGGATGAACATGATAATCCAGTCGATTGAGTTCTTCATTCACAGTTACGAGGTGGTGGAGCAGCTTGTGAAGGAGAGCAACGAGACCGCCGACGTAGACAAGGTTTCCCATGACCAGGTTGTCGAGTACTCGAAGGCCCTCAAGCCCAAGTTCCCCAACAACCGCGGAGGATACCGCGGCAATAGAAGGTAATGTTCCTTGGATAACATTATCCGGTAGCTTTTCACGAGATGTCGTGTTGTTGACACGACATCTTTTTTATAATATTCTCTAGATGTATATAAAAACAGAACAATGAAATAAGGAGAGTTGTTATGGATCTCAAACTAAAGGATAAAGTAGTCCTCGTCACCGGAGGTACCGGCGGTATCGGTACGGCAATCGTCAAGGGTTTTCTCTCAGAGGGTGCCAAGGTTGCATTCTCTTCCACAAGTCAGGCCAAGATTGATGCCCTCATGCCCACTCTCGGAGCCAAGGCCGGTACGGTCGCAGGCTTCGTCGCCGACATGAACAATGAAGAGGAAATCAAGAATTTCGTCGAAGGCGCCAAGAAGCATTTCGGAACCATCGATATCGTCGTTCCCAACGCAGGATACGAGGGCAAGGCCCATCCTGTTCAGGACATGACGCTTGATCTGTTCCAGCAGGTCTACATGCTCAACGTCTTCTCAGTCATGCTCACCATGAAGTATGCGGCTCCGACCCTCATTGAGAAGAAGTCCGGTGCTGTCGTTGTGGTTGCATCAGCCGCAGCATACGAGCCCACTGCCGGCAACAGCGCATATGTCTCATCAAAGTATGCTGTCGCAGGTCTGACAAAGTGCATTGCTCTCGAGCTCGGTCCCGTGGGCGTCAACGTCAACTATGTCTGCCCGGGTCCTGTTGATACTCCCATGATGGTCCGCATCGAGAAGGATTTCTTCCCGCAGCTGTCCCACGAGGAAGCAATGGCCGCCCTTGCCGGTGCTTATGCAATGGACAAGCGCTATGCAAAGCCGGAAGAGGTCGCAAACGCAGTCCTGTATCTTGCCTCAGAGGTCTCAGCCCACACAGCAGGTATGGGAATGCACGTTGACTCAAAGGTCTCAGCTTCCAACTGACACCACCCATCCC
>WARQ01000307.1_pt1 | contig 11824 bp, 14 predicted proteins | sample 4769161 | NCBI WGS metagenome assembly WARQ01 (sample SAMN08893024, study PRJNA449175) | gut metagenome | isolation source: rumen sample fed with dry roughage | host: buffalo | place: India: Nagpur | collected 2016 | reverse complement strand
CCTACTGGACTTAACTCTGGCATTGCCCTTTCAACAATGGAAGATGTGGAAAGTGAACGCTTTGAAACACAGTTGAACCAGGTTATCAAAAGTTATGTTGACATTGCAAAAACTTGTCTTGAAGTATTCCCGAAAGATGAGGATATTCTGCCGGAAGTAACTACAAGAATGACGATCAAGTGGGGCGACATTGTGGAAGAAAGCAAGAAAATGCAGATACAGTTTTCAAGCGCAGACAGCCTTTCAAAAGACCCTAGCCAGAAGTTACAGCAGTTGATTGCACTTGCTCAGGCAGGCGTTATCCCTCAGAGCCGTATTTCACAGTTTATGGAAATACCTGACTTACAGGGCGGATATTCTATCGCAAACAATGCAATCAATGCGGTAATGAGCATTATTCAGGATTGTGTAAACAATGATGTCTTTGATATTCCTGAATATATCCCTCTGTCATTGCTCGAAGATGAAATCTTGAACACTCAGTTGAGTTTACGCGCTGCAAACTACGAAATGAACAAAGAAAGCATTGCAAAACTTTCAACGCTTTATTCTATGTGTATCGAAAAGGAAAAGAGCCTTGCAGAAGAAGCACAGAAAGACGCAATGGCAGAGCAGATTGGAGAAATGGCAATGCAGGGCACTGTTGACGCTGGTCTTACCGACGCAACGAATGAGATTGTCGGAGGCGGTATGGGCGGAGAAGATGTCCCACCAGAAGCACAGCAAAGCGTACCGCAGAATGCACAGCAGAATGTTGACCTTTCTGCGGTTGAACAATAGGTTATAAAATCATTTAAGGAGGATAAAGAAAATGATTAAAAATATTATGAAAAATATCGGAACAGAAAAAGCAGGAATGCCGGAAAAAATGAAGCAGGCATATATTGACCACGCAAAAAAAATTGGGGTAGACAGTCTTGAGTCTTTGATAAGAAATAAAGACAAGGCTTACGTAGACTACAATGATGAAATTGCACAGATTTACGCAGACGAATTGGAAGCAAGAAACAGAAAAGAAGTTACAGAAGATAGCCCGACACCAGAAGCATGGAAAACAGGCGTAATTGCAAAACTTGATACTTCAAAATTATTAGAAATGGATAAAAATTTTGAAAATTATAAAAAAACCATGAATTCTGTTGATAAACTTGCTCAAGAAAGAAATGATATTGTGAAAGCAGAACTTAAAAAGCGTAATTCAAAATAACGCATATTTGACAACTGCAAAATCTTGTCTTATATTTTAATTATTCCCTAGTTTTATCGGTTATTGATTACAAAGGGCAACCCATTAAACGTATCGTTGATACGGGGTTGCCTGTTTTTTTTGTCCGTGTTATATTTTCTTTAGAGTTATTATTCATAAATGACCCGCAGGAGTTTTCTGATTTTCTCTTGCGGGTTTTTTATTTTCCCCCGCTACACGCTCATATATTCTCTTAGAGCGTTTCTTTTAATTCAATCGACAAATTACACTATTTTCTCAAAAACACCGCTAAAAACGCCCTCTACGCTCGTCTATGAGAGTATTTGAAACTTTTTTCATTAACTTATCTTTATAGGAGGTAAAAATGGACGAAAACGAACTCGTTGAAGTTTTGCAGTCTTACAAAGACGCTATCGGACTTCTGGAAGAAAAGTTTAATGCTTTTTCTGAAGAAATCTCACACGTCAGAGAAGAATTGCAGACACGTATTGAAAGTCTTGAAGATACGGTAATCAACGGAATTATCAATCCTGCACACGAAGCAGCCGAACAGGCAGCCTATGACAGAGACCTTGAAGACTTCAAGGGAAGATATTCCGAAAAGGTTGACCCGTACCTCGACAAAATCAAGGCGGTTGAGGGTGATGATTTTGACATCTACAAGACAGCCTTTGACGGTTACAAAGAGTACAAAGACGCTAACGGCGACAAGGCTCTTGATGAGGCAGGATATATTGACGAACTTCTTTCCGGTATTTCTTCACAGCTCGATAAGGTTAAAGAACTTATCAACGCAGAAGAAGTTGAAGTAAAACAGGACGAAAACGGCAATACTGAAATTAAAGCAGACGGTGAAACTGTTGCAGAAGAAACTGTTGAAGAAAAAACAGAAGAAATTGCAGAAGAAGAACCGCTTGGCGAACCGGCTGAACTTTCCGAAGACGAGATGAAAAAACTCGAAGAAGAAATGAAAGCAGAGGGACTTGTTTAAGGTCCGTAAAAAACAAAACAATTTTTAAAAGGAGAAAATACAATTATGGCATTGAATTCAAACGTTTTGGCTATGCTCAAGATTTACTACAAAGACAAAGTAGAAAATCTTCTTTTTCGCAATTCCCCAGTGTTTTCAAAAATCACAAAAGAACGCATTGAGGGTAAATCAGCAAACTTTGCAGCTCTTGCAGGTTTTAGCGGTGGTGTTGGTGGCGACTATGCAAAGGCTCTTTCTTACGCAAATGAAGTAGGAACTTGCGCACAGTGGTCAGTAGAACCTGGACAGGTTTTTGGCGTTGTTGCATTCAACAACAAAGAAGTCCTTGCTTCAAAAACAAACAAGGGTGCATTTATCCGTACAGCAGACGCTAAGATGTTTACATCTTTTGACGCTGTTAAAAAGGTACTTGCAACCGCTCTTTATGGCCGTGGTTATGGTGAAATCTGTGCAACAGGTTACACAACCGCAATCACTGCAAACACTCCGTTTGAAATCTCAGGACTTCCGGAATTCGCAATGATGACTATTGTGCCTGGTATGATTTTGGAACTGAAATCATCAATCACAGACACAACTCCAAATGCAAAACTTACAGTTAATTCTGTAAACGGAACAACTGTAAATGTAACATCAGACACAAGCGTTGGCTCACCACTTGCAACAGATATTCTCTGTATTGCAAACGCAATGGACGCAAGCGGTAACCCGCTTCTTCCAATGGGACTTGCAGGCTGGCTTCCAAACGTACACGGACGCTCTGACACTGGCGGTGGTACAACAGAATGGTCAACTTACATTGCAAAGACATTCATGGGTGTTAACCGCTCAGTAAACGCAGACGCTCTTGCAGGCGCTTATGTACAGGGTGGCTCAGGCGATACTTACGCAACAACTGTAACCGCTCTTGTTCGTAAACTCCGCAGACAGGGCTCAAAGGCTGACCTTATCATCTTGAATGACAAGGACTTTGAAAAGTTTGCTAAGGCTGTTGCAACAACAGACACTTACTTCACACAGACTGGAACAAAAGGAAAACGTGTTCTCAACAATGGTGTATCTGAACTGACAAGTGCTTTCAGCACAAACTACATTGAAAACATCTACGATGATCCATTCTGTCCAGAGGGTCGTTTCTACGTTCTCGACAGCGACACAATTAAATTCTGGTCATACTCAAATGCTGACAAGGCACTTGATGTTGGTGTAACAGGTAATGAACCTGGAACAAAAGAAGTAACAGAGGGTGAAGATGTAACATCTAAGCCTTATCAGTTGCTTATTGACGACATCTTGTCTTTGCAGCCGGGAACTGCCGGAACAGACGGTCCTACAACAGTAGTTGGAATTAACGTTTACGGCTCGTTCGTTGTAACAAACACCGCTCACAACGGTGTAGGAAACTTCTACAACGCAACAGATATTCAGGTATCTGCCGCTGCGTAGTCAGTAGTTTTTAACCTTTGACGCAATCCCCTTGCCTTACGGTGAGGGGATTTTTTTGTCTTTATAACTTATTTAATTAAAGGAGTAAAAAAGATGTTACATTTCACAACAAAAGACATAATCACAAGGGCAAAAGAACTTGCGGACCTTGAAAACTCGAACTTTATTACGTGGGCGGAAAATATGAAACTTCTTGATGAGTGTTACAAGAAGTTGTACCAGGAGTCAATCAACGCAAATGACAAATATTACCTTACAAAATGCGAAACAAAAGACCTTGTTGTCGCAGAAAGAAAAGAAAAGGAAGTGTCTTTTTATCTTCCAGAAGACTTCTATCAGTTGCAGAGTATCAGTGTAAAAGGCACTGGAAGACAGATATTGAAAAAAGCAAGAACGGAAGACAGTTCAAGCGCAAGATATGACATCATCAATAATACGCTTGTACTGTATGGCGGAAGTGCCTCACTCCCTCTTGAAATTGCATATTATCCAGTGCCAAAGACTTTAACACTCAAGAACGAACCTGTAACGGTAAGCATTGAGGGCACACTGCTTGATGTGAACGGGGATATGGTGTTGTACCTTGACGGAGACGGAAACGCAGTAATCGAAAACATCAATACAGGGTGGACAAAAAGCATTGACATAACCTCAATCGACGGTAATGTCATTTTTGGTATTTTAGGACTTACAAAGTTTTTCCTTGTTTCAGACAGTTTTGTCGGATATGAATGTAATATTAAGACAGGAACGGTAACAACTAACAGCGTTTTTATGGGAAAGAAAGACGGGCTGTTGTATTACACAAGTGTTGGCTGGGGTAGTGGCGTTTATCCTGAAACAGTAAGTTTTTACAACGAATATGATCATATTGTAACAACAAGAAGTCTTTCAGAATTTGATACTGCACTTCCGTTCTGTTTTTCTCTTGACGATGACTTGAATATTTACTGGTTAAAATCAGATATTGTTGCGCCTAAAATTATCAAGAAAGATACAGACGGAAATATTTCTGATGTTGTAACTTTTGACTTAAACGGAATGCACGGCTCTTATGACCTCTGGAAGTGTTTTGAAGTAATCAAAGGCTCTCTATTTTATGGCGCAGCCGATGTTTTCTGTAATGAAGTGAAACTCCTTGACAGCAAAGACTATGAAACGCTTATCGGCTTTAACAAAATGGACTTTGACACGGGTTATGGCTTTGCCGTAACTCCGCTGTATGAAGAAAACATAATGCAAATACACTCTTGTTTTGCAGATACAGAACTGGACTTCCCGAATAACTTCTATTTCTCTTATCTTGCTTACTTAATGGCTATTGCATATAAACAGAAACAGAATGCAGACGCAACAATGCTTATTCAGAGGGCAAATGATGAATATGCACAGTTCTTGACTTCAATATCAAGAGATGTAGCAGAAAACAACAGAATACAGAATGTATACGGCGGAGGAACATATTTCTATGGCTAATCAGAATTCAAAAGTTTTTAACATCGACCTTAAAGGCGAACTTATCACAACACAGAATAAAAACATCATAAAGCAGTTTACAGGCTTTAAAGAGCGCAACTGCCTTGTCGCAAACAATAGCCTTAAAAGTTTTAAGAAAAATAACACGCCTTTTATCTATGACGATAACGGGAATTATTACTCACTTGAAAATGACAAGTTCAAGATAAACGGAGTTGTAGAAAAGACTGTTGCGACAAACTCTCCTTTTATTGTCAAAACTGAAATCCCTGTAACCTATGAAAACTTGAATAACGTAATATGGGCTGTCCCTTATGCTTCTGGAACAAAAGAATATAAAATTATTCAGACATCCTCAAACATAAACATTTATGAAAAGACAGAGTCACAATGGACATTACGGGGACGCCATACAGGTGTTTTTACAATTTTAACTTCAAAAAGATGTCTTGTGTTTTCTAATATAAGCAGCACAGCAGTAAAAATTTTCGTTATTTACAACGATAAGGTTTTTTACAAATCTTTTGCCACGGACACAGGATACGAAACAGATAAGGGAATTAACTTTACTATAAAAAACAATCAAAACAACGTCCCTTATTTTATTTTCAAAACTTGCAGCAAAAACTTTGAGACTTTTTCCGTATATAACGACGGGCTTCTTGTGTCTCCTAAAAGTATTTATTTTTTTGATTTAAATACCGGAACAAACTCAGGTATTATATCATCCTCTGCAAATAATTATTATTTATTTTTTGAGGGAGATTATGTTGTTAATTTAAGTACGCTCATTTATTGGCCTATTTTTATTACAACAAATTACACTCCAAACGCAACAGATACACTTGAGTATGACGAAGATTGGAATTGCTGGGTATCACAGAAAGCCAGCCACTTTGGAACATTATCAGAAAAAGGCAGAGCGTCATTTACTTTCAATAGCAATACCACAACATTAACTATAGGGGACTATCAGAACGCAATGATAGAACCTTGTAAATCTGTGTATAACGAAAATAACAAGTATTCACAGTATGACAATATTGCAACTCGTAAAAATCCTAACACAGATATGTATTGTTATCTAATTCAAGACTCTCCGGAGTTTTATTTAAACTTTTTTAATTACAGTAACGCACTTGTCATTGTATCTGGGGATAATATAGTTTTTAGTCGGAAATCATTTTTGAAAACCGTTAAAACAAAATTAGTAGGATATGACCAGGGAAGTCTAGGCTTTTATCCTTACTCAACGGCAGAAGCAGCGATTGCGGCTGCACAAACTCAAATTACTTCGGGCACAGGCTTTACAATGTCTTTGCAATCTTCCGACAGTACATTACAAGATACAAGTTTAAATAACACTCTTTATTTAGGAGACGGCAAGATTATTTTTAACAGTGGAAATAGTTTTGACAATCTTAATTACATAAGAGAGTTTAACTCAAGTTTTGACATTGTTTATAATTCAGGCAAATTTGCAAACCTCTCCTGGACAACAAAAATATTTGAACCATTTTTCCATATTGATGATACTTACTGTCCGCCAATATGGAGTGAAAGCAAACAAGGATTTTACTACCTGATTAACAATAAATGGTATCTTGTAACTGAAAATCAGAATACAGGATATATTGAATACGTATTAGACCGATATATTCTCTTGAATGTAAAACTTGCAGACGGGGATGTATTTAACCTTTACGACACACAGACGCAGAGCTGGCTTAATTATGCGACAGACTGGGATAACAGAATTATTGTCGGATATGACCCTGGCTCTCTTACCCCTACAGAGATAACAAGTTCAAACTACAATATCTCTGTCTTTGATATGGAGTTAGCCAGCGGAATAAATGTGAATTACGCTCAGGGTAACATAACATCTGCAATTTTTAACCCTGTTATATTAAGTGATATAATGACACTGGGATGGGGAAATGTAATTATAAACAACAGTGATTTAATAAATCTTTTACACCTTGATTTTAAGACAGGGTATAAATATTTTATTGAATTATATTTTTCGACAACCCTTCTCAGCGCACAGTTGGAAAACCCGCCTTATATTGCAAACTACAACGGGGAAACAACATCTATTCTTTCAATTTTACAGGGTAGAACATACCCTACAGAAACAGGCGGTAATATTATTCTCAACGTCCCTTTGACTGTAAATTATGTTGTTTCTTCTTTCTCAATTTATTACATCTTTACAAACAACATTTATTACCAGCTCAATACAAACAATGATGAAATCATATTGAATTACGACTTTACATCCGGCCTTACAAACATTACGGAAATGTTCACCTTACAGGGAAACTCTTACATCATCCGTAACAATATTATTTCGTCTTGTACTTTTATTGACGGAATGTTACAGAATGTACAGGCAATTATCTCTTGTAAAAACCTTGTCTTTATGGGGACAAATGTTTCTACAGCGTTCTTTTATAGTCCGGCAAACAAAAAGATTTTAGGTTTTACAGGCAACAGAGATTTTATTGATCTTGCAGAGTTTACAGAAATCGAAACGATTTATAAATATGCTTATTCAATCAACTTCAAGACATTCTTTATTCTCTCAAATATCGGATGTATCTGTATTGCGGATGAGGGATATGTAAGCATTATTAAAGACTCTGTTTACAATAACTTTATTCTTTACTCAAAGTCTTTCGGGTTGTTTAACGCACAAACAAGTTTATGGGATATTTTCTCATTATATGAAAACGGAAACAAAGTCCCTGTAAGTGCAAAAACAGCCTTTTACGGTTACGGAAACAATCAGGTAACAATTATTGATACCTGGTATTTAAAACTGTATGCAGAAACACCTTGCGCAGGAAACATCCGCCTTAAAGTCGTATCACTTACTGATGAGGGAATAAAAAGCGAAGAAACAAACCTTATCGTCAGTAAAGATATGTGGGACGAAGTGACACACTCTTATTACTTGCGTTATCAGCCGAAACTACAGCGTGGTATTGGTTTATCACTTGAAATTGAAAGCGACTTTGATATTTACGAGATTAACTGTTCTGCAAACCCTGATACTACAATCCAGTTGTCAAAGCCTTTCGCAAGTACAAACGTTATTAAAGGAGGTAAGATTTAATGCTTATAAATAATAATGACGTACAATCAATCAATGCAGCCTTAATTCAGTTACAGAATGAGATTGAGGCTCTACAGAAACAGATAAGCGCCATTCAGGCAATGCTTAATAACGCATAATAACTTATTGAAATAAAAGGAGATTAAAGAAAATGAGTAGCGGACTTTCTAATTATGACACAGCAAGAAAAAAGTACCAGGAAAATATCAATAAATACACCGGAAATGAGGGGTATCTTAACGCCCTCAAACAGGCAAGCACGGGCGCAAAGGCGGCTGCAAGCAATATTATTGCACAGCAGAAAAACGCATTAAGAAACGCAGGACAGACAAACAGTGCCGCTGCAATTCTTGCTGCAAACAATGTTGCACAGCAGTACGCTAATCAGCTTAACGCACAGCAGAGTCAGGCTGCAAATATGGGAAGTCAGGCTGTATCTGCACAGGGGCAGAATGCTCAACTTAATTTGCAGGGAGATCAGCAGAGATACCAGAACAACTGGAACAATGTCGGACAGGGCTTACAGTTAGCCGGAACCGCTGCACAAACTATCGGTATGCTTTCTGACGGAGAGTGTAAGGATAAAATCAATCTCACAAAGGCAGATGAATACATCAAAAAGCACACAAAGAAAAGCCTGAAAGATATGAAACTGGAGAGAAAAGACAATGAGTAAGAATATTTCAGACGCATTGAAAAACATTGACACTTTTCTCTATAAGTACAAAAAGTCAGCGCAGAACAATTACGGAGTTGACGACAAAAAGCACGTTGGAATAGTTGCACAACAGCTTGAAGAAAACCCCGTAACAGAAAGTGCCGTTGTAACAATGGAAGACGGCCACAAAGAAGTAGACATCAGGGAACTTACAATGCAGAATACGGCAATGCTTGCAGATGTCGTAAGACGCATTGAGGCAATCGAAAACAAAATAGGAGATAAATAGAATGGCAGAACCAGCACGTAAACTTGCAACAGAACTTGCAACAGATATTGTAAAAAGACCTGCGGAAAGTCTCACCACAAGCGGGGCTTTGAAAGTCGGCGCTAATAAGGCGGGAAAGGCTCTCGGAAAAGTAGCCCCTGCAATCGGTAAGGGTTTTACTATCGGCTCTCTCTTGCTCAATTCCGCACCGCCACTTACAGAACCCTCATACAAAGATATTCTTAAAAGTCAAAAACTCGACTTTAATACACCTCAGACAGAAGATACTCCGACGTGGAAGCAGAAAGTAAGTGAAATGAAACCTGCAAAGTCGGACTTGCCGTCATGGGAAGATATTGTCAACAGTCAGGCTACAAAGGCACAAGTCTCTCCCTCTGTTGTGCCTGGGGCAGAGGCTAAAAACGCAGAAAACAAACAGCCTACAGAAGATAACTCAAAGACAAAGGAAGAAAATAAAACAAGAAAAGAAAACTTTCAGCCTGAACTTCCAGAAGAAAAGAAAACCCCGCTTGCAACTCCAGAAGCAAGTGCAAAAAGGGCAACACCAAACAGATTGAGTTACAACAATCTTTATTCTTATTACAAGTCAGGCGGTTTTGGGGACCCGTCTTCGTCAGACGCAAAAAGAGACTTTGGTTTTGCTATCCTTGACACTATCGGCTCAGGACTTGCTAACGCTGGCCGTGGCATTAAAGGACAGAGTTCAGAAGCCTCTAAATGGGAAAATATCCTTAAACAGGGCAAAACTAATCAGACTGAATTTGAAATGCTCGACAAACAGCTTGCAAACAATGAAGCATTCCAGTCTTACCTTAACAATCTCCGTAAGGACTTTGAAGAATGGACAACAAATTATGGCATTAAAATGGGCTCTGATGAAGAAAAGATGAAAGCCCTCAAAGAGTACACTGCAGCACGTGGAAACCAGATGACAAACGACCTTAAAACTATGATAACAAAGGGACTTATTGACGCAAGTATTAACGGAGTTCAGATGTACACAATGGGCAGACTTTTGAAATAAGGGGCGGACAATGAGAAACACAACTTTTGACTACACCGTAAAAACGCTCAAAGAAGCCCCGGAAACTTCCGTCAACCTTGACACAGATGTAAAAGTGTCTATGCAGAATAAACTTTCTACACTGTTGAATAAACAGCCGATGAACACTGCACAAGGCGCAATAAATCAAACTCCGCAAGGTTTTGGGAGAACCGTGTAAATGACAAAAGAATTGCTTTTAATGGGGATTATTGAATTAGTTATTTTTCTTTTACCGCTTGCAACTTTCTTAACAAAAGTTGGAAGTTGGAAAAAGGAAATTGAACTTAAATTAAAATCCCTTAAGATGTCCGATGAAAGACAGGACTCGCAGTATTCAACTATTCTTAGTACAATGAACGATATACAGATGTCCATTGTAAGAATGGAAACAAAGTTTGAATATATGGAGAAGAAAAATGAAAAGGATTGTTAATTGTCCACAGACAGTTATCCAGGAATTCAATAATAACACCTGTCTTTTTATGTGTTACATCTATTGTTGCGGACTTCTGCCGGATAGCCTTGAGGGGTGGCTTGATTACTATATCAGAGCCTTAAAGGCAAAGTGTATCGGTGAAGACGGTTTTATTCTTGACGCTGAAAAACTTATTTACTGTCTTACAGGGCGCAAGGTTACCGTAACAAAAAAAGCAATTACTGATATAAAAGATATAAAACAAATGTGTCCTGTAATGTACTCAATGAACGAGGGAAAAAGTGGACACTTTGTCGTGGTTGAAAACGGGGAAATTATATTCAATCCGCTTGAAGTATCACAAAACGTAAATAAAGGTAAGCCTGTATCTGCAAGGATAATCAGTCTTATCTAAAAAATAAAAGGAGAAAAATATTATGACAATTTTTAATGCAAATCTTGAAGTAACAAAAGCAACTGTACAGGGCGGAGAAATCAAAGACCTTGAAATCAACCGCCAGAATGTCCCGCTTGCTTCATCTGTTAAACTTGAAACGAACAAGGCAAAAACTATCAATGTATCAACCTACACGGCCCCGGTTGAAATCACTCCGACAACAGGCAAAGACGGAATGAAAAAGGCAACTGTAACGCTGTCAAACATTCCTACAGCTTCCGGTACACTGTACGCATGGGCGCATGACACCAATAAATACTGGTATACAACTACACCTACAATTCCTGAGTCAGATTTTTCTGAATTTCTCAGCAAGGTTATCCTCTCTGTAGGTAATGGCGCTGCACTGGCTTATCAAGATGTATATAGTGAAGATGAAAGTTATGCAAAGGTCAGTGATACATCATGGACAAGAACTTATGATGACGGAGGAACTGAAACTACTGTCACTTTCACTCGTGACGCAACAAAAGACCTCGTAGTAGGAGAATAGGGGGCTTAAATGTCTTTGAAAAAAATCGGTGCTAAAGTCCTTTCAAAAGGCGCTATGATTTTTTCAAGTATCTGGATTGCAGTTTTAACAATCCTTAAAGGACTTGATAAAATCAATCTTACAATAAATGAAATAATTGTATCCGGTGTAGTCATTACTGCGGTATGGACACCGACATTTATTTCCATTATTACGGACAAAATTAAGGAAAAGATATGACAGAAAT
>WARQ01002465.1_pt1 | contig 11836 bp, 8 predicted proteins | sample 4769161 | NCBI WGS metagenome assembly WARQ01 (sample SAMN08893024, study PRJNA449175) | gut metagenome | isolation source: rumen sample fed with dry roughage | host: buffalo | place: India: Nagpur | collected 2016 | reverse complement strand
GGAAGTACTCGATCACGAAGCGCACCAGACCGTATCCGATGAAATATGCTCCGCTGATGATCCCGGGCCCGTTCTTTGTCTTACGGCTAGAGGCCAGAGGCCTGATGACGAACCACAGCATCAGCCAGAGCAGGATGCCCTCGAACAGTGCCTCATACAGCTGGGACGGGTGGCGCGGAAGATTGATGTAGGAACCCTGGGTGTAGGNNTCGCGTACCCACTGAAGGCTTGTTGAAAACAGCGGAGCATCCGGAAACACCATTCCGATTGAACTTGATGTGACGCGGCCCCAGAGCTCTCCGTTTATGAAGTTTCCGAGCCTGCCGAACGTGTATCCGAGCGGAATTCCGGCAATGACATGGTCTGCCAGGTCGAGCAGCCTGTAATTGTGCTTCCTTGCAAAGAGCCAGCCTCCGAATACCGCTCCCACGACACCGCCGTGGTAGCTCATTCCCGGAAGACCGACGAACTGTCCGTTGCGGAACGGCCAGAATATCATCCACGGATGGGTCCAGTAGTACCATGAGCCGTCATAGAACAGGGTGGAGAACAGCCTGGCGCCCAGAATCAGGAATCCGATCGAATAGCAGAACAGCGTAAGGGAATCGTCCGCCGACATGCCGTTGAGCTCACCGTGCCTGCACTGGTATCTGAACAGGGCGTAGGTGATGGCGAATGCCACGATGTACATCACCGCGTACCATCTCACAGGCAGGAACGGAACCACAAGAGGCGATATCCAGCTGGGAAAATCAACATACATCTGCATGCAAGAATAATACCACATTAATACATGCAAGCAAACGAGTGTTGTCCAATATGTTTTTTTTGTGTGGTTTCGCTCAATGTAGGACGAGCACCGGAAAATGATGTATATTTCATTCTATGAAGAAAGCAATTCTGTCATTGATCGTCCTGTTTGTCTTTGCAGGACTTCTTTTTGCAAACGGTTCTCCCGAAGATCAGAAGATCATCGAGAATCTTCTCAAGAATTCACAGTCCCAGTATCCGACATACGTCAACGGTACAGCGACAAAGGCTTCCTCTTCCACGGGTTCGGAAATCATTTCACGTGACATGGCCACGTTGGAAAGGCTTTACCAGTATGTGGACAAGAACTTCCTCTACGACATCGACTATGAGGCTGTCTATGAGGCCATGGCCACCGCGCTGTTCGATGCACTGGGCGACAAGTACACCTACTACGTGACGGCGGAGGAATCCGACGACTACGAGGAAGAGATCACCGGAACCTACGGCGGTCTGGGTTTCTATTTCACCAAGACATACGTCGATTACCAGGATCCTGCGGACGAGAGTACGCTCTATGCCCAGCTGACGCAGGTCTTCCCCAACACTCCCAGCTCCAAGGCCGGACTCAAGGCCGGTGACTACATCATCGCCATAGACGGCGAGTCGGTTGTGGAGCTTGAGGCCACCGACTGTGCCAAGAAGATGAAGGGTACTCCGGGAACCTCGGTGAACATCACCATCAAGAGAGGTGATTCCACATTCACGCTGTCCATGACAAGGGAAGTCATCACGGTTCCTACCGTTGAGTACGAGATGATTTCCGGAAGCTCGACGGCGTATCTGAGGATCCTCGAGTTCTCTTCCAGCACCTATACGGCCATCGGAAACGCACTGGCGGATCTTTCGTCCCAGGGAATGCAGAAGCTGATCATCGACCTCAGGGACAACCCCGGAGGAGATGTGGACGTCTCTCTCGCGATCGCAGACATGTTCATCAGTGATTCCGAACTTCTCTCGATATCATACAAGGATCACACGAGGGACGTGACTTATAGGGCCAACAACGGCGTCATCGTTTCTCCTGATGTGGAGGTTGCCATCCTCGTCAACGGCGGAACCGCCAGCGCCGCAGAGATATTCTCCGCCGCCATGAAGGACAACGGACGTGCAGTGCTGTTCGGAACCAAGACGTACGGAAAGGGAATAATGCAGATCGTCTCGTCGTTCGGAACCGGCTATACGTCGATCACCACTGCAAGCTTTGTCGGTCCTTCCGGCAAGACCATCCACAAGGAAGGCGTTGAGCCCGATTTCGTCATCGAGGAACCGACCGTGAAAGACGATGAGGTTGAAGCCTACACCGAGTTGGTCAACAGCAAGGCCGTAGTTAAGTTCGTCGACGAGAATCCCGACTTCACGGAGGCCAATGTGACCAAGTTCGCCAAGGAGAATGTCGGACGCGGAATCAGCGGGGAAGTGCTCATCATCGTGGCCAGGAACGAATATGTCGGAAGGATGGACTACGACGACAGGCCGCTTGCTGACATCGTCTACGACAAAATCTGCAGGGAGGCCTTCCGCTACCTGCAGAACTACGAGGTCAAGACAACCGTAAACACCACTTCCAACAGTACCAAGAAAGTAGTGAACTTCTAGTCTTTCCAAGTGTCTGGCCAAGCAAGAACCTGCCTCCGGGCAGGTTCTTCCGTTATAAGAAGATAATCCCGCTGAATCCGTTTAATGAGTTATTTTTACACACACTATTGCACAAGTTATGCACAACACTTCGAACGGGTTTGCAAAATACCCTGCCAGAGGGCCTCCAGGTAAGCTTCCCAACTTGGTACTAATCATGTGAGTAGTAGATTGTAATTTGTTACAACATAACGAATTATTTGTTGTACAGACAACGCGTTTCTGTTAAAAAGTTATATAGGTTTTATTGTTGTTCTGTAGTGTGGTTTTCGAGCCCGTAAACTAAATTTTTAATCAGTTATGCACAGTTTACTGACAACTTGATTCCACTATGGTCTGAATTGCTCCGATGGCATAAATCGAGGCTGTTTCACATCTTAGGATATTGGTTTTAAGCAGTACCGCCCTGAAGCCTGCATCCAGAAGAATACGGCACTCGCTCTCCTCCAGTCCGCCTTCCGGACCGACCACTATCGCGGTACATCCGCCGAATCCCCTGACGCATTCCATCAGGTCCGACTGGTCTTCTGACAACCTGGTCTGGTGGAGTACAAGGCCGAGTGTTTCCAGTCCGCCGCTTCTTGACTCCAGATCCGCAGGGATATCTGCTATTCCGATCACGCCATGTACCTTTGTCGGGACCAGTGATCCGCTCTGCTGTATTGCTTCCGCCACCAGTGCATCATAGCGGCCGATCCTGGATTCTTCCTTGCCCTCCAGATTTGCCACGCAGTTTACGCTCCTGACAAGAACGATGTCCCTGACGCCCGCCTCGGTGGCTTTCTTTATGATGTCATCGGCCTTGCGTCCCTTGGGCAGGCACTGGTAGAGGATGATCGGTCTGAGCGGCCTTGATTCCGGCAGGGCATCGGTCCTGCTTTCCGCAGAGTAAGCCCTGTCTGCGCTGAGGGTGCAGCCTGTCTTTCCGATGTGCGTAATGCAAAGATTCCAGAGGCCTCCGTTTCTGTCCCTGCCCATGATCTTCTGGCCCTCCTTGAGTCTGAGGGCGCGGATGAGATAGTTGAAGTCCTTGCCGGTGAGTTCCAGGGAAGGGCTTCCGTCATAATCCGAAGGCATGAGGAAAAGCCGCATGTAAAGATTATGGAAGATATTGTAAAATAAAACAATCACAAGCAGCTGGACAGGAGGCTTACATGAGAATACCGCTTGCGGAATATCCGCGTCCCCAGATGGCAAGGGACAGCTATCTGTGCCTCAACGGAGTGTGGGAGCTCAAGTTCCTCTCCGATGCGGAGAAGAATCCCCGGACGGTACCGGTTGTCGTTCCGTATTCTCCTGAAGCCGAATTCAGCGGCGTGAACAGGACCCTTCAGGACTTCGAGACCATGATATACAGCAGGCATGTGGATTTCCCCGATGTGGATTTCTCCCGCAGCAGGCTGCTCCTGCATTTCGGGGCCGTCGACTACAGGGCCGTGGTGTTCATCGACAAGAAACCGGTGTTCGAGCATGTGGGCGGATACCTGCCGTTTTCCGTTGAAGTCGACAGATCTTCATTCGATCTTGACGTCAGCGTCCAGGACCCCGGAGACACCCAGGAGATTTCACGAGGCAAGCAGAGCTCGGATCCCGGCGGAATCTGGTACCCCAAGACCAGCGGAATCTGGCAGACCGTGTGGATGGAGAAGGTTCCGAGGACCTACATCAGCGGTCTCGTGATCCTGCCTGACCTCGAGGGCTTCCGCGTTACGGTGAACATGAACGACGGCAGCTGTATTCCTGCCGTGCTTTCCGTCGGCGGAAAGGAAGTCTCCATACAGACCGGAAAGGAAGAATACATCAGACTTGACAATCCCAGGCTCTGGACGCCGGAAGATCCGTTCCTGTATCAGTTCGACGTCTCCGCCGGAGAAGACAGGGTTCATTCATATGTGGGGCTCCGGACGTTCGGTGTAGGACCGGACGGGAAGGGAAACAAAGTCCTGCTTCTGAACGGAAAGCCGTATTATCACCATGGTCTGCTGGATCAGGGCTATTATAAGGGCGGCTTCTATACTCCCTCCGATGACAGTGACTTTGTAAATGACATAAGCACCATGAAGGCCATGGGATTCAACACGCTCAGGAAGCACATCAAGGTTGAACCGCTGCGGTGGTACTACCACTGCGACACTTTGGGCATGCTTGTCTGGCAGGACATGGTTTCCGGAGGAGGGCATTACAGACCGTCCGTGATAACGGCTCCGCTTGTGTTCGGATCACACCTGAAGGACGACAGGTATGACAAGTTCGCAAGGGAGGATGAGCAGGCGCGCAAGGTCTGGGAGCAGGAGGCCTACGACACGGTCAGGACTCTGTACAACTGCACCTGTGTGTGCATGTGGGTTCCGTTCAACGAGGGCTGGGGACAGTTCGATTCCGTGCGCATCTGTGAGAACATACGCCGCATTGACGACAGCAGGACCATTGACCATGCCTCAGGCTGGCAGGATCAGGGATACGGTGATTTCAGAAGTCTTCACGTCTATTTCCGCCCATACAGGTTCAGGCGGGACAGTAAGGGACGTGCCGTGATCCTGACGGAGTTCGGCGGATACGGCATGGATACGAATACGACTTCAAAGAAGACCTTCATCTACAGGCGCTTCAGGACAAAGGACGAACTGACGCGTGCCATAGTACGGCTGTATGAAAAACAGATCATTCCTGCCAGGAAGAAAGGTCTTGCGGCATCGATCTACACTCAGGTCTCCGATGTGGAGCAGGAAGTGAACGGCCTGCTCTCATACGACAGGAAGCAGGTCAAGGTCGATGTGAAAGAGATTGCAAGGATGTCCGGAGAACTGATGTCTGTCTGATCAGAGGATAACCGACGTCCTGAGGGTCACCACCATTACCATGAATCCTCCGAGGAAGAAAACCACGGTTCCTATGTTCGAATAGATGAAGGATGATCCTGCAACCACCGTAAGGAAGTTTCCGATTGCCATCAGTATTATTCCCGTCAGCCGGACTACCGATGCCTTGGTCTGTTCATTGAACAGTATCACCAGTATCGATATCAGCGACGTGGCTGCAAGGACAATCAGTATCGACAGAGGAGCCAGCAGGGTCCAGACTCCCTCGATGTCCTGTGTGGCCGGAATGGTGACCGAAAGGAACAGAAGCCCTATGGTTCCCAGTATGTTGAATCTGGTGGTTATTCCCTGTTCGTTGTTCTGATAGAACAGCGCATAGCCGGCAATTGAGAAATAGAGCATGAACTGTGAGAACAGCTGGAGCCTGACCGCAACGCGCGGAGGCAGGATACTCCAGCCGGTAAGAGCGGTAAAGTAGGACAGTATCCTGAGTTCCGTGAGAGCCAGGTACATCATGGCCAGAATCATGAACATGTTGCCCGGATTGTAGGCAGTAACGCTGGTCTTGTAGTAGGAGATGGTGATCAGAAGCAGGATCGAGACCCTGACCGTGGTCGAGATGAACGGATAGCTTTCGGAAGCTTCCTCGCTGATTACCATGCCGTAGACGCATGTTGCAAGGCAGATGCCTATGACGAGGATCTGAAGCGTCAGGGAAAGGAACCTAAGGAGCTTGCTGTTCATCAGATGTTGTCCTTTGCCGTGATGCGGCAGTCGGCGTTGAGATGGCAGGCCGTGAAGCTTGTTCCGAGACCGGCCAGCATGATGTCGAGCATGAGGGCCATTCCGTTCAGAAGCGGAAGCATTCCGATTATCGCGAACTGTGCTCCAGAGATGTCTACGCTGATAAGTCCCAGTGCGAATGTAGTGGTGAATACGACCTCATAACCTGCATGAATGGCGCTGATGAAGCTGGCCAGCGTACATGCCAGAGCTATGGTGATTGTCTGAACGGCAGTCGGGAGCGACCCGTTGATGGCGAATACCAGGGAGCATGTGCACATTGATGAGACAAGGGCGCTTCCGCCTTTGGTCAGTATGCTGTGTATAGGAAGGGCTGTCGACACCACGTTCTTCTGGATTCCCAGGTTGATCCTGCAGTCGGTGTACAGCGTGCTCTGGCTGAACAGATAGTTGACCGAGAAGAACGAAGCCGCTCCTGCCGACAGCAGACGGAGGATCTGCCTGTACGGGTTTCTTCTGAATCCGGTCATGACGGCATAGATCAGCGGGATGAAGCAGAGCAGCATCAATGTCCCGATTATGAAGCAGAGGGCCATGAACTTCCATGAGGAGAAGACCGATGCGTCGGACCACAGCTGATGGAACCAGGTTCCCGAGAGGAAGAAGATTCCTATCCACAGCAGGCTTGCCACTTTCCTTGCAAGCCTGAACATCACCTCGCTGATTGAGTTCAGCGTTATGTATGCGGGCCTGATTATCTCCGATGTCGGGCGGATTGCGTAGCCGAATACAAGAGCAAGAAGGATCACCGGAAGCAGACAGTCCGAAGACTTGATGAAGTTGACGAATGCGTTTACCGAAAGAGGATCGGCCGATGCCAGTCTTGAAGCAGTGGAACTTGCCAGCAGCGCCTCGATTTCCGCGGCCTTCTCGGCGCTTTCCGGAACTGTCGACGTTGCCGGGAATGCCGCAGGGAACACCCTGAACAGGAGGACCGTTATGATCGAAAGGGCAGCGGTAGTGAATGCGGCCCAGAGAATGGTCGTGAGCCAGACATATGACGTACGTCCGGGCTTCCTCGAGAGGGAGGCCGTTCCCGATGTCATGGTGAAGAAGGCCAGGGGGAAGACAATGAAGATTCCCATCTTCATCACGATTTCAGCCACGAAAGTGATGAATGAGATATAGCCCGCACTGCCTTTGAATGTCATTTCGAACGCCAGCCCGAAGGCTGCGGCCACAAGGTAAGTCAACCAGGTCTTCATAGACTGAGATTATATTTGCATTACAGGGCTAATGCAAGAGATTGTCCAGCCTGTACTGGGCGTCGCCGCATTTCCTGAGCCATGAGTCAATCTCTGCCTTGTACTTGTCCAACTTCTTCTCCGTCAGATGTTTACCTTCACAGATGGCATCGGCCAGATATGCCAGGTACATGCACTCCTGGAAGGACTCGCCCCTGAACCACCGGACACCCTGGTATTCGTTGCGGCCGATCAGGTCAAGGAACGGTTTCTCCGTGAGAAGTCCGCTGATGTCAGATGTTCCGCGTGCGATTATCAGAGCGCAGCGCAGCACTATCGGCTCCGGGGCTTCGAAGAAGCGCGAGAGCTGCAGGTGCTGGACGGTCCTCATGGCATCCTCCATGGTCGGTTGTGAGGACAGGAACGGCAGAGTAAGGAATCCTGCGGCAAACACCGTCACGGCATCGTAGTCCATGATTGCATTTCCGTTTGCAAAGAGCTGATGCCTGCATGCGGCTTCCATGTCGTTTAGCATGGCAAGAATCGTCTGCGGCTTCATGATGTGCATGTTGAGTCCGATTTTGCTGAAGAGGGAATCGAACTCCTCCATGTAGGTGTAGCAGGAACCCAGCGTCTGCATGACGTTCCTCTTGTTCACGCTTGTGCCCTTGCCCTGGAGTATGGTCCTGAGGTCCTTGAAGAACTTCTGTCCCTTGATGGGTTCAACCGCCTCGAAGAAGGGTTCGAGATAGAGGATCCTGATCTCGTGCTCAAGGTCCTGTATGCCGTGTCCGTTGTACTTGTTGTAAAGCCTCTCGTAGACGCCGTCGATGTCCTCGACCTCATAGATATTGGTGAAAACCTTGGTCTCGTAGCCGTTGAGGGATATCTTCATGCCTTCGTCGAACAGTTTCTCGGACGGGTACAGGTAGGTCTTTCCGTTGCTGAAGTTCCTGTAGACCAGATAGCGTCTGACGCCGCGTCTGAGCCTGAGGCTCTGAGCCAGCGACACCACTTCCATGCGTCTATCATGTCCGTCCTTCACCAGCTTCTGCGCCGAGAGGTTGATCCATCCGTCCACGCGCTCGTACTGGTTGTTGTAGAGCACCATGGCCATCTGGTTGTCGTCTCCGTTGGTGTATGCGAATACGGACTCAAGCACATTGCCGTATCCGTCGTAGGCATCGAACAGCTGGAAGTATCTTGATTCCGAGAACAGCCATCTCATCTTGAGCAGCGGGAAGATCCTCCTGCGGTGCTCCTCGATCAGGCCTTCGTTCGGACTTTCGTTCCAGTATGCCCTCTGGTANNGGTATTCCATTCCGTACTTTTCCCTGAAGCCTTCTATCTGCCCGTGTCCGAACATCGGCAGGCCGGGCAGCGTGGAGAGCAGGGTACAGACACCGAAGTACTTGTCTCCGTCTCCGAACTGGGCAATGGCGGTCTCCTCGTCCGGGTTGTTCATGAAGTTGACGTAGCGCTTGAGGATGTCCGGGTCGTAGACCAGAGTAGCCTTGATCATGTCGCGGTACTTCTTGTTGTCCTGGTTCTTGAGCATGTGCATGAAGGCGCTGTTGTAGACCCTGTGCATTCCGAGGGTCCTTACGAAGTAGCTCTCCATCATCCAGAATGCCTCGGCCAGAAGCAGCGTGTCCGGAAGCTCGGTCTGGATCCTGTCCACGACCTCTCTCCAGAATTCGTTCGGAATCCTTCTGTTGAATTCCTCCGTGGTCATTCCGAACTGTGCCCTTCCGGCGATGTCTCCGCCGGTTCCCGGCTTGGGGTACCAGAGTCTCTGGATGTGCCTCTTTGCAAGAGTCATGGCGGCATCGAACCTGATTACCGGGAAGTTTCTGGCAACGGCCATTATCTGCTGGATGACGGCCTCTCTTGTCTCAGGATTGAGGAAATCCAGCTGTGCAGTGTCATTCCAGGGCATCGTCGTGCCGTCATTGCCGTGGAAGATATATGATGTCTCGCCGGTCCTGCGGTCAATGCGCCTGAAGGTGACTGCGGCATCCGTCCTGTTGTAGTAGTGGTCCTCGATCCTGATGTCCAGGTCCGGATCCTCCGACAGGTTCTCGCCGTTGTATGTGTATGACGGGAACGGCGGATAAGACTGCTGGATGAAGTAGTTGCTGTGGTATTTCATCCAGTCGCTGTCAAGGCCGGTATGGTTTGGAACCATGTCGCTGGCAAGCCTGATGCCTCTGTCCCAGCAGCGGCTCTTTAGGTTGAACAAGGCGTTCCAGCCGCCGATTCTGGAAGCAATCTCATAGCCCTTGAGAGAGTATGCGGATGACACGGCATCCGGGTTTCCGCAGAGGTTCTTGATCTTCTTCGATGCCGGGCTTCTTTCCCACAGGCCTATCAGCCAGAGTGCGGTGAAGCCTGCATCCCTCAGATAGTCGAGCTCCTCGTCTGGAATCTGGTCCAGGGTGTGGATGTCCCTGTGGTATTTCTTGGAAAGCTGATCCAGCCAGACCAGCGTGCTTTTTGCCATCATTATGACGTTTGGCATCCAGTTCCGGTCCGGAGTGAATGATTCGACGTCATCGTCTCCCAGATTCGAATAATCAGGGATCTCTATGGGGCCCGGGCCGCCCTGGAAGCGGGGCCTGTCCTCTTCCTGCATGAAGTCCTTGCTTCTGAGCAGGAGCGTTGCGAACTCCTCCGGAAGGAGGGCCTCCCAGTGCTCGAGGATATATGCTATCTGCTTGGAAAGTGAATCCGGATAGAGCCTTGCGGGGAGCGTGAGGAACGAGAACAGGTCATCTTCCGTGGATTCCGAGAACCCCGTTCCCTTGAGGTAGCTTCCCATCATGGCGGTCAGTGCCTGTGTTCCCTGGGGGAACTTCAGTTTCTTCTGGTCCAGCATCTCACCGGTGGCTGCAAGCAGGGCAGGGTTGGCCTGAAGTACCTGATGGACGAAGAACGCCCTTGCGGTCTCGACTCCATGAAGGACGTCGGTTTTTCCGCTAAGTCTTGAAGGGAAGGCCTTGTCGTAGAAGTCCAGGACCTCGGCCGTGTCCTTGTTCTTCTCTGCCAGCACTGAAATCCTTGAGAACGGGTCGGAGTCGGAACCTCTCAGGAATGTCGAGATCACGGCCTGATAGACCATATGGAGCACTGCCGAAGTATATGTCTTGCCGGCGGTGATGGGATGCTCATGGCTGTTGTTGTAGACAACCGAGACCTCCTGGGCCTGACGGTACATCATGTCGGCCCTGTCCGATGTCTCGAACATTGGCTTTTCATAAGTCATGGTCTCCCTGCAGATCTCAGATATTCTAAAGTCCCTGTTCTTCATATGATCTCCTATCCTCAGTCCATATATTGTACAGCAGTTTCCACGGCATTATCCAGTATAGATTCAAGCTGTTTTTCCTCAAGCTCGGAAAAACGCCCCAGAACATAGTCCGCAACCTGCATTCCGGCAGGAGGCCTGCCCACCCCTATGCGGAGCCTGCCGAACCTGTCGGTACCCAGATGCTGCTTTACGGACCGCAGTCCGTTGTGACCGGCCATGCCTCCGCCGAGCTGTCTGCGTACGGTGCCGAAATCAAGCTCGATGTCGTCATGCGCAACCAGGATGTCCTCCGGCTTTATGCCGAAGAACCTTGATGCTTCCTGCACGGAAATACCGCTTTCGTTCATGAATGTCTGCGGTTTCAGAAGGACCGTATTCCCTTTTTTCAGGAACAGCCCGTGGAATTTGCCCTGCCAGCTGCCGTCGAATCCGGGAAGCTCCGAGAGGCGGTCACAGAGAAGCCAACCGACGTTGTGTCTGGTCCGTCTGTACTGGATTCCCGGATTTCCTAGAAAGACAATCAGTTTCGGCATGGTTCCATAATAAAGCCCACGCCCGAACTAAGCAAGGAAAGTTGACAAGAGAAGGCGCCGGTGGGACAATTCCAGCGGGGGAACCATGGCACAGGCAAGAGAATTCCAGAGATGCGCACTCATCATGGGCGTGCTGTCCACATCGGAGGACAGGCATGACGGAATCATATCGCTGCTGGAAGAGCATTTCGGTCCGGTGGAGATGTTCAGCCCGGTCATGGATTTTTCCTTCACGGATTACTATGACGGCGAGATGGGCGGCCGGCCCGTACGCTACCTCCTGCTGTTCAGGAACCTTGTGGATCCGTCGGACCTTGCCGGAATCAAGATCCTGACCAACTCTCTGGAGAAGCAGTTCGTTTCCGAAAACGGAGGCCGCACCGTGAATCTTGATCCGGGAATCCTGTCCCTGGCCAGCCTGATCCTGGCTTCCTGCAAGGACAGGTCCCACAGGATTCCGCTCAGGGACGGAGTCTATGCCGAAACCACATTGATCTACCAGAACCATGATTTCCAGGCTCTGCCATGGTCATATGCCGACTACAGCAGCGATGCCGTCAGGGCCGTCCTGCGTTCTTTCCGGGACAAATACCGTGAAATCCTGAAAACAACACAAAAAACCTGATTTTTATTCTGAAAAACTCAAATATTTCCCGCACTTCTCTCGTATATGCGGGCATGAAGAAAAGAAAGATATCCTATGTCTTGCCGCTTCTTTCGGCGCTGCTGGTTCTCCAT
>WARQ01004415.1_pt1 | contig 11842 bp, 10 predicted proteins | sample 4769161 | NCBI WGS metagenome assembly WARQ01 (sample SAMN08893024, study PRJNA449175) | gut metagenome | isolation source: rumen sample fed with dry roughage | host: buffalo | place: India: Nagpur | collected 2016 | reverse complement strand
TCTTATTGTACAAGAACCTGCAATTCAGCATAATGGCGGTTGTGTCACGGCTGATATTACTTTGCATATTCAATCAGGCTACAACCGCAGCGGTTTCCCCATATGTACAGATAATCCTGAGGAACAAGGGTTATTCCCATTCGATAGTTGGACTCATCCTGGCTTTCGGCCAGATAGCCACTGTCATAATCCCAATGCTCATCGGCCTTCTCTCCGACAGGACACGCAAGACCAAGCCCATAATCATTGTCCTTGCCATGCTCAGCTGCGTGGCTTTCATGCCCGCGGCGCTTTCGGGGTCCCTTNNCGTTCTTCCTTGCAAGCGGAATATTCTGGTCCACACATCCCATCGTGGACGGCTATGAGACAAGACTGCTCAAGGGCGATGCGTCGAAGTACGGACTGATAAGGTCCATGGGAACCATGGGCTACATAGTGTTCCTCATCATATTCGGCATAACCGGCTTCCCGGACCAGACGGACAACACATCCATCTGCACCAGCATAGCAATAGTATGCGCGGCACTTGTCGTGGTGAGCTTCTTCATTCCCAACGACATCCCGGCAGAGAAGAAGGAACTCAGGACCAGATTCTCGCTGAGCGTCTTCAGCCGCAAGTTCTATCTGATGATGCTTCTTGTGGGTCTATCCAGAATCTCCCAGGCGGTGATAGAGAAACTGCTCTCTTCCTACATGATGGAGGTCATGGGAATGGGCGGAAACTTCGTGCTGTATGTTGCATGGGGTGCGTTCTGCGAGTTCCTGATGATCCTGTTCGGAGGAAAGCTCCTGCAGAAGGGAACCGTGTCGGCATACTCGATGATACTGCTGTCGTTCATAGGACTGGCAGTCAGACTTCTGATTTACTGCCTGTTCCCCAGCGTTGTGGGATTCGTGTTCGGACAGACACTCCATGCCCTGACGTTCGGAGCGCTTCACATAGGCGTAACGAAATTCATAGCCCAGAATGTCGAGCCTGCCCATTATTCTCTGGGACAGAGCTTCTATTGGGCCATCGCTACCAATCTTCCTGAGATGCTGGGCGCCCTTGCCGGCGGTTTCATAATCGACTGGTTCGGATACAGGAACCTGTTTGCGGTCTACTCCGTCTTCCCGGCGGTGGCGGCAATCCTGTGCATTGCCTTCCGGAAAACGCTTGCTTCTGTGGAAAAAACCGGAGAAGTCTGATTTTCCTGTTACTTTTGCAAACTTCATTTGTTTTTCTCAGTGACATTCTTTTTATCCGCGGCCAAGATTTACAAAAACGGCGTTGTGATGGATAATATGGAATGTGTAACTGAGAATTATCTTTCTATTCTGCTAGGAGGTACGAACATGAAGAAGATTCTATTTGGTCTGCTTGTCGTCGCCCTGCTTCTGTGCGTCACTGCCTGTTCCGAGGACCAGTACGCAAAGCTCGGAGAGCTGATGGGCAAGATGAGCGGCAATGTCTACGGCATCAAGCCGAACATGCAGGATGTCGACGCCGCCAACGAAAAGGTTGAGGATACCGTCAAGACGGACAAAAGCGGCAAAGTGACTGTTGAAATCAAGTCGGAAGACGCAAAGGCAATCGTAGATTCCGTTATTGCAGTCCAGGATTCAACCACAAAGACAGAGGCTCTTCAGGAGTCCCTCAACTAGCCCATCATCAAGGATGCCACTCCCGAGCAGAAGACGGCACTTCGTGACGGACTCAAGGAGCAGGCTGAAGACTGCAGGATTGATACATCCGGATACACCGGTGCCCGCTTGGAGATTGCAAAAGCCGTCAACCAGGCTATCGATGCAGTTGCCGACGGCATCTCGGCAGACCCGACCAAGGGTGAGCTCGCCACCGTGGCAGTCCTGAAGACACTCGCGGATGCAGTCGTAGGCGGAGTGGAATACGCTGATGCCGGACTGGCTGCTGTCAATGCCCTAAAGATCACCACGGATGTCGGAAAAATCGATGTGTTCGCAAATGCCGATGTTTCCGCACTCATCGGAAAGCTCACTGGTAAGGACATTGCAAGGGATGACGATGACCCCGGAATCAAGGATTATCTTCCGATCATGTCAAAGTCTGCCACCGAAATCATCAAGTGCATCACCAACTCCGAGAAAAAGTTCGATGAAGCAAAATACGCCAGGTTCATTCTTGAATGCAATGCGATAAAGGCATCATATGAGATGATCGCAAGGAGCTATGACATCAGCTTCACCGAAAGGCTTGACAAGCAGACGATTAACGGAAAGGGTCTTGTCATCGAGGAACTCGGACGCTATGTGATTGCCGCGGTCTTCACGGAGCTTGACAGGATCAGCAAGGCCGGAGAGGCAACATGGAAGAGTATCGATCCGACTGCTCCCGTGAACAATCTGATGACCTTCATCGGAACATATGTCGATGCAAACTATGACAACCTGACCGATCTGGCAGATAACTATGACAAGCTTGACGATCCCACAAAGGACAGCTCTGAAAGTTATCCCGCTCTTCAGTCGGCAGTCGCAGCCCTGGCTTTCGGAATCGGAGATGATCCCACAGCCATCGGATATGATTTCAGCAGACTCCTTGATTCATTTAAGAAGGCCCTCAAGGATTCCGGTAGCCTCCAGCCGACGGCAATCGCCGCCTTCCAGGTGACAGGAGTGATTCTCCTTGATTCGGAGTACACGTCGCTGCTTTCACTGGGAGACATGGACGGAACTCTCGCCGGATTGCTGAAGAAGATTTCGGAATGACAGGAGGAACCGGGATATGAAGAAAACTATAATTACAATTCTTATGGTTCTTGTCGCCTGCACGTTCGTGTTCGCCGACAAGGAACCTGCTGTTGAATACAAGGACATCAACTTCGCCTTCCAGCCCACACTGTCCAGATATGACTCAATGGGACAGAGCGGTCTTGCCAGCACCACAAGGATGGACAGCTTCTACACGAACCCGTCCATCAACGGATTCAAGGGCGGTTTCGCAATCAGAGTCGTCGATGTTTCGGCTACGTTCTACAACATCCAGAAGCTTGTCTCCGACAAGGAAGCAATGGCAAACTTCAACGCCCTGATCAAGGGTGATTCCCAGGCTGCCGTTCCGTTTGCGACAAAGTACCTCGAGAATCTCGGAAGCGGACGCAACATGATCGCCAAGTTCGATCTCGGTGTCGGTCTCAAGATCGGAATCCTCGGATTCGGAACCAACGTCCAGGTCAAGCTCCACGCCCTGAACAAGGGAACCAGCGTGGCAAGCCAGAGCATCATCCCGGAAGTCAACGTGGCACAGACAGTCGCCCTCGGACTCAAGTTCCTCGACAGTGACGTGCTGAGCCTCTCGGCAGGAGTCTCCGTCCACGGTGTCTACAAGGCATCCTTCAAGGGAATCGGCGGAAACAAGATCATCTCCATGGTCAGCGGAGAATCGGATCCCCAGAAGACCCTGCTCTGGGATACTCCCGTCATGGGCGGATATGCTCTTCCTGTGGATGTCGGTGTCACGATCGGCGTGGTCAAGGATCAGCTGACGATTTCGGCTACTGTCAACAACCTCAACGGCAAGTACAAGATGAAGAGCTACAGCGGAGCAGGTTATCTGGTCAATTCCTTCTCCGAGGGTGCCATCAAGGTTCCCGAGGATGTTCCTGAGAAGAAGGATTCCACGGACTTCGAACTCGAGACTCCCTGGACACTCAACTTCGGTGTTGCTTTCGCACCCGACATCAGCGTGATCCAGCCGGTCGTCACCGCAGACCTGGTCGACATGTACCAGCTGGTCAAGAGCTTCAACAAGGACACCTTCAGGGCAAGCGACCTCCTGCTGCACCTGAATCTCGGTGCCGAGCTCGGACTTCTCAACATCGTCAAGGTAAGAGCCGGTGTCAACCGCGGATTCATGTCTGTCGGAGCCGGAATCTGGCTTCCGTTCGCACAGATCGACGCATCCTACGGATGGCAGGAGTTCGGTGTCGAGATCGGAGACAAGCCTGTTGACGCACTCACGGTCAAGGTCACTCTCGGCTACGACAAGTAATCGTTGAAATGGTTTTCACGGGGGATGCCGGAAGCATCCCCCGTTGTTTTTCTTTACAAAGACGACCGTTTTCTAGAGAATGTCCGTAAGGACAGGGACTTGGAAATGAAAAAGGCAATCATCATTCTGGCAATCATCGTTTCAGTGCTGTGTCTCACGGCCTGTTCGGAAGACTTCACATCCGGGCTCGGAAACATCATGGGCAAGATGGGAAGCAACATCTACGGCATCAAGCCCGACCTCAGAAAGGCCGAGGCATGCGCCGACACGGTCAAATCCTCCATCTCGAAGGATGAGGACGGCAAAATAATCATCGACTATCAGAAGGTCGCAACAATTGCAGACACGATGGACGAGATCAGGGAATCCCCGCAGAGGTCAGAGGCCCTCAATGAACTTCTGGCTACGGAAATCCCTGCCGAGTATTCCGACGGAGTCAGGGAAATCCTGATCGCGAAGGCAGATGGACTCAGGGATTCCATAGGAACAATATCCTACGATGATCCGCTTGCCGGGTTGAAGAACACACTTTACAATGCCCTGGACGTATGTCCTTCCGGACAGAAGCCCTTATACTCAGAGGTCGTGATGGTCTCCCTGCTGGACAGGATGGTGACGGCCGTGATGGAGGATGGCGAGGGAAACGAAGACCTCGCCTCGGTCGGAAAGAAGGCTGTGGACACGATCAAGGTCGTGGCGCAGATATCGACCCTGGACATCCTTGCGGACATAGACGTCACGGGCCTGGTATCAAGTCTGAGCGGCAAGGATATTGCAAGGGACGAGGGTGTGGTCAGCCCGATTGCGGCGAACCTGATCGGAAAGACCATGAGCAAGGTAGTGGACCTCATCTCCACGGAAGCGGAATTCGATGTCGGGAAATTCAACAAGTTCGTCCTCCAGGCCCAGACGCTCACGGCGGCATACGAGATGACATGTGCATTCTATCTTCCTGAAGAATGGTCGGCGGAGAGCATAATGCAGATTGCGGCTGCCGACATAGACAACGGCCTCACCATCGAGGACTTCGTCCTCTATTTTGTCCTGAAGATCAACAATGCGCTTGAGATATACTCCGGCGGTTTCTGGGGCGGTCTGCTCGCGGAATACATGTTCACGGGTGACAATTATGAAATCTTCTCCGATCTGGAGCATGCCACCAAGAAACCTGAAAGACCCGCAGAGTTCTTCAGCGACATGATCAAGGGTATCGTAGAAGAAAACGATATCGGAGATCTCGACGATGAGGAATGCGCTGAAATCGGTGAAGAGATGGCCACGAAGGTAATGGACAATCCCGGCAACTATCAGGAAACTCTGGATGTGTTTCTTGAGGCAGTAGGGGGAGAGGGATTCAGATTCAATGACATGCTTAATGAGTTCAGAGATGTCCTGCGCGGCATCAAGACAGATGTGAGCGCAAAGGCAAAGCAGTTTGCCGCCGGATTCAGGAATACGATATTCACCAGCGTCATCATGATAGTCGATGCCGATTATGATGCAGTGTTCAAGCTCTTCAACAGTGCACTTGAACCTCTTCTTGAAAGACAGGAAGAGAATCCGGCACCCGAAGCCTGATTACATCACAAGCCTGTACAGCAGGGTGTTGCTGCCTCCGCAGATCATGCCGAGTTCCTGATCACTCTGAAGTTCGAGATGCTCAAGAAGGAAGTCCTTTTCCTCCTTGAGCATTTTTTCTGCCGTCCGGATGGCGTGGTTCTCGATGGCTCCGCCACCGACTGTTCCATACAGTTTGTCTTCCGAGACGAACATCATGGAACCTACGGATCGAGGGGATGAACCTGTCTTTTCCACAATCCTTACCATTACGCCTTTGCTGTCTGCGGCTTTTGCCAGAAGCGAGGCATCGGCGGCTACGGCGGCTTTGTCCCTGCGGAATACGGAGATGATCTGTGCCATGACTGCAACCGCTATCTCCTGGGGCGTGACTGCGTTGATCGGCAGTCCTATGGGAGAGTGAACCTGATTGATCCGGGATTCGGGAATGCCGGCTGCGCGCATGTTGTCGAAGCAGTGCGCGATCTTTGCCTTTGAGCCGATCATTCCGATGTATGAATTCGGATGCCTGAGCGCATAGAGCAGACAGTCGGAGTCAAACCTGTGGCCGTGGGTGAATATGCAGAAGTAGGGTGAGATGAAATGCGGGTAATCATGTGAGAGCAGGTCGTCGTATTCACCGCAGATACGCTCGGCCAGCGGGAAGCGCTGCTCCGTGAGCAGCTCCTTCCTGGAGTCCAGCACCGTGATCTTCATCTCCTGGAGCACGGCCAGGTCATAAAGAGCCTTGCCTACATGGCCGCATCCGAACAGGACAAGATGAGGCTCTGCCACGATGTTCTCCACAAGGTCGGGATTCTCCACAGGTATTGCTCCGTCCTGCGCGATGAGGACTCCGTCCCTGTACAGGGCCTCGGCACCCGTTCTGAACTCCGTGCGTCTTTCAAGGCTTTCATAGCCGCCTTCCCGTATGGTCTGAAGGAATGTCCTGTAGTATGTGCTCATGACTCAAAGGATATATTCTGAATGACGTTTGCGCAACCATTGGTTTTGTTCTAGAATAATGGCATGGACCTTTATGAAGCCCTGGCCGGACGTGCGGGCACGGAACATGCATTCATCTCCATCACAGGCGGCGGAGGAAAGACCACGCTGATGACCTGCTTTGCCTCGTATCTCAGAAACGCCGGAAAGAAAGTCCTTATGACCACCACTACGAGGATCAGATCTCCGCTTGTCCACGACTATCATGCGGACATGATGTTTTCCGATGACGGAATCCTTTCCCATGTCCCCGATGGTCCATGCACCGTAGTCTATGCCGTCGAGGACAGAGATACAGGCAAGTGGAGATGCCCTCCGCTGGAGAATCTCGATGTCCTGAAACGCGAATACGACGTGATATTATGCGAGGCTGACGGCTCCAGAGGCCTTCCTCTTAAGATACACACCCAGAGGGATCCTGTTGTTCCGTCTTTCTGCACGTACACCGTCTCGGTCATGGGACTGTGGGGAATCGGGCACAGGGCAAGGGATGTGGCCTTCGGGGACGACGGTGATGCCGTTGTCGACAGATCCTACCTCGAGAAGTATCTGCACAGCCCCGAAGGACTTCTGAAGGGGAGCATCCCCGGACATAGGGCTGTTGTCTTCAACGGCGCGGAATGTCCGGAACCTGAATATGAATCCGTACGGAAACTGGACTATCCGTCCGATGTCTTTGTCTGCACCGCCAGCGTGCGGGAAGGAGTGTTGCATGAGCAGCTGCACTGAATCAGTCTTTGACAGGCTAATAATCGTGAGGGGTGCTGGGGACCTTGCCACCGCAACAATAATCAGGCTGCACAACAGCGGCTTCAACGTCATGTGTCTTGATATTGCAAGACCTACGGTCATCCGCAGGACGGTATCGTTCGCCCAGGCGATGTTCGACGGGGAGATGACGGTTGAGGGCGTGACGGCCAGGCGCTGCGATGCCCGGGAGGCGTTGTCCGTGATCGGGCAGGGAATGATTCCCGTCGTGGCAGATCCGGAAGGAAAATGCATCGGACTTTACCGCCCGGAGGTCGTAGTCGATGCCATAATCGCCAAACGCAATCTTGGAACATCCAGGGACATGGCTCCGTTCACGGTGGCGCTGGGGCCGGGCTTCACGGCCGGAGAGGATGTCGACTGCGTCATAGAAACCTCCAGGGGACACGCCCTCGGAAGACTGATCTACAGCGGAAGCGCAGCCCCCAACACCGGAATCCCCGGAAACATCGCCGGCTTCACCGTGGAGCGCGTGATCCATTCACCGTGTGCCGGAGAGTTCGTGGCCTGCAGTAAGATCGGTGACATCGTCCGGAAGGGGGACGTGATTGCCCATGTCGGTGAAACCGAGGTCACGGCCACCCTGGACGGCATGATCCGCGGACTTCTGCATGACGGACTGACTGTTCCGGAGCATTTCAAGATAGCCGACATCGATCCCAGAGGGGAGAAATCCGATTATCTTACATGCTCGGACAAGGCAAGGTCACTGTCAGGATCGGTGCTTGAGGCCGTGATGCATCATCTTTCTTCCCTCAAGTCTTGATTTAGTGTGTCATTTTCTGCAAGATGGTGTATAATGGTTTAAAATAGCGACAATGGGTTTCAGCGGACAGGAGGTTTTCAGGATGTTGAACATTGAAAAGAAAGTAGACGGCAAGAATATCGAGATGGTTCTCTCCGGCAGAATCGATACCACAACTGCACCTGAACTTGACAAGGCCATTCAGGAAGTCATCGGCGGAGCCGAGAATCTTGTCTTCAATTTCGCTGACATTGATTATATTTCTTCCGCAGGACTCAGGGTTCTGCTCACTTCACAGAAGACCATGAACAAGCAGGGTTCCATGAAGGTTACTCATGTGAACGAGAGCGTCATGGAGATCTTCGAAGTCACCGGATTCTCGGAGATTCTTTCGATCGAGTGACGGCCACGCCCCAATGAGAATCGGAATCATAGGCAGCACCGGCATCAATATCGAACTCTTCACGGACAATTACCGGTTCGAGTCGGTAGCCATAGGTTCCAAAGAATTCAGATTCCACCACGGATATATCGGCGACAGGGAAATAATCCTCACTGCACGGAACCAGTACAGCGGTTCCGTGCCGCCTCATAAGGTCGACTATGGTCTGATCATGCAGGGAATGAAGGTCCTGGGTGTGGATACCATAGTAGGTACTGCGGCGGCCGGCAGCCTTTCTCCCGACATCGAGCCCGGAACGTTTCTTGTTCTGGACCAGTTCATTGATTTCACCAGAAGTTCCCCTCACACCTCATTTGATTCCGGCAGATTCGCATTCGTGGATTTCGCCGAACCGTATTGTCCGGAGACAAGAAAAGCCCTGATCCGGGCCTGTTCCGACTGCAAGGTCTCTTTCCTTCCCAACGGATGTTACGTGGGATCCGACGGACCGAGATTCGAGACAAGCGCTGAAGTCAGGATGTACCGCATGCTTGGCGGCGATGTCGTGGGCATGACGAACGTCACCGAGACTATTTTCGCCAGGGAAGCGGGAATGTGTTACGGCGCGCTGAGCCTTGTCGTCAACTATGGGGCGGGACTTGCTGCCAGGAAGGAAGTCCTCCGTCAGGACTGCTATGACAGGACAATAGAGTCCCTTGACCAGACTGTAGGTATCCTCAGGCGTTTCATAGAGATATTCCCGGACATCAAGACCTGTGGCTGCAGCTCCAAGAACAGCGATATTCTGTGATCCGGATCATTCCTTCATGCTCAGCCAGATGATCAGGTTGTTGCTGTCGAAGGCACTGTAGTAGCTTGTTTTCTCTGCAAGTCCCATGACTATGCGTATTCCGGTGGCCTCGCCGGGCTTGACATCGTGGTGCTGATCCAGCCAGGAAATAGGATCGAAGACCTTGTTGTAGTCCCTGAGCGTCAGGCAGATATCGTCTCCGTTTACGAACAGGCGGTAGTCTGCGGCCGTCACTTCCTTGCTGACCTTCCTGCGTCCCTTTCCGATATGCTTGACGAAGTTCGTGCCCATCTCCTCCATGAAGAGGGACATTCTCATTGCGGATTTCTCGTTGGATCCCTGTTGCAGACAGAACTTCTCCACAAGGGCCGATTCCCTTACTACATCATCCATGTCCGCCACATGACCGTAGAGGTTCTCGCCGCTGTTTCCGCCGAACCCTTCGGGGAGAAGCAGCAGATCATCCACATTCTTCGGAATCCGTTTGTTGCGTATGCAGATGATTATGAAGATTACCAGAACCAGCAATACCTTGCCTGTAGCGAATGCTGCCAGAACACCCTTTGATCCGAACGCGAAGGCCAGGGCCAGGGCACAACCGACGGGAAGGACCAGCCTGTCCAGCAGGTTGAGCACAATCACGAGCCTGCGGTTTCCGATACCCTGCAGATAATCTGCAAAGACAGAGCAGCACATGTCTGCCGTCAGTCCTATTGCCAGACAGCGTACGGCGAACACGCACATCGATGCAGTCTCCGGATCGGATGTATAGAATCCCGTGATTGCCGGAGCCAGGAGGAATACCGCGGCCATCATGACCAGGGATCCCTTCACGCAGAATTTCATTCCGTAGGAGAAGAGCTGCCGGATACCCTCGCGGTCATTGACTCCGTGGTAGAGTCCCGCCATCGACACCATGGTCCTTCCGACACCGACTGAGAAGCAGAACAGGATGGTGTTGATGTCACCCTGGACTCCCCTGGCCACCAGAGCCACGGACGATACTGCAAATAAGAGGTTTATCCTGTTTACGAACAGTTCCCTGAGATTGACCGCCAGGGACTGGACCAGTGACGGGAATCCCGCCTTTGTGATATTGCCGATTTCGGAAACCCTGAATCCTTTCATGGTAGGGCGGAAATACGAGCCCTTCCTCAGCATGAACGGCACTATGATGAGAAGCTGTACCGTAAGCGACACCGAAGTGGCCAGTCCCATTCCGAGTGTGCCCGCGTGTATCAGAAGGACGTTGATTATGTCTCCCGCCACATCGACCACGCCGAGTACGATTGCTGATATGGTGAAGAGGCGCTTTCCCTTGTCCATCACGATCATCGGCCCGATTATCTGCACCAGTATCATGGCGGGTACTCCAGGAGCATAACCGCGCATGTAGGCAAGCATATTGTTGTAGATTTCCGGATTGTTTTCCCTTGTGACTCCGCAGATGGAAAGGATAGTGTCCGGGATGAGGACAAAGGCAAGGATGACCAGTGCCGAAACGACAAGTCCCGCAAGAATCGAGAATGTCAGCACGCTGCCGGCTTCCTTTTTCTTTCCCTTTCCCATGTAGTCGGAGCAGACTATCTGCGTTCCGACCGACAGCAGCGATGACAGCATCAGGACGAACCAGTTGACGGGTCCGAACAGAGACACTGCCGAATAAGCATAGTTTCCCAGGAATCTGCTGGTGATGATTCCGTCTATCAGCTGGGCCGCTACACTTGCAAGCATGGTGAAGATCATGGCCACCGCAGTGGATGTGAACATGCTGGAGATTACGTTCTTGTGACTGCCGTTTCTCATTGTCCGCCTCAACTGAAATCATACCAGCATTGTGTTATGTAAACAATTAATAAACCGCATTAACATGTTGAAAACCTCACCCCCGCACAGTAAAATGAACTCCCAAGCAAAGGTAGGTGATACATGGGAAGAAAAACAGCGGTATTCATCAGATGGTTGATCACACTGGCCGTCGTGGGGACGGGCCTTTTCCTCATATGGAAGTTCATCATCAGTGTTCCCAAGAAGACTTATGAGAATCCGCTGTCACCGGTCAAAGTCGCCAAGCCCTACAGGGCCGATGTGAACCAGAGCCTCGAGCTCAACGGTTACATCGAGGCGCAGGCCATGATTCCCGTCGTTCCGTTCGTGCAGGGCACCATAACCGGCTACTACGCCAAGGAAGGAGACCTGGTAAAGGAAGGCGATGTCCTTGCTCAGATAGACAGCGAGCCTTACGAACTCCAGCTGAGGCAAGCCGAGGCCGTATATCTTGCCGCCGAGGCCACGTTCACAAGAGTCTCCAATCTATATCAGTCCGGAGCCGCCACGCAGCAGAATTATGATGAGGCCAAGGCCCAGTACGATGCCTACAAGGCACAGTATGAACTTGCCCGCATGCAGCTGGGCTATGCCACGGTCACGGCACCCAAATCCGGAACCATACTCATATCCTCCGGTTCCGAGGTATCCATTGCAATCTCCTCAAGCCCACTCTATGTAGTAGCGGATTGGAACGGGCTTGAGGTTAATCTTGATGTCCCGGAGTGGGGCTTGGAT
>WARQ01000969.1_pt1 | contig 11877 bp, 19 predicted proteins | sample 4769161 | NCBI WGS metagenome assembly WARQ01 (sample SAMN08893024, study PRJNA449175) | gut metagenome | isolation source: rumen sample fed with dry roughage | host: buffalo | place: India: Nagpur | collected 2016 | reverse complement strand
TGTGACCATAAAAAACCAACGACGACATACGCTTGATACAAGGATTGCTTGTCATATTACTCCGATACGTGTGACATAGGGTAGCGCCCGGCTAATTGTATTAAATCCGCTGAACACATATGCAAAGCATCATGCGCGTCGGTATGTGGACTATGGCTTTTTGAAAAAGAAGCAAATACCGGTATGCCGGTGGTGGTGGAACCACCTAAAAAACTTGCGGTGCATAGAGGAGTCTGGTCTACCCCGCCTGTTTTGGGAACAGGAAATCGCTGGTTCGAATCCAGCTGCGCCGACGAAAAGCAAACAAATGCTCTACCAAATTTATAAATATATTATGGAATATATTTGTAAATTTTGTGGGAAAGTTTGTAAAAATGCAAATTCTTTACGAAATCATGAAAGACTTTGCAAGTTAAATCCTGAACATCAAGTATCTTCATGGGTTAAGTTTAATAAAGAACGTGAACATGCTTGGAATAAAGGATTAACAAAAGAGACAGATGAGCGAGTAAAAAAACAAGCAGAAACTTTTAGTTCAAATATAAAAAAAGGAATTACTAAGCAATATGACCATTCTTTAATTTGGACAGAAGAACGAAGAAAAGAACAATCAGAACGTAAAAAGAAATTATATAGCGAACATCCTGAAAAACATCCAAATGTAAAATTAGCCGGAAACCATGGTAAAATGACATATCCGGAACAATTAGCATTTGACTGGTTAAATGAACATTCGATAAAGAATGAACATAATTATCATTTTGTTAGTGAACAATTTAATAGATATGTTGATTTTTATTTACCAGATTTAAATGTTTTTATAGAGATTGATGGTGAGTATTGGCATAAAGATAAACAAAAAGATATTAATAAAGATGCTGATGCCGCAAAACATGGTATTAAAACAATTAGGATAAAACCTAAATTAAATGTTTTAAACCAATTAGAAGAAAGTTTGAAATGTCTAGCCGATCAATTAAGTAGACATAGGACGTAGTTAGTCAATCCTTAACTCACAGATATTGGGACTGTGAATCGATCCTAGCAGGTGACGAATCGGAATTCCTGCAGTGTGTTTAAAATTCATCCCGATGTCGGGAGTTGCCGTAGGTATGGAGGATGCATGCTTATCTGTACCGCAAGGAAGTCGCTTCGTGCGGCGGAAACCGTTGGCCTTAGAAACTGTAGGCTGTAGAATAACCAGTTAGGGATGAATTTCGCTTTTATCGCGGGGTAGAGCAGTTGGCAGCTCGTCAGGCTCATAACCTGAAGGTCGCCGGTCCAAGTCCGGCCCCCGCTACGAACAAAAGGTGAAAAGATACTAGGCGAGTATCATTTGATTAAGTTCAAATCGGGCTGTAGCCATCAGAGTCGCACCTCCTTTAAAGCCGTATTATTAAGTACTGTTCGAGTCAGGGCGGCGGGTAATCCGCAGCCGAAGCAGGAAATAGGGCGATTCCCGGCTTGGTTTATTTTCAGCGAGTAGCTCAATGGTAGAGCAAAAGTCTAAAACTATTATCCGCTATTCAGCACCGATGATTCCTATAAGGAACACTTTGGGTTGCTGGTTCGAGTCCAGTCTCGCTGTCTATTTGGTTTGTTGATTCCACAAAAATCAACTGGAGCGCATGGAATACCACCCGCCGTGAGACGTAGGACTTACGCTAAACCTATCCTACGGGCATTTTATTAAGGGTTGTCTGAAAAAGAATTAAGGAAACCATTAAGCTTACGATTCAGACACTTATTGTTATATTGTAATTAGTATTGACTGTTTATTTGGAGCACGTATGGCTGATAAGAATTACATTCGTTATTTAAAAGAGTCCACTCAGAAGATCCAAGCTCGTATTGCAAGCGGCCAGTGGCAATTCGGTGACCACCGACGCTTGAAGGAGCAGTTAGCTGAGTTGGCTAAGTATAGTAAGTAACTATTTTTTTACTTTACAAAAGACACTTTATTTGCTATATTATTAATATGGATACAATGAAGATGACCATTATCAATAACTCTTCTCTGTCAGGGATTCCTGGAGAACTTATTGATTTGCTGGAAGTTCATACCTTAAACGAGGCAAACGAATTTCTTGAAGAACATTCATTAAAAATTTCAGAATATGAAAAGATTATGAATGCTGGACATCTCATTGAACAGAAAATAACTATAGTAGATAAGTAGAGTTTCGTATTGGTCGGCTCCTTTTATCCAATACGACGAGGCTTGACGGTATTGGCCTCGGGTTGGAAACAATATCGTAACACCATGGTAAATCAACCATGGTGTTTTGTTTTTTATAAAGAGAACTGATTAAAAAAGTTTTATATTACCCGTTTACAAGAACCACAAAATTAACTATATTTACAACATAAACAATTTATCAAAGGAAATGAATATGGATATTTCTACCCTCCTCGCTTCGTTCACCACCATTCAGCCGGCTACCAAGAACCCGACTATCGATGACCAGATTAAGGTCCATGTGGCGACTCTCGAAGCCTTCAACTCCCAGGGCCAGCTCCGCGCCTTGGTTGACATGTCTACGGTTGACCCGCAGACCATCTCGCAGGCTCGCTCCCTCGTCGGTCAGCTTAATCGCTTGACTGTCGCTCAGAAGGAAAGTGTCCTTGCTCAGCTCAAGAGCATGGTTGATGCGGCTGAAGGTCAGATTATGACCAAGCTGTTGTCTGCATCTGCTAACTCTGGTGCAACTTCTATCACTGCTTTGGTGGAAGCTGCTACTCATCCGGTCCAGTCCAAGCCGGTCCAGCCGTCTGTCTCCAGTTTCCCGGTTACCGGTCTGGGTGACGTTGGTTCGTTGATTGGTTTGCTCGGTGGTTTGTTTGGCAACGGCGTTGTTGGTCCTCAGTCGGCACCTGTCAAGAACCAGGTTGTTAACGGTGTCAATGTCACGAAGGCCCGCGAACAGGTTGCAGGTTCGAACGTTGACTTCAAGGAACTCCGTAAGACCTTCAACATGTAATCTGTAAGAAAAGAATTAAGGAAGATCAGCTTACCAAAGCTGGTCTTTTTTCTATATTATAATCTATAAAGAAAAGGAGCAATAATGGCAAGACATTTCACAAAGACCCACAACGACCTTAAATGGTTGTTTCCCATTGCTGATACAGAAAAGGAAGCAGAACAAATCTTTAACAGCGCTGAAACACAGGCAAAGAATTTGCTTAGTCTGGCTGGTGTAAAGAAGGAAGACGAAGACCTGGCAGTTGATTGCTTCATGAAGGGTTATTCGAACGCACTGCAGATGGAAGCAAGTCGATATGCGGAAAAACGTATCGAAACCATTTTTAAAAACATCTTTGATATTGAAGGTGGTTATTACTCGGAGTGCACGGAAGAAAACCGAGAAAAGTGGATGCGTTTTATCCGTTTTGAAGAGCTACTCAAGCATCTTGCATATCGAAAGGATGAACGATTTGAAAAGGCACGAAAAGCTTTAGCTAAGCTAATTGAAAACACTGGATTTGACCGTGAAGGTCCGGTTGAAGAACGGCTGAAACTTTTGTAAAGGTAAATTATGGCAACACCTGAAGAAGAAAAACTATTAAGGTACTATGAAGAAAATAAGAACGATTTAGACGGCGGTTTCCATAACACCATGGTCACCTTTGCGGAAGATTGTTTTAAGGAAATCATGTTGAATGATAAAGCAAAAGTCTGTGATGTTCACAAGTACCTTGTAGCGGTTCATCATGTAACCGTTAAGCGAATGGAAGAAGCATTTAAAAAACATCTCGAGGAGATTAGAAAATTACAAAGCTGACTGACAAAAAATACTATTAAGCTTAATGCTTACTAATCAGAGAAAAAAACCTATATTAAAGACATAACGAAATCAATCAACAAAAAAGGAAACCAAAATGATTAAATTCATTTTCAGTATCATTATCATTGCGATTCTTGCTGTTGGTGGTGTGGCCATCTACAAGGGTTTTACGGGAGACAATGATAATGCAAACAAGGTGGCCAACAAGGCCTCGGAATTGGTGACCAGTGTAGCCGACACGTTCGCCGATGGTGCAAAGGATATGGCAAAGGAGGTTAAGTCGACCGCCAGCGGGGTCGCGGACTCGGTAATGAGTAAAGCTTCTGAAGCCATGGATTCTGTAAAGTCGTCAGCTGAAAATGCTATTGATTCTGGCTCGTCAGCGGTAAAAAGCCGAATAGGTGATATTAGGGAAGCCTCTAAGGAAAGGGCGATTGCTGCGAAAAAGAATGCTGCTGACCGATTAGATACCGTGAAGTCAAAGATTGTGAATTAGATTATTGATTGCGAACCTGGGGAGTCGGATTAAACACATCCGACTCTTTCCTATTTACATTTAAGCCATAAATTACTATATTATACATGTAACGATTAACAAGTGAGGTTAAAATGAATTGTAAAGAAGTTCTTCAAATCTACGGCCCGACTTATGCTCATCTCTCTGACAAGGAACTGTTCAAGAAGATGGCCGATCTCTGCTACAAGCAGGTTAACCATGGTGTAAGTTGGGAATACTGGAAGAAGTCTTACGGTGCTCGTGGCTACATTACGCCTGAAAACATCCGTGAACATATTCAGAATGCAGTTGCTGAAAAAGGTCAGTATTCTGAAGTTGCCATGGCTGTTGGTCTGAAGCGTTATCGTGAAAGAAAGCAGGCTGAAGCCGAAGCACGTGCTTATTCTGTTCGTTAGGTGTCTGATTAAAAAATATCAGAAATGATTTATTGACGAAAAGCCGATTATTTTCTATATTATAATCATCAACGAATAACTACGAGGTTAAAAATGAATCTTATCCAAGTTCTCACCATCATCAAGGAAGCCGGTATCAAGGTCTCGCCGTTCACCAACTACGACAAGGTGACCGAAGCAGAATATGCAGAAAACGGTATCTCCTTCAAGTGCCATGAAGCCGAATGGCCTATCCATGCAATCAACTTCACTGGTTCGGGTAATCTGAACATCTCCTTCGAACAGGCTGGTGTGATGACTGAACCAGACGGAACTGCACATGAATGCAAGCAGTATCGCCAGATTGCTGTGGTTCGTGACGGTGAATTGTATCAACAGTTCCTCCAGCTGACTAAGGACAAGGCTGAACAGGCTCGCCTTGTAGAAGCCGGTGTGAAGGTCAAGAATAACATTGTCAACCTTGGTGAATATCCGCTGACTGACAAGACCACTGTGGATGTGGACGAAATCTTCTCTGAAAAGGTCAAGGATTTTGTTGGAAGTCTGCATAAGGTATCTGTCAACAAATACCCGAAGATGACGCCTGATGAATATCGTCTTTACCTGCTTGGTTTGAGCCCGGATGGTGTCTACTCCAAGAAGGCCACTGCTGTCCACTACCAGAAGGATGACAGTGTGAAGGTTGCAATCAAGGGTCTCAGCTCCAAGACTACGAAGGCTGCACAGGAATTGAAGACCGCAACTGCTGGCATCACGGTTACCAAGAGCAAGTTGAACGAACTGCTTTACACCGCCCGTGTGTTGAAGGTCCATGCTGACCGTGCATCTACCTGCACGTTTGCTGGTCGCTCCTTCACGGGAACTGTGAAAGTTTAGCCTCCTCCTGGGTGTCGGAGTGGTAACATTCCGACATCCTTTTTCACTTTTCAATAATCAAGAGTAATTACAGTTATGGCAGAAGAAACAAAAGAATACAAACCGGAACCACCGAAACCACTCAAGGACACTGAACTATTACGTTACAAACTGGACGTAATTAGGGCCAATGCTGAAGCGGTAATCAAACAGATTGATTCAATGAAAGAAGACATTGATTCAATGGAAGCACGCTATAAGTCTATCCTTGAAGAACATCCTGTAGTCAAACCGGAACCTGTGGTTAGACACGGTGACGAACTCGACCAAGCATTTGACGATCTCTTGAAGTAATCTGAATAAGAATTTTAGAATTGACCAGACTTACAATAAGTCTGGTTTTTACTATATTATAAATGTAATCAAAAGGAGTATATATGTTGAATCGCTTTGTCGCAACCTACAACTTCAACAATAAAAGTGGTAACGTGTGGTTATTCGCCCCGTTTTGCACAATGCAAGAAGTGAATTTCAAGGTATCGTTTACCACTGATGGTTCCGATGCGAATTATGATGACATGAAAAAAATGATCATGGAACAGGTATTTGGTAACCTCCGTAAGGTTGACCAGGGCGGAGTTAACATTAGCATCCAATTGGTTGACTCTACTGATCGCGCCGTAAGAGATAAGTATATGGATTATTTTTTCCATGGCATAGATCTTAAAGGAAAGTAATCAAAAGGAGTATATATGAGTTTTATATCATGGCAATTTGCACAAATCGCAACATTCCCGTCATTTGGCGGATTTATGTGCTTGGCACTTCTTTTATTATGGGGTTTAATCTTATCATCGCTTATTATTGCAATTGTGCAGATTATAACCGATGCTTTTGATTTTGATTATGTATGGATCCCAGCAAGAATTTATCATTTAATTTTTGTTTTTCCAATTATGTTATTTTTCGTATTCTTGCGGTTTGGTATTCAAAAACGAGAAAAATTTAGTTTTTATTTATTTGTTTTCTCTAAGTGGGAACAAAAAATAATTACAAATTGGGGTTATAGCTTTAACGAAAAAACTATGGCATGGGAAGGAAAAAATGCTTTTGGTGGTCCGACTTATGGTGTAGACTCAATAACAACACTCTATAACAAAGACAACTGAAATAAAAAGAATTAGAACCAGGGTTTACAACAACTCTGGTTTTTTCTATATTATAAATATAAACAACGAGGTTATTATGAAGAACAATCAAGCAAAAGAGAGCAAGCGCCAGCGTAACGAACGAATCGCTGGTACGAATAACGGGATGACCCTCCGTACACGTACTGTTCCGTCCAAGAAGCAGTACAATCGTCAGGAAACTAACCGTAAGGCATTCAAGGAAAACTAATCATGCAGAACAACAAGCTGTTGAGAGGTGTATTGGAAAACGATAGCATCCAGCATCGTCATGATCCGTCTACGCCAAAGCATAACCGTAGCCGTAAAAAAATACGCCGCGCCATTAAACATAAGGAACGACGCGACGCTTTTAAATTTGAATCTGTAGCTTAAAGTAATTCTTCCGGGATAAGCTTCATTAATAACCTATCATCGACATATAGATCGAATAACTCCCTGTCTTCCTGAGACAGGTTTTTATATCCCTCTCTGGCGTATTTAAGGAAGAATGGTTCCTGACATAAGGTATAGGTAATCTTTTCCACGTCATTTTGATTGAGCTGGATATAACCATCTTTTGTTCCAGCATCAGGACAGTTATTGTTATCGTCTGGAGCACCTTTATTAAGGGAAAGCATTTGATGGTCTTTATAGAGCGAAACCAACTGCATTAACCATTCGCCGCCATCATGTCTCCGTTCCTCATAGAAATCCCAGTAAACATCAGGCATAATTTCTACATGTGGGAATTCCAGTAACAACTGTTCGTACATGTTAGGGTACAAGCCTTTATATTCATGGTACGGGTCTGTAGCGCCTCTGTTTTGTCTTTTGGAGGCATGACCTTTGGTATTATACTTCATACCAGTGATCTTTCTAACACCGAATGATTTAAGTCTTTTGGCGGTGATATTACGCTGTTTGGACTTACGTTTTAAAGCAGCCTTGCGCTGACCTATTTTTCTTTTAAGTCTTTCCGCTGGAGAGATAAATACTTCCTTGGGTTGCCCAGTCTTTTTATTAATCTGGATACGGAAGTTCTTACGGTCAGTATGCCATTTCTTGGTCTTCTTACCGTTACGGGTCTTATAGTCAAACCACATCTTTTCATCGAGCTGTTCCGCTGGAGTGTTAAGATCATTTATGTAGTCTTGGAAGCTTGCCATGTATTATTTATAAATAATATATGAGGTTAGTAATTGTAGATTCTAATAATGAATATGATATTGGGGATGTAATTAATCCATATAGCGAATCTTGTTGTCATTCATTTGAATTTGAGAAAATGAGTGATATTACTATTAATAAAGATAGACAAAGGTTATGGTTCGGGCCAATAAGTACTGGAATAGAATATTGGAGCCTATGTAGCCAAAGATTCCTTTATATCGTTGATGAAGAGACTGGAAAGATCCTATTTACAGCGAATGAGTATTCACACATGGACAGAGAAGATGGATCTTGTCAATTCTATGTCGAATTGAGAGATTTTTTCCAGGAATTGGATAAAGGTGGAAAAACCTGTATACTGGATGATGATGAAGACTTCATAGTCTAGGGAAATCTGAATTTACTGAAAGAACCGGAGTTATTTTGACTCCGGTTTTCCTATTTACAAAACCCATAGAATTAACTATATTATAGGCATGAACAGAACACTTGTTGACTATAACGGTAGAACTAACTATGAAGTTGGTAAATCGATCCCGGTTCGTATATTGACCCAGTTAACTACTGCGACTATTCGGGATGTAGAAAATACCAGAGTAGAGTTTAGTAATGGTATACAGGTTTACCGTAAGGACGGACCAGAAAGTGGCAATCATATTGTTGGCTGGAGTTTAGCATGTCAGACACATTTTTATATAGTAGATGATGAAGGGAAAATACTGTTTTCCTCCGGTAGTCATTCTGCACATGATCGTGCTGATCACGATTGTGAGTTCTATAATGAATTAAAGGATTTTATTGATAACGGCTGGAATAGTCTGGAATCTACAGAAGTTTTATTAAATGATGACGAGGATTTCATTGTCTAGGGTTATCTGAATAAAGAAATTCTAGAGTTGAATATTTACAAAACCATCAGAATTAACTATATTAAGAGCATGAAAGTTTATTTAGTTGACCTTTATGAAGACCATGATGTTGGTGAAAACTTCAACTTCATGCATAGGTGTTATAGCTGTAGGACGACTATTGACTTGGATAGAGAAGTTGTCGAATTGACTCCGAGCCAGTATGATATTAGTTCATATAACAAGGTGCCCGATGGTAGTCTTGGTGACCACCATGCCAGTTGGGGATTGGCATGTCAAGAACATTTTGCTGTCATCGGTGAAGATGGTACTGTATTATTTTCCGCTAAGGATTATAATAGAGATGCAAGACGTGACCCGCATTCTGAATTTTATACAAAATTTCAGGAATTTATTGATAACGGTTGGACTATGGATAGTCCGGCGGTTTTATTAAGCGATGAGGAAGACTTTATTGTATAAAGGCGACTGAAGAAAAAAGTTCTAAGATTACCATTTACAAAATCTAAAAGTTTAACTATATTTAGAATATAAACAATAAAACAAAAAGGAAATACAATTATGGCAGATGAAACTCCGATTACTACTGTTGAATCCACTCTTCGCACGGTGATTGCCGCTGCTAAGGCTGGTTCGTTCCACCAGATGCCTCCGGCTGAAGGCAAGGTTGCGTGGCAGATTGACTCTCCGGCTGGGGCGTTTGTGGTTGAAAATATCAACCGCCAGTCCAAGACTCAGCGAGAGTTCAACAAGACCAACTTCTATAAGGTCCAGGAAGACGGAACTTTGAAGGTCTTCAACCTGGGTGAATGGAAGAAGAAGCTGTTTTATACCTTGCTCTACTGCCTCCAGGAAGGTAAGGTGTTCCACAAGATTGACCAGGATCCTGCAAAGGTTCGTTCGATTGCCAAGGCAATTAAGGAAAATCCGGGTAACTGGGAAACCACTCCGGATTTTATTAAGGGCAAGATTGACGACAAGGAAATTCAGGTTATCCGCGAACGCAAGACTTTCGCCTCTGGCAAGACTCTGTTCCGTGTCAAGTTGATTGAAGACGGTGTGGAAACCCTCAAGGGAAGTCAGTTGATGAAGCTCTGGAAGTAATCTGAAAGAAAATTTCATTAACCACATGATTTACAATCGAGGTAAAATTATCTATATTTAACACATCAAGCAAGAGCAAACAAGCTAAATGTGAAAAGTCTTAAAGACCCAGGTTCTTAATGACGACTGTCGACGGACATGGCCATAAAGAAAATCTGAGTCAATGAGATAATAACGTTGTCTTGGTCAGGTTTCGTAAGCTTAATAATACTAGTCAAAAAGAGCTTCTGAAAATCTGGTTCTTGATTGATTGTTTGTTGAATAATCAACAGATAGTTCCAACTCAAAACCGTGTGACCATCTTTCTGGCACACAAAACATAACCTGGTCACCCGAAAGGGCACAGCCTGCAGAGGCCCGAGTAATAATGGTTTCATTAGCCGCCACTTGCTGCAGACACTAAATCCAAATTAGAAAAACTCCTGGTGGGGTTTACAATGACCGGCTAGCACAGGCACAGACCACACTGTCTATGTGAGTCTGTTTCCAATCGGAAGGTGTGCAACAAATTAGAGGACCCGTCTATCCAAGGCGGGCCCTCGACCATTATATAGGGATCTGAAAAAATAATTCTAAGCTTTCTTGATTGACATTTATACAGAAATAAGCTATATTTGATATATCAAACGAAACAAATAAGGAATAAAAAAATGGCTACAGTGATTTTCTCTAACATGGGTGATACCGATACGGCTGTGCTTCGCTACATCTGGATGGGTATGCCGAAAGTGAAGGTTGTTGAAATCACCCGTGATACAGTTAACGCAAAACAACTGGTAAATGAGGCGATTGAACAAGAACACGACACACTGATTATGTGTGGACACGGAACCCCCAGCGGTCTCCTCAACCCGGGCTTCAAGGGTGGTGCCTACCTCATTGACCAGTCGAACTACCGCAAAATCAAGTGCAACCGCATCATCGCTGTATGGTGCCATGCAAAGGACTTTGCTGAAACCTACGGAGTCAAGGGTTTCTGGTCCAGCATGTTCATCAGCAACTCTGGTGAGGCATCTATGAACGGTATCAAGTCGGTCTCCGGCAAGTCGATTACTGAACAGGAAATCCTCTTCTGTATTCGTCTTAACGAACTGATTAAGAACTACATTCCGATGAAGACCTGGATTGACAAGCTGAAAGCCCAGGCCGACTACGACAATGAAGTTGTCCAGTTCAATTACGAAGGACTGCGTTATTACAAGGTTGCTCCGACTCCCAAGCCAAAGAGCTACGGTTATACCAGCTCCATCTTGAAGTCTGAATCCCAGCGTTGGGGAACGGACCTCACAGACGACGATTGGTACTATGGTGTCGACGATTATGACGGGGACACCTACGATGTAGGAGGTGTGGTTGAATCCACGTCCTTTCGACCCGCTGTCTATGACGGTGTTAGCCGTAGCAAAGATGTTAAAGTGCCTTACGAACCAAAAGGAGTCGGTGGAATTAGAAAAACCAGCCTGCGAGACGCAGAAGAACTCCCGACCAGGAGCAAAAGACGCCTGAAGAAAAGCGGGAAGCGTACCAAAAGCTACAAGAAGGCCAGACTGGAACAAATCTACCGCGAAATTGAAGAAGAAGATGAATACCCAGTAGAAGTCTGGGGGCACATGGACTAAGACTTTGTAGCCTGAAACAAAAACAACAAATGACCAGGATTGACGAATTCTGGTCATTTTCCTATATTATAGATATGAACAGATTAAAGAACGTATATGATGTTGACTTTGCCTTGTCCAAAGGTTATATTCACTCGGTGGACGAAGAACCCGATTGGGAACGTTGTGGCGCTGCAAGATTCATGTGGGGTAATCCTCATGAAGTTGTCATGGACAGCGTGACATGGGACCGCTGTGGCATTAACCTCAAATATAATGGCATTTCTCACCATTGGGGATTTGTCCAGCAGATAATTGGCTTCAAGTTTGAAAATGGTCAAATCAAGACATTCAAGCGGTCTGACTATGGTAGCTCCAACGACTATGTTGATGCTGTCACCAGTTTCCTTCAAAG
>WARQ01002235.1_pt1 | contig 11946 bp, 8 predicted proteins | sample 4769161 | NCBI WGS metagenome assembly WARQ01 (sample SAMN08893024, study PRJNA449175) | gut metagenome | isolation source: rumen sample fed with dry roughage | host: buffalo | place: India: Nagpur | collected 2016 | reverse complement strand
CCTCTGCTGGTAACCACCAATTCAACCCGGTCCGGGTTGGTTTCGCTGCCCTTGGTTGTAAACTCATTGATCAACACCGTTGCAGGATGGGTGTTCTTCGCCCACAGCTCGATGGAAAATTGCAGGCTGTTTCCCCGTATGTCTTCGACTCTTCCCTCCAAGGGAAGCGATGTGCCCATCTGCATGGGCTTTGCCAGGTTCAAGGTGAGCGTCTTGTCTATGACCGTGAAGGACGCCACCGAGTTCTGCTCACACCAGAGGGCAACCGAATTTTCAGCAATGCTTTCATTGAAACTAAGGGTTGCCGTATGTTGGCTCTGCATGCTCGCCGACAAGAAAACCGGAGGAGAGCTGTCTGCTTGCTCAAAAAGATTGTGCAGCGAGAGCTCGGGTTGGCTGCAACCACAGCCGCTAGAGAGAAGCAGGAAAACCAAGAGGGGAAGAAGTATCTGTTTCATCATACCGGATAGAGATTCGAAGTAGCGTTCTTTGCTTCAATTGACAGGCATGGGCGGAGCCAATAGACTGGTTTTGCACATCCCGGAGGACAATAATGGGCAAACTTTGGCAGAAAGACTACACTCTCGATTCCTTGATGGAAGATTTTACCGTCAGCAATGACTACATACTCGATCAGCAGTTGGTGATCGCCGACGCCTTGGCTTCCATCGCTCACGCACGAGGGCTCCATCAAATCGGCTTACTCAACGATGAAGAACTCGCCGGCCTGGAACAAGCCTTGGCCCAGGTCATCAAACTCCGCGGTGAGGATGCTTTCCCGATTACCAAGGAGAACGAGGATTGTCACACCGCCATCGAAGCCTATTTGACCGAACAGGTGGGCGAGGCAGGCAAGAAAATCCATACAGGAAGGAGCCGAAACGACCAGGTCCAGACGGCGCTGCGCCTTTGGATGCGGGAGTACTCGGTCAAGCTGTGCAACCTGACCGGTCGGCTCGCCCAGCGGTTGGTAGACTTTGCCCAACTTCACGCTTCAATCCCCATGCCGGGAAGAACTCATATGCAGCTTGCCATGCCGTCTTCGGTCGGCCTTTGGGCGGCAAGCTTTGCAGAGGAGTTGTACGACGAGGCGCAGCATCTGATGCAACTCTCCTGGACACTTGATCAGAGTCCTCTTGGTTCGGCTGCAAGCTATGGAGTTCCTCTTCCGCTGGACAGGCAGTTCACAGCCGAGCAGATGGGCTTTACCAGAGTACAAAACAATGTATTGTATGCGAACAACAGCCGCGGCAAGTTCGAAGCCATGCTCTTGGACAGTTGCGATTACATCGCCCTGACATTGAGCAAGCTCGCCCAGGATTTGATTCTCTTCACTCTTCCTGAATTCGGCTATTTCTCCCTGCCCAAGCACCTTTGTACAGGCAGTTCCATTATGCCGCAGAAGAAGAATCCAGACGGTTTGGAACTTGCGCGAAGCCGCTCGGCTTTGGTCAGCAGCTGTGCCATGAGGGTCAAGTCAATCATTCGCAGTCTCCCCTCAGGCTACAACCGCGATTTCCAGGATACCAAGGAGCCGTTGCTTGCAGGCACCAAGGCGACCTGGCAGCTGGTACACATTTTCCTTACAATGCTCGACGGTCTTGAAGTGCATCCTCAAGCATTGAGGAAGGCCTGTACGGCCGAGCTCTATGCAACCGATGTAGTGCTCAAGCAGGTGTTGGAGGGCAGGAACTTCCGTGACACCTACAAGGAAGTAGGCTTGCATTTGGATGAGCTGACAACACTCGACCCTGACAAGGCGCTTGAGGAGCGGACGAGTATCGGCACCACGGGCAACCTTGGGCTGGATGAGGACCAGCTGTTCATCTCCTTGATGCAGAACGGCTGTGAAGACATTCTGAAGAGCTTCTCTGATGCGTATTACCATCTGTGCGGCATTGAGGATGTCCAGACGGTTCTCTACTGAGAAGTGTTGATGAGTACAGACAATTCAGCCTCCCGTTCGGGAGGCTGAATACATCTCAAGCGAGTTCCATACTCTTGCCTGAACGCTTTTGCAACATCGGGGTGTGCTTGACTGCCTGGTGATAGGCTTCTGCGATGTTGGTGCAGTAGTCGCCGATATGCTCGAGGTGACGGATTTTCTCCAGGATGAGCAACTCGACTCTTACATCGGCCTTGCCGTCTGAGAGCCTTTCTTGAACCATCAGGCTGAGGCGGTTGCGTTGGTTGTTGATCTGTTCCTCAAACTCATTGGCCTTCTGCATCTCTGCCTTGGTCAGGGTCCTGTCCATACGGTCCCGAACGTAATCGAGGAATTCTTGGACAAGGCTCTGGTACTCCCTGAGGTCCTTGTCCGTCGCTTCATCGAACGTCCATCCTTGGTTGTACCTTCTCTGGCTGAGAATGGTGAGGTTGTAGCAGCTGTCGGTGACCGACTCAAGCTCATCCATGACACGGATCAGACAGTTGAGCGAGGAGGCGTTTGTGGGTGTTTGCGAGTCCTGCAGCAAGTGGACGCAGAAGTCCGAAAGTTGTTCCTGCATCTGGTCGGCGTAGTCCTCATCCTTCTTCATGGCCAAGGCATCGCTTTCAATATCCGCACCGCGGTTGTTGAACATACCCCGGTATCGGGTAAGCATATTACACGCAAGATTTGCCATCTTCTTGATCTCATCGCGGATAGCCAACATGTAGATTTCCGGGCTGTCGATGAATACACCGCCGATGTACTTGAAGTGGTAGGTTCCCTCATCGTATTCAGCTTTGGCAGGAACCAGGCGCTCGATGAAATGGGCGTATTGGCGGACGAAGGGAAAGAAGATGATGGTATTCATAATATTGAACACCGAGTGGAACATGGCAAGGAAAAGAGGAAGCTGGGTTGAGAGTGTCGCTCCCTCCAAGGTATAGATGTCGCCGGGAGTTATGTAATTGACCAATTTCAGCAACGGATGGAAGAGAATCAATGCAATGACACTACCGACCACATTGAAGAAAATATGAGCCCAGGCTGCACGCTTTGCCGTGGTGCTGGTTCCGATGGAAGCAAGGTATGCTGTGATGGTGGTACCGATGTTTGAACCAAGGATCAGGGCGGCGGAGGCTGTAACACCAAGCCAGCCGTTGTAGGCCATTGTAAGAGTCATCGCCATGGCAGCCGATGAAGATTGCACAACGATGGTTACCAGTGTGCCCAATAGGATGCACAGCATGTTCATCCATAGTGTGTCGCTGTTGAAGGTTGCCAAGAATTCCAGCACTTCGATGTTTCCGGTAATATCCGGAATTGAGTGCGACATGAAATTGAGCCCCAGAAACAAGACACCAAAGCCGAGCAGGACGTCGGCGGCATCGCGGGTTTTGTTCTTCTTGCTGAACATCATCGGGGCTGCGAAGGCGATGGAAACCAAGGCAAGGGAGGTGATGTCGACCTTAAAGCCCAGGAGGGCAACCAACCATCCGGTGAAGGTGGTACCTATGTTGGCTCCCAGGATGACCCCGATCGCCTGGGTGAGGCCCATCAAACCTGCGTTGACAAAACTGACCACCATGACGGTGGTTGCCGATGAGCTTTGTATGATGATGGTTATAAGAAGACCGGTCATAATGGATATGAACCGGTTCTTCGTCATAAGCTTGAGGATGGCCTTCATCTTGTCGCCGGCAGACTTCTGCAAGCCCTCGCTGAGGAGTTTTATTCCGAAGAGAAAGAGGCCCAGGCTGCCTACAATCTGGAAAAAGATCACAATGGTTTTCATATCAATACAAACGTACCAAGTTTGAGGTTAGTTGGTAAAGTAGTTGGGCGAATAGTTTTTCACCAAACTTAAGCAGAGCAACTGTATTCTGTCGGATGAAACGGATTGAACTTTAGGCTTTGTTGTTGTATGGTTCAGCCATGAGCATCATCAAACCCCATAAGCTTGGGATTATCTCAGGTCCTGGTTCAGAATATTTCACCGGCAAAGTCGTAAAACACCTGCGCCGTCTTTATTTGGAGCGCTACGAAAAACTCTCCACCGCCTTGGCAAAGCGCCACGGTATGAGCGAGGATGAGATCCTGAGAACCGTTACCCTGATGGATGACTTGAACAACAAGCGTATTCCCAGGACCAAGTGCCCCACAACGTTCCAGTGCCCTGATTTTACCATCAAGGTGAAGTATACCAGGTTTGCCAATGGGGAAGAGAAAGCAGAAATACTCGATGCAGTCAGGGGTTTGAGGATTTTTATTGTCTATGACTTGTCCAACAGCGAGCCGGTAAAGGTTGCAGGGTCGGACGAGCCGGTCAGGCTGTCAGTGAACGACCACCTGATGTTCCTCTTCACTACGATCAACGCCCTCCAGCTTGCCGGTGCAGAGAGTGTGACACTGGTTTTGCCCACCTATCCGTACTCACGGCAGCACAAGAAAGGCGGACGCGAGGCCCTCACCGCAGCCATGTTCGGCCGTATCTGCGAGATGCTTGGTGTCGAGCGGATCATCACCCTCGATATTCACAGCCGCGAAATAGAGAACAGCTTCTCCAACCTGCATTTGGAGAACCTGCATGCTTCCTACCAAACTTTAATCGCTCTTCACAAGCTCATCGACTTCAGCGACCCCGAGCTGGTGGTCGTCGCCCCCGATACCGGGGCTATCAGCAGAAACAAGTTCTATGCCCAGGCCCTGCACAGGCCGTTGGCCATGCTCTATAAGGAACGTGACTACTCGATCGTCAGCAAGGATGCCAAGCATTCAAATATCAAGAGCATCAACCTTCTGGGTGATGTCAACGGCAAGACGGTTCTGATTGCCGACGACATGCTCGCCACCGGCGGTACCATGATCATCGCCATGCGCGAATTGACCAATCTCGGTGCAAAGAAGATCATCTGCATGGTCAGTCTTCCTCTCTTCAACGCAAATGCGGTCGAGGATTTCGATGCTGCATACAAGGAAGGCATTTTCTATCGGATCATCGGCACGAATGCCGTGTTCCACGGGCATGACCTGTTGGATAAGGAGTGGTATATCCAGGCTGACATCACCGAGCTGTTCGCTCGAGTCATCAGCCGTCTCCATCACGGGCGCTCGATCAGCCCGTTGCTTGATAACCGAAAGTTCATCCAAATCCTGATAGATAATAGTCAGGCAAATCCACAAGCGCCTCTCCCAGGGGCCAGTGCTAGTGACCCGGACCGCGACTGATTCCTGTTGCGGCTCCGGGCTCTTTCCACTTCATTGTCCCTCCTACGTCGTAGCAGGGATGGTGTCGACAAATCCAAACTGAGTTCTTGGAGTGTCCCTTATGCAAATGTCACACAGAATTTCCGCTTTCCAATGCAGTCCCATCAGACGTCTTTCACCCTATGCCCGCGATGCTGTCAAACGCGGAATCAAGGTTTACCACCTCAATATCGGGCAGCCGGATATCAAGACGCCGGTGCAGGTCATCGAAGCGGTCCGTCAGTATGATGAGGCCATCATCGCTTATGGAAACAGTGAAGGGAGGCAGGAACTGCGTGAAGCGCTTCCCGCCTATTATGCAAAGTACGGTCTGGATGTGAAGGCCGAGGATATTCTCATCACCACCGGTGGCAGCGAAGCGTTGCAATTTGCATTCATGACGCTCTGCGACCCGTACGATGAGGTGATTATTCCTGAACCGTATTACACGAATGTTTCCTCCTTCGCTCATTCTGCCATGGTAGACTTGGTGCCGATCACCAGCAATATGGAGGATGGCTTCGCCCTTCCCGATATCTCAGAGTTTGAGAAGAAGATCACCCGAAAGACTGGGGCAATCCTTATTTGCAGTCCGAACAATCCAACCGGGCATGTGTATACGCAGGAGGAGATGCTGCAACTTTTGAACCTATGCAAGAAGCATGACATCTTTTTGATCGTCGACGAGGTGTATCGTGAGTTCTGTTATGACGGCAAGCAGTTTACCAGTGTACTTGCTTTTCCTGAGTTTTCCGACCGGGTCATTTGTGTTGACAGTTTCTCCAAGCGCTACAGCATGTGCGGTTCGCGCATCGGGGCTTTGATCAGCCGCAACAAGGATGTCCTGGACAACGCTCTCAAGCTGGCCCAGGCTCGCCTGTGTCCTCCTGACATCGAGCAGGTGGCTGCCTGTGCTGCCTTGAAGACCGATGATACCTATCTGTTCGAGGTGCGCGAGGAGTATGAGAGAAGAAGGAACTTCATCGTCGATGGTCTGAAGAAGATCGATGGTGTGAAGTGCAGCATGCCCAAGGGAGCTTTCTATATGGTGGCCGAGCTTCCTGTCGATAATGCAGAGAATTTTGCCAGGTTCATGCTGGAGGATTTCAATCTGAACGGGGAGACGGTCATGGTCGCCCCGTGCGAGGACTTCTACGTGACCAAGGGTGTCGGACGCAGGCAGGTTAGAATTGCCTACGTACTGAACACCCACGATCTCGAGCGGGCTGTAGCCTGCATTGATGCAGGCTTGAAAGCGTACAGGACAGAGGTGATGGGCCAGGAGCTCTGATCACTCCCCGATGACTTTGATGAGCACGTGCTTGTCGCGCATGCCGTCAAACTCATAGTAGAAAATCTGCTCCCAAGAGCCGAAATCGAGCTTTCCTCCTGTGATTGCAATGACCGCCTCACGGCCCATGATGGACCGTTTGAGGTGGCCGTCTGCATTATGCTCCTTTTCCGTATTGTGATTGTACTGTTCATACGGAAGCTCGGGAGCAAGTTTCTCAAGCCAGAGCTCGAAGTCCTCATGAAGGCCTTTCTCCACTGCGTTGATGAAAACACTGCTGGTGATGTTCATTGCGTTGACGAGAACCAACCCTTCCTTGATTCCGCACTCGTTGACTGCTTCCTGCACGGCGTCGGTAATGTTGATCAGACCGCGTCGTTTGTTGAGGTGAAACCATAGTTCCTTGCGATAAGTCATCATAGGCGCCTCCTCGGATATTCATAGTATAGCACGGCTTCTTGCATCACAGAAGAAATCGGAGTACACTGCCGGCCATTATGCAGGAAGAAGTTGTTGTGCTGAAGAAAACCCGCTTGCTCGGACATCTGGCGGTGCTGTTGACCATGACTGTGTGGGCGACCACCTATGTCTCTTCAAAACTATTGCTTACAGCCTTTTCCCCCTCTCAGATTCTTGTGGTGCGTTCTTTGCTCGGACTATTGGTTTTGAGTGTGATAAACCATAAACCGTTGGTGTACAAACAGCCCATCGACCGACTTTTTGTTGCTCTTGCGGGGTTTTGCGGTATTTTTCTGTATTACTTTTTGGAAAATACTGCTTTGTTGTTCACCAGTGCAAGCAACGTAGGAGTCATTGTGGCTGCTGCTCCTTTCTTCACTTTGCTCGCTTCCCACATCTTCTTAAAGGAAGAACCCCTGAAGAAAAACTACTTCATTGGTTTGGCTCTTTCGATGGCCGGCATTGTTCTCTTGACTTTCTCCAGCACTGAAGAGGTCGCCTTCAATCCAAAGGGTGATGTGCTTGCACTCCTTGCAATCATGGTTTGGGCAATCTATACCGTACTCACCAGGGTGATCGGAAAGAAGGGGTATCCGAATCTTTTGGTGACCAGAACCATGTTTTTCTATGGCTTGCTCGGCCATACCCTTGTGTTGCTCATCAACGGTGATGGTCTTCCGGTCCATCAGGTGATTCAGACCCCGTACCTGTATCATTTTCTCTTCCTGGGTCTTGTTGCCTCAGCCTTCTGCTTCCTTTCTTGGAATTTTGGGTTGAGAACCATCGGCCCTATCAAGAGCTCCTTCTACCTTTATCTTAGTCCCATCATCACCATTGTGGTGGCGGTTGCCTTCCTTTCTGAACCGTTCGGACAGCTCGATGCGATAGGTACGGCCTTCACCCTTGCAGGTTTATTGATAAGCGAGTACAGAAGACGGGGTATCTAGCTTGTCAAAACTACTTTACTGATGTTACCCTGTTCCTACGATGAGGTAGGATATGGATACACAAAGCAAGCTTGATATCTTAAGTCGTGATGCACAATACGACCTCAGTTGTGCCTGTGGCACCAAGAACCCCCAGGAGCACCGAAAGCGTAATACTGCCGGATCGGGGTGGCTGTATCCTACAACGACAGTCAGCGGCGGGCCGGGCATAATGCTGAAAACGCTCATGGGCAACCGCTGTGCCAATGACTGCAAGTATTGTCCCCTGAGAAATGACCAGGATTTCAGGCCTGTAGCCCTTGCCCCGAAGGAGATGGCCTCATTTTTCCATGAGTTTCAGAGCAAGCGTCCACTCATCGGTCTCTTTCTTTCCAGCGCTGTACTCGGCTGTGCTGAAAAAACCATGGAAATGCTCACCGACACAGCAAGAATCCTGAGAAATTCGTACCGATACAGGGGGTACATCCACCTGAAGGTCATTCCAGGCTCCAGCAAGGAGAGCATAGACGAGGCGCTCAAGTACGCTTCAGCGCTCTCACTGAACATCGAGGCTCCTGGCGAGCAGCATTTTTCCAAGCTTTCGGAATCTAAGAATTATGTTCAGGATATCCTCCAGCCGTTGACGTATATCGCCAGTCAGACTGCGAAAGGTTCACGCTATGAGAGGGTGCATACTTCCAGCCAATTCATCGTCGGGGCCAGCGATGAGCTGGATAAGGAAATTCTGCTCTATACCAGCCGATTGTATCAGGAGCTTCACATGGGCAGGCTGTATTTCAGTGCCTATCAGAAGGGATTGGGAGACCAGAGTCTTCCCGGAGAGCAGAAGCAGCATCAGCATTCACAGCTCGAGTTGTTCGATCTCGGTCAGGTCCATGAGACAGACCATGCTTCCCTTACCCGAGAGCATCGTCTGTACCAAGCCGACTGGCTGCTTCGAAAATATGGCTTCTCGTATGAGGAGATGATATTTACCGAAGAAGGAAATCTCAGTCTTACGAAGGATCCAAAGCTTGTTTGGGCGCAGGCCAATCCTCAATACTTCCCGCTTTCGGTCAAACGATCTCCCAAGGAGGCACTGCTGAGAGTGCCCGGCCTCGGCCCCACCTATGTCGGCAGGATTGTAAGTCATAGAAGGATGGCTCCCTTGTCTTGTCTTGAGGATTTGAAGTTGCCGTTTTCCGTGCTCGAAAAGGCTCGCCCTTTCCTGACAATCTAGTCATTTCCTCTTGTTGCTGTGCCTGCAATTGCCTACAATGCGGGTTATGGTCATCCTATATTCCTCCTTCTTTTTCATGTATTCCATTTATGCAATCGTAAACCCTTTTCTGCAAGTGATGCTGCGAAACAAAGGGTACTCCTATGAAATTGTCGGCGTTCTCCTTTCCTTGTTCGAGATAGCTGGTATCGCAGGTCCTCTGCTTGTAGCCAGGCATGTTGATAAACGAGGGAACATGAAGGCTGTCGTGCTTTTCTGTACCGTGATTGCCTGCATGGGTATGACTGTCTTGATGCTGTCCACATCGCTTCTGATCACCATCGTCGGGCTTTCGCTGCTTGCGTTCTTTTTGCGCTCATTGATGCCGCTTCTCGATAGCTATGCAAATAACTTGTTCAACGGTGATTCCCAGAAGTACACCTTGATTCGCTCCTTCGGTACAGTTGGCTTTGTTTTCTTTTCGTTGCTTTTCGCAGCGACCAAGCAACCTGATCTTTCCAGTAATTTGAGCATCGGTACCTTTGCCTTGGCGATCAGCGGAATTTTTATCCTGGTGGTACTCGGGTGGAAGCGCGAACCGAAACAACGAGGTGCCTCCATTCAGATTGAGACACCCCAAGCAGGCCATTGGTTCGACCGGGCGTTTGTGGTTGGAATTTTCATTATTGCCCTGAATAGAATAAGCATGTCGTCGGTCTCAAGTTTCTTCTCGTTGTACCTGGTTGAGGAGCTGAAGATCAACGCAATCAGTTTACTGAATGCCCTCGCTGCAGGCAGCGAGTTTGGCGCAATGATCATTGCGGGAATTCTCATCCAACGGAAGAAAGTCCTTCCAGTGCATATGTTCATAGCCAGTGGCGTGGCGATGATGCTTCGTTTGATACTGTATGCCATGGTGCCCTCCATTACAGGGGTGTTGGCTGGTCAGCTGCTTCACAGCATCGGGTATGGATTCTTTCACCCAGCTGCCATTTTCTTTGTTGCCCGAAGGGTCAGGCGCTCTCATCGTACCTTGGGGATGTCCATTTACATCTCGTTGGGTACCGGGCTTCCTGCTGTCCTGGGGTCGAGTTTAGGCGGCTTGATCGTTGAATCTTTTGGGTATAGAACCCTTTTCTTGTCGTATTCATTCTTCGCTCTTGCCTCGGCCTTGTTGTGTTTTGTCTTCTATCGAACGATGACGACATCTCCTTTGGAAGAGGTTTAAAAGAAGTAGTGAAGGGCGAGTTTGATTGCCTTTGCAAGGTGTGGTATGCTCTGTGCTAAGGAGAAGTTGCAGTGAAAAGTAGTGAGGGTTGGGATTTACTTTCCATTGGAGAGATTTCTCCGGATAAAATCCAGAAGAATCTGAAGGAAGCCTCTGTGTTTCTTGCAAATGATGTGAGAATTATCCAGAGCATTGTTTTCTCATACCATCCCTTTGAGCTGCTGAAATATGCATGTTGGGAGCGCCGGCGCATCGCAACGGTAAGGAAGCAGGACGCATTTGCCCAACAGGTTTCTCAGCGCCTGGTCTCCTACCTTGCAGCTCTCCTGCCATACTGGAAGGCTTCCCCATCCCAGAATCGAGAAATTGCAAGCAAGGATTGGAAGCGACTTACGCAAGTCTTCGAGGATCTGTGCAGAAAGACAATCAGATATGTAGATAATACTGCATTACTTTTACGATCCCAGCAGATTATCGATTCGGATGAACTTCTCTTGACTTACCAAGAGGAAGCAACCGACTTTTGTCTTCCCCAACCAGTAGATGCTGCCTTGCTCGAGCAAACCTATACCGCGTTGCGCTATCGCTTGCAGCCTTTCAATGCTCTCGTCGGTGAAGTATTCCCTGCCAAGCTCGATGGTCTGCTCTCCTCATTTCTTACGCTTGCAAAGCGTGCGGTCGAAGGAATCGACCAACTGCGTGAGGACAGCGCCACCTTCAAGCAGGCAAGTATGCTTCAGTTGGAGATGCTCAAGAGCCGGGGAGAGAATGTTGATGATCTTGATGCTGTAATGGACCGTATCATCAAGGAGCAGGGGTGGGAGTCTTGGATAGAGAGCATCGTTGAACGACGTGATGGGTATGCTCTGTTCAATGTCCTCCAAGATACCAAGCTTTCCGAGCGGGATGCCTACCTGCTCTCACGCACGTTTGCCAGCCAACCGACAGAGGAGGCTCCTTTTCTCTTGACTGATGACTCACTGCAAAATACTCGTCCATTTCTTCGTTTCGGAGCCTTGTATTACTGTTATGATGCAGAATCGTTGCTAGATAAAGCGTATGAAAGTATTAAACGTGCAGTATGCGAAGAGGATCCAAACCTTGCACAGCAGTGGGATGGTATTGAGAAAGAGAAGCATTTTCTTGTTCCTGTGACATTCTTCACTGCAATGCTGGGTACGATGAACTACACTCGCAATGTTGAGGTTCCTGAAGGCTCTTTGAATGCTCTCTTTGACGATGGAAAGAAAGAGCTCATAGTCCAGATTCCGTACACGGAGCATGCATATGCATCCATCAATCCATTCAAGGATGCACAAGCTTATTGCACTTTCCTCAAGACCGAACAAAAAAGTCGAGAGGTTGCATTGAAGCAAAAGAAGCGGACGGTGTTTGTCGATACCAAGCATCCAATTCTTTATCCGCTTGAGATGAATCAAGACGTTCTAAACATCTCATTCATACAGCTAGCCAATCTTGCCTCCAATTGGGAGGGTGTTGCTGCCTTGAAGGATCTTCTTGGGCTTTCTCCTTTCTCTGATGTACATCACGATGATTCTTCACCCACGAAAGAGCCTACTGATGAGCTGGAACTCCCTGTTGAGAATGAACTGGCTGTAGAGGAGGATCTTGCTGCAGAGGAAGAGCTTG
>WARQ01005397.1_pt1 | contig 12004 bp, 12 predicted proteins | sample 4769161 | NCBI WGS metagenome assembly WARQ01 (sample SAMN08893024, study PRJNA449175) | gut metagenome | isolation source: rumen sample fed with dry roughage | host: buffalo | place: India: Nagpur | collected 2016 | reverse complement strand
ACCAATCTCATCGTCACTGCGCTCGGGCCGTACAAATAGTACTGTNNNTCGCTTGTTCCTTGACCTTGGCCCGAATCGTAAATATTTAATCGACAGAATCGATGATTCCGCCGACAAGAACCTTGTCGTTGTCGTAGACTACCAGGCTCTGTCCGGGTGTCGCCGCCTTTACGGGGACATCGAATACGGCACAGAGCCTGTCCTGTGGATCGATGTGGACTTCGCAGGAGACAGGTGTTCCGGTGGAGCGGATCTTGGCACTTGCGTGGATGGGAGCAGGAAGCTCATCGATTGATACCCAGTTGAGGCTGACGGCCCTGACCACGGTGTTGACCGTGTTCTCCTCGTAGCCTACCACCACGCGGTTGTGCGCCACATCAAGGGAAATCACATACAGAGGCCTTGGAGCAGAGACTCCGAGGCCTTTTCTCTGCCCTATGGTATAGTTCCAGATGCCGTTGTGCCTTCCCAGCACGTTGCCCTGCGTATCCACGATATCGCCCGGCGTGGGCTCCACGCCCAGGAGGTCGGAATAGCTTCCGCTGTAGAAGTCCTGGCTCTCGGACTGTCCTTCCGGGTGAAGGCCGAGCTCCACGTCTATCTGCCTGACATCCTTCTTTGTCATGGATCCCAGCGGGAAGAGCGTACCGGCAAGCTGCTTCTGGGACAGCCTGTAGAGGAAATAGCTCTGGTCCTTCAGCGGATCCAGGCCCCGCTTGAGGCAGTACCTGCCGCTTTCGAACTCAATGCGGGCATAGTGGCCGGTTGCAAAGTAATCGAACTCCAGCCCTGCCGCCCTTGCATACTCCACCATGGCGCCGAACTTGATCTTCTGGTTGCACCATATGCACGGATTGGGCGTGCGGCCTCCAAGGTATTCGTCCCTGAAGTTCTTGAGCACGGTGGATTCATAGAGGTCCGAGATGTCCAGCACGGTATGGGTCATCCCCAGGCTGTCGCAGATTGCCCTGGCCTTGTCGATTTCTTCCTGCTTGTTGGGTGAAAAGCATGCGTCCTTGGTAGCATCGCCGTGGAACGGCCTGCCTTCCTTCCAGAGGGACATGGTGACTCCGGATACCTGATAACCCTGCTTCTTGAGCAGATATGCGGCAATAGAGGAATCGATTCCTCCGCTCATGCCCACAAGGACCTTCTTCATTTATCTCTCCTGGTTCTGGCCTTCATGATTACGGAAAGCGCACCGCTTCCGCCCTCAGCTGCCTTGGGCACCAGAATCTCCCTTACGCCGGGATGACTGCGGCAGATGCCGATGACCGCAGGCCTGAGCACTGCCTCTCCGTTTCTGGAATGGATGCCCTTGCCGGTGATTATCCTCACCTTCCTGAGGCCCTTGGCATAGCTGTTGTCCAGAAATGCGCGGGTGTGCGCAACGGCATCGTCCAGAATCATCTCATGGAGGTCAAGCTCGTCCTGTGCTTCCATCCTGCGGACCTGGTTGATTGACGGCCCTTCCTCTGCGGTTGGCTCGGACGCCCGTGCGCGCCTTCGGATCTCGCGGTCCTCGTCGTGGGTCTTCTCCCACTGGCTGTAGATGTCTGCAAAGCTGGTTCCCGCCATGATGATTCCTCCCCACGGGCGGTTCAAATGTTAGCATATGGCAATAACTATTACAATTGATTGACCAAATCAGTTTCTTTGACTATTCTGTTATACGCTGATTCCATAGCTCAGCTGGATAGAGCACTTCCCTCCTAAGGAAGGGGTCGCGCGTTCGAATCGCGCTGGGATCACTAGAAGACCTTGTCCATCCGGGCAAGGTCTTTCTTTTGTTTTGAGGTTTTTCCGGAAGTTTCAGAAGAGGATTTCACCAAAAATGTCAAAAAAACGCGTTATTTGGTGAAGCGTGTCGGATCAACTGACCGAGAATACGATGCTTATGCTGTTCATTCTCTTCCAGTAGTAGTTCAGAAGCGGGAACCTGCCGTTGTGCCAGATGACTTCAAGCGAAATATGCCTGTTTTCGATTGTCCGTTCTATTCCTATCGCAGCATCGAATTCCGCTTCCCACTGCGATGTATCGTCATCCCTTGTCAGCGTGTGGTTCGTCATTCCGTCCTGATGGAGGCGGCCCTGAAGACTAAGGAAGACGTCATTGCGTCCGAACCTATAGCTGAAGGTCAGTTCTCCGGTAAGGATAAGGGCTTTGTATGCAGGACCATAATCTCCCCTGATTGCATATGACTCGGGGTCTCTTTCCTGATTCGTTTTACCACCCGAGATTATGTAGTCAGGCCTGTGTACGAATGGCATCATATAGCTGTATTTCTGGGGAATGATGACTGAAACCGCACCCTTGATGTAGGGAAAAGCCTCGCTTGAGTAACCCAAGGCTATTTCGAAATCGTCCCTCACGTATTCCGAGAGGTCAGCATTGACCATCGAAGGATCCTCCCTTACAAGAGAAGCGAGCGTTTCATCTCCCACATGGCCAGAATAATGCCGCGCACCGAATCTGAAGATGATGGAATCCAGGATCCTTGCCTCACATCCCAGGAAGTAGGATCCATCGAATCCCAGAACATCATTCCCGTTCAGAAGGAAGAAAACGCCCCGGATGTAGGCCTCAATGCGTGCCCCGGCTTCAAATCCATCCCAGGAGAATCTCAAGGTCGATGCCCCTCCGCCTGCCTGCATGAGGAGGAAATAGTTGTCCTTGTCCTTATTGAAGGTCTTGAACTGACTGTAATACTCTCCCGGAACCCCGTCCTTCTTATCGAACCTGATGAGCTCTCCTTCCGGATCGGTCGACAATGCGTCAATGACCCCGAGCCTTGTTTTGGGGCTGAACACGTCGGATTTCAATGATCCGAAGAAACCGGCTTCAGGTCCCATTGAAAATGAGAATGCAGCAAGGGAAAAGCAGACGGCAGCGAATACAAGTATGGCAATTGTTCTTTTCATTGTTCCGACCTCCTAGAGAGAGAGTCCGAGTCCCACGGAATAGTACTCGATGTCATTGAACCAATAGTTCAGCAACGGGAATCTGCCCTTGTGGTATGTGAACTCGATGTTGAATTCGGGAAGTATATCATCATCCAGGAAAGCGAAACCCAGAACCGCCGAATACTCTTTCTTCCAACCAAGGTCTCCCGAATAGGTTGCGGTCACTGGATCGATCTTGCCGTCCTGATGAAGCTGTATGTCGATTCCGGCATAGACCCTGCCGATGTTGTCGATCTTGTACTGTGCTTCCAGCGATAGTCCGATTCTCCAGGCTTTGTAGGACGAGGGGTAGAACCTGTTGTCCCTGTCATTGAAGCCCTCCTGAGTCCAGATGTAATCGGACGTGTTGGCCTTCTCCGGAGACTCCTCGCTCGAGGGTTTTGTGGTATATGCAGGAACGTGGGCTGCAGGCCTGATCCATGCCTTGCTTTCCGGGAGTTCCACGTCGACTGCGAACCTCAGGATGTCTGACAGACTGTAGCTTGCTCCGAAGTACCACGAGTTGTTCCTAGTGTATTCGGTTATGGCCTTATAGTCCGTGCCTTCCGTATATCCACGGGAGAAGAAGTCCGCCAGTATCTCATCACCCCAATGGCCCGAGTAATGATGGAAGCCTGCGCGTATGGCGATACTGTCGAAGAACAGAGCGGAGATTCCTGCCCCGTACTGTCCGTCGAAGCCCAGACAATCGACTCCTCCATAGGCACCGAAAACAGAATTGATCCCTCCGTGTATATAGATCTCGACTGCCGCCTTTTCCTTCCAGGTGAGCCTTAGCAATCCGATGTTTGAACAGCTCTTGAGAGCCCAATACTTGGTGTTGTGCGTGTTGAAATCCTTGAATTCAAGTTCCCTGTATGTCGGATTGCCCGTTCCGTCATCGGCAGATACCAGGATCGTGTTGGTTACGTTCTCGGGTTTCTCCGGAGCAATCAGGTAGCTGAATCTTACGTTGTTGGAAAACGGATAAGCAAGGCTTTCCCTGTACAAAGGCTTTACCGGTGCAAAATCCAAAGTGATATTTCCCGATCCGAATCCTATTGTTGCGAATGCACTTGCCGTGATGAGCAGAATTGCAATCGCAAGAAATATGCTTTTCTTCCCCATGCCGTTACTATAGCATGTGATTTCCGGATTTCAAAATCTTATTGAACGGATAAAAAATGAAAAGAGCCACCCGTTGAGTGACTCTTCTGTTTTCGAGATCTACGGGGCTCGAACCCGTGGCCTCCACCGTGACAGGGTGGCGTGATAACCAGCTTCACCAAGATCCCAAATGCATTATGAAATTACAATATTCATTTCCATTTGTCAACCTTGGGAGGAAAAAAACTTCAAATATGTCCCGATGGCATTTATAATCATAGGGTGCGGATACGTACATCCTTACTTCAAAGAGGGGCATTATGGAATTCCAGCGACAGATACTCCTGCACATGGCAGGACTTCATACAACGTTCCAGAACTATCTGGCACAGTTCTTCACCATGTTCGGCGAAGAATTCCTGCTTGTGGCAATAGCGGTCCTCATCTACTGGAACATCAACAAAAAGAGGGGCTTCACAATTGCCATGTCGCTGATGAACGCGCTCTCGGCCATGGGAATCGTAAAGGCCGTGGTTCGCTTTCCCAGACCGTGGATAATCCTGAAAGACATAGAGACAATCAGAATGCACACCGCCACCGGCTACTCTTTCCCCAGCGGACACACCACCGGAGCAGCCAGCGTATTCACCGCCATAGCTGTCACGTTCAGGAAAAGATGGCTGTCGATAGTATGCGCGGTGATTATCATACTCACAGGTCTTTCAAGGGTTTACCTGTGCGTGCACTGGCCGCAGGACGTAATCGGAGGAATCCTGATCGGGTGCGGAGCATCGTTCCTCCTGACGGGTCCGTTCGGCAGGCTGTATGACAATAAGGAAAAATCAATCAGAATCACATTGATACTCGGAATCATCACCGCAGTCCTGTTCATCGTCATCTCAATCCTGCTCTGCGTGGACAGGATCGATACCATAGCGTTTGAAGACCTGAACGTCACATTCTCCACTTATTCCGGACTTGCGTTCGGATATACTTTAGAGAGGAAGTTCTTCGACTTCAAGGCGGAGGAAGGATCACGGAAGGTCAAGGTGCTACGCTACGTAATCGGCGTGGCCGTGATGGCAGGCATCCTGTTCGGGACTAAGGAGTTGTTTATCGCCTTGGGAATCTACAACCCGATTACACGTGCCTTCAGGTATTTCCTGGTTGGTTTATGGGGCTGCACGTTCCCGGTCGTAGGGAAGAAGTTCCGGCTGTTCACGAATTGACGGCCCCTGTCGGAAAAAGAAAGGCGTCTGATTTCAAGTCAGACGCCTTCTTCATCTTCAGGTGAATCAGCTGAGGATCAGGTGTTGCTGTCCCTCTTTGCAAGGATGTTGCGCACTTCCCTCATGTCCTCGGCAATCTCGGCATATGAGAACAGGAAAGCCCTCTCGACGATCAGCAGAAGGATTCCGCACACCACAACGATTACGGCGCCGATTACTGACAGAGCAATCATGGCAGAGACCTGATGGACCTTTGCATAATGACAGCCGCCTACGACAATACCGATTGCAGAAAGGACCGTCATGATGATGCCGATTACGAAAATGACCTGAGCAAATGTCTTGATGACTCCGCTTGATGTTTTCTTGATTTCCATACAACACACCTCCCTATCGATTTGCAAAACATGTGTTACGGAAATGATAACACAACATACTGCGGAAGTCATTGGCAGAATCGTTTTTTTGTGTTTATAGTTTAAATAGCTCAAGGGGGTGTCAAGATGACATTGAAGGACATTCTGGATGTATGCAGGGATTCCACAAGAATCAAGATCGCAGATGAAAAGGGAATCGCTCTCACCGCAAATCTCCACAAGAGGGACATTACCGGGGAGTACAACGACTGCAAGGTCCTGAACCTCTGCACACGGTACAACGGCAACGGCCACACCGTGAGGTTCTACCTCCTGATCACGATCGATGCCTCAGGCATCACCGTGGCGAAATAAGCTCATCCATCTTTACCTGGATGCGGCTCTTGAGCAGAGCGGCAATCTCGGGCTTTGAGAGATTCTCATATTCTTCCGGCATTATAGGCTTGAGGATGTGGACCTGGACGTCCACATGCCTGAGTGCATCGCGCAGCCGCCTGTAGTTGTAGACCTTCCACGAGTCATACAGGCAAACCGGAACCAGCGGACATTTCATTTCCTTCACGTAGTGCAGGCAGCCGGTGCGGAATTCACGCATGGTGTTGCCGTTGTCCACATAGCCGCCCTCGGGGAAAACACAGAAACGGTCGCCCGTAATCACGCGGTCACGTACTTTCCTGAAGGATTCCATGCATTTGCGGGCATCGCCAAGGGCAATGGGTACTGACTCGGAGAGCTTCATGTAGTCCCCTTCCATGATCATGTCGCTTCTCTGTTCGTCAAGGATGAACGATATCATGGCCTTGTGCGCGCATGTGATTGCAAGCCCGTCGAACCGCCCCTGATGGTTGGGAATCAGCAGATAGCCGCCGTCCTTGGGCAGGTTCTCCGTCCCGAAGGTCTGTACGGAAGCGTTGGTAAGCCTGACTATCTTCATGCCGACCTTCCTGGCGACAGTCCATCTGTCGTCCCTGGAGAGCTTGGGATTGCGCAGGGCCCTCTTCATGGTGACGATGAAGATGACGGCATGGACGATGTGGCATACTATTGTCAGGACAAATCTAAGCACAAAAGCTAAATTAGCAGGATTCTGTGATACAATCAATAGAAGGACCGCCCTGCGGCATACAATCAGGAGGATATCGTGGTTATTCTGGGAAACGGAATTCTGACGGCAGAGATATCGGAGACGGGAGCGCAGCTCTCACGTCTGGCTGACAAGGATACGGAATATCTGTGGAATGCGGATCCGGAGGTCTGGGCAAGGCATGCGCCCATCCTCTTCCCGTTCGTGGCAAGGCTGCCGGAGCAGCAGTACAGGTACAGGGGAAAGATGTACGGTCCCCTGAAGAACCACGGCATTGCTCCGTATGCCCGGTTCATGGCCGAAAGCAGCGATTCAACCTCATGCACCATGCTGATGGTGGTGACCGACGAAATCAGGCAGCTCTACCCCTTTGATTTCGATTTCCGAGTACGCTACCGCCTTGACGGCCACACGCTCCACATCAGCTATCTGGTCTCAAACAGGGGCGAAGGCGACATGTTCTACGCAATCGGCAGCCACCCCGGCTTCAACGTGCCGATTGCCAAGAACCTTAAGTTCGAGGACTACTACGTGGAATTCCCGGAGGCCGGAAACGTGATGCAGAGGCTGTTCACCGCAGACAGGTTCGTAAGCGATGACGATGTCCCGTATCCGCTGGAGGACAACCGAATTCCCCTTCACCACGACCTGTTCGATGACGATGCCATCTGCATGAAGAACACGGGATACACGGCCGTAATCCGTTCCGACAAGGACCTCAGGAGCATCACCGTCAGATATCCGGACACCCCGTGGTGCGCCATCTGGCACATACCAAAGCGCGATGCAAGGTACGTGTGCATCGAGCCATGGTTCTCCCTCCCCGGAAAACCCGGCATCAACGACATTGAAAAGCGCGATGACTTCCAGCGTCTTCACGGCGGTGAAAGCGCCGAGTACGACCTCAGCATCACCATAGGAAACTGAAGCAATGGATCTCAGACCGATTGCCCGCATCAGGAACAGCTACAGGGAGAAGTTCGGAATCCCGCGCCAGAGCGGGCTGTCCGACATCGTCTCAACCATCGTGTTCGAACAGGAGTTCAGGGACTCCAACGCCGTGCGCGGTCTTGAGGGTTTCTCCCACATCTGGCTGATCTGGGGATTCTCCGCAAACGGAGAGGAAGACGGCCAGGCTTTCCGGCCCACGGTCAGACCTCCGCGTCTCGGCGGAGAAGAGCGCATGGGAGTGTTCGCCACGCGTTCTCCGTTCAGGCCCAACCCGCTGGGGCTTTCAAGCGTAAGACTCAAGGAGATAGAAATGACCGCCGACGGCCCCACCCTGGTGGTTACCGGCGCCGACCTGATGGACGGAACCCCCGTCTACGACATCAAGCCCTATCTGAAGGATTTCGACTGCCATCCGGAGGCTCAGTCGGGCTTTGTAGAGCAGAAGGAATACAAAACCCTGCAGGTGGTGTTCCCGCAGGGTCTTCTTGAAAAACTTGATGTACAGGACCGATGGCCCCTGATTCAGGCTCTGGAACAGGACCCCAGACCAAAGTATCAGGATGATCCCGAAAGGGTCTACGGCATGCTGTTCGCGGACCGTGACATCCTGTTCCGTGTAAACGGCGATGTCCTTACCGTGACGGACGTCACTTGAGAAGCGATACCGCAGTCTCCTTGGTCATTGCCTTGCAGGCCTGTTCGTCCTGCTGGTACTCCTTGGGGATCCTGACGTTCTCCTCTCCGTGCCTCATATAGTAGCCGTATCTTCCGTGGTAGATTCCGAGGTTCTTTCCCTCGTAGTCGCCGAAGTCGACAACGGCCTGTGCGCCGGAGCTTCTCTTGGCAGTTCCTACCGAAGCCTTCTCCCTGGCGGCCGATTTCTTGCCGGTCTCCTTGGGAGTGCTGAAGATTTCCCTGGCCTGCTCCTCCGTGATGCTGAACAGCTCGGCGGAGTTCTTGACGCTGCGGAAATCGTTGCCGCACTTGATGTACGGACCGTACTTTCCCATATCGGCCGTGATGGCCTCACCGTTCTCTCCGGTGCCTACAGTGCGGGGAAGGTTGAAGAATTTCTCAACAACAGAAGCATCCAGGCCACGGTTTCCGATGTACTCCTTGGGAACCTTGAAGCGTCTGATGTCCTCTGTCTTGGCGCGGTCGCCCAGCTGCCAGTAGTCGCCGAACTTTCCGGTGCAGTAGAGGATGGGCTGTCCGTCGGAGGACTCTCCGATCTTCTCGGGTGTGTTTGTCTTTGCCTCGACGGGCTGGCTGCCTTCCTTGCGGAGCTTCTCCACCATCTCGTCGGTGACGTCTGCCGGAATCCAGCTTGCGGGGATCGAGATGAACTTTCCGTCCTCGCTCCTGACGTACGGGCCGTAGGGTCCGAGGAAGATGGAGTTCTCCTCGCTCAGCTGCGGAAGCTCAAGCTTCTTGACGTCGCGGGAGTTGATCTTCATCTTGTTGCCCCTGACCTGCTGCTCAAGTCCGGCCTCGCCCTCGTAGAAGTTCTTCAGGAACTGAAGCTCGTCAAGCTTGCCCTCGGCGATCTCGTCAAGGCCGGTTTCCATGTCGCTGGTGAAGCCGTAGTCGATCCTGTCGGCAAAGTATTTCTCCAGAAGCTGGATGATTCCGAAACCGATGAAGGTGGGAACCAGCGTTCCGTTGTCCCTGATCACGTAGTTCTTCTCGAACAGCCTGTCGATGATTGCGGCATAGGTGGAAGGTCTTCCGATTCCGAGCTTCTCCAGTGTCTGGACAAGCGATGCTTCGGTGTATCTGTTGGGCTCCTTGGTCTCGTGCAGGATTTCCTCAAGTGCCTTGAGGTCAAGCACCTGGCCGGCCTTGAGTGCCGGAAGCGGAGTCTCCTTGTCCTCGAGTGCGGCATCGGGATCGTCCGAACCTTCGACATAGACCCTGATGAAGCCGGGGAACTCGATCCTGACTCCGGTGGCGGTGAACTGGGTGTCCTTGCCGTCGGATGTCTTTGCATCGATGACCACCGTGGTGTTCTGCTTGAGTGCGTTGGTCATCTGGGATGCAAGTGTCCTCTTCCAGATGAGTGTGTAGAGCTCGAGCTCCCTGCCGGTGAGCTCAGTCTCCTCCGGAGTCCTGAAATGCTCGCCTGCGGGTCTGATTGCCTCGTGGGCTTCCTGTGCGCTGGAGCTCTTTGCGGCATACTGCCTTGACTGGGCGGGAACGAAATCCTTTCCGAACAGTTTCAGGGCAGCCTCTCTGGCCGCGTTGATGCCTTCCTGGCTGAGCATTGGACTGTCGGTCCTCATGTAGGTGATGAAACCTTTCTCATACAGGCTCTGTGCTATGCGCATGGTGTCCTTTGCGGACATGTGGAGCTTTCTGTTTCCTTCCTGCTGCAGCGTGCTGGTGATGAACGGAGCTGCAGGTTTCTGTGAAATCTGCTTCTCCCTGACATCGGAAATCACGAACGAGCTGTCCTTGAGGGAATCCACAAGCTTCTGGGCATCGGCCTTGCTGAGAAGGATCACCTTGGATCCGCCGATGTATGCTCCGGTCTCGCTGTCGAAATCCTTGCCGTTGGCTACCCTCTGGCCGTCGACGCTGTCGATGGAGGCAAAGAAGCCCTGCCTGAAGCTGGCCTTGAGGTCCCAGTAATCTGACTTGCGGAAAGTGATCCTTGTGCGCTCGCGGTCCACTATGAGCCTGAGTCCGGGAGACTGGACGCGGCCAGCGGAAAGCTTCTTGTCGGAGAGCTTGGACCACAGCACGGGTGAGATGGTGTATCCGAACAGTCTGTCCAGGACCCTGCGGGCCTCCTGGGCATGGACCAGGTTCATGTCAAGGTCGCGGCCGCCTGCGAATGCTTCCTGGATGGCTTTCTTCGTTATTTCATGGAATACCATCCTGCGGGTGGGCATCTTGGGCTTGAGGACCTCGACAAGGTGCCAGCTGATGCTTTCTCCCTCACGGTCCTCATCAGTTGCCAGTATCAGTTCGTCGGCACCCTTGAGCTCGCTCTTGATCTGTGAGATGACCTTTTCCTTGGTCTCGTCGATTATATACTTGGGTTTGTAGCCGTTCCTGACGTCTATGCAGAGATCGTTCTTGGGGAGTGTCCTGATGTGTCCGTTGGATGCAACCACGGTGCACTCGGATCCGAGAAAACGTCTGATTGTCCTTGCCTTGGTCGGGGACTCGACTATGATAACTTTCTTGTCTGCCATTGCAGTCTCCTTGTCGCATAATATATAGAAAAGAAACCGCCGGTTGTCAACATCGTTCCGGTAGTTTTTTTGTGTGTTTTCAGCCCTTTATCTATCGATAAAGAAAAATGCATCTTCTTGTTCAAATGCCTTGCTCGGGTTATTATTGAAGCATGAGAAAGACTTTGGCGGCATTTGCCGTAATAATATCATGTGCCCTGCTTCTGTCATCCTGCGTGGTGGCCGAAAAGCTCACCCTCACCGGTGACTACACGCAGTCAAAGGCCGTACCCGGAAAGAACCATGTGGACCTTAGTGTGGACGATTTCTTCGTGGGTGTGGTGGAAGACCTCTCCGACTGGGAGAACAAGGGCAACAACGATCCCATAATCGATGTCGCCATCCAGGATTTCGTGAAGAACCTCGAGGCCTCAAGCGTCACGTCATCCATAAAATTCGTGGAAACCGGCTACAACACATACATGGGCGATTTCGCTTTCACGAACTTTCCGCAGCTGCTGATAGACCTCTCCAACAACCAGGCGGACCAGAGCGTGGTGACGATGTCCTCAAAGAACGGAAAGACCCATGTTGAAATCAGCATCAACATGGACAACTACGAACAGCTGACCAAGATGATCCCGTTCCTGGCCGATCCCAACTTCGAGGTCTACGGCCCGCTCTACAACAACGACCTCACCGAGGAAGAATATCTTGAGATGGTGAGCTTCATCCTTGGCGAGCAGTGCCCGGACAGCATCGCCTCATCTTCAATAAAGATCCAGGTGGTCGCGCCCAAGGCCATAAGCGCGCACAACGGCAAGCTGCGCAACAGCAAGACGGTGGAGTTCTCCTTCCCGCTTATAGATTTCCTGCTGCTGCATGAGAGTATCGATTTCTATCTGGAATACTGAGGCAGATGCTTCGGGTTAATCTCTGCGTCACTGCACTTGGGCCGTACAACAAGTACTGTCCCGCGTTTGTTCCTTGACCTTAGCCCGAATCGTTTATATCGTCTTTTCCTTGGTCAGACGTTGAAACGGAAGAACATGACGTCGCCGTCCTGGACTACGTAGTCCTTGCCTTCCACACGCAGCTTGCCGGCTTCCTTTACCTTGGCCTCGCTGCCGTACT
>WARQ01003826.1_pt1 | contig 12348 bp, 12 predicted proteins | sample 4769161 | NCBI WGS metagenome assembly WARQ01 (sample SAMN08893024, study PRJNA449175) | gut metagenome | isolation source: rumen sample fed with dry roughage | host: buffalo | place: India: Nagpur | collected 2016 | reverse complement strand
GCTTGTTCGGAGGGGACGCATTCCAGGTGGAAGCGTTGTCCGCTCTCTGTGCAGTGGGCCTCAAGCTCTGCCATGGCTTTGGGCAGGTCGTCGGTGATGGGCAGCAAAAAGCAGTCATCCACATCCAGATGCATGTACAGAGCCGTATCTGTTTTACAAATGGTCAATCCGATGGCTTCTTTCCAGAGAACCGAATAGGAAAAAAAATACTCGTAGGCAAAGTACTTGCTGTACGAGGGGAATAGGGCTTTGTCCGCAAAGGACGGTGTATAAAAATGTAACATGACACCTCAAATATTTATATGTACGCATGTATTGATACGTCGTTTCGCACCAATAGTCAAGGCAAGGAGAGCCCGACAGACGTAAGATACTACTTTGAGAGTAGAGGGGCAAGGAAGAAAGGCAGGTTTGTACTATGGTTGAATAAAGAAAAGGAGGGCGGTGGAGCTGATGACAATTCCCTAAACCCATAGGAGACTATAGGTGGCAGGAGGATCTGCTATGAAGAGAATACTGACTGTGTGCTTTCTGGTTGTACTGGTATTCTTGGTGGTTGGGTGTGAGGAGTCGGTTAGCTATGAGCAAGAGCCCAACGATATTCGTGAACAAGCAACTGTTCTCTTGCGGAAAATCGGAAATGGAGCGATTAGTTCAGATTCAGACGAGGATTATTGGGTTGTTACTGTACCTGATGATGGAGAAACCCATTCATTTAGAATTAAAAATCTCACAGGCAATCTGCAGTTGATGCTGTATGCATATGATACCGAAAATTCGATGATTGATGCGTCTGCTGCGTATGAGACAAGTATGCATGAAAATCCGTTACGTTCAGATAATCCTGATCTCTGGTCGGAAGAAATCCACATAACAGTACGTGATCGACTTGTTCTTTATTTGTTGGTACAAGTCCAGGCAGATGGGGGAAGTTCAGGCTCGTATACCATAGAGCATGTGATAATTGACTGATTGCAACACATACTCCTGCTTTTGTTGCAAAAATTCATATTGGCGTTTCTTGTTGTTGCAGAGGATGGAATCTGGGCGTTTGTGTATATATAACTATATATAATATAAGTAATAATAGACAAACCTTGACACTTGATAACCTATGCCTGTATCTTTAGGGCATGAATACACATAATGAACGCATTACTGAACTTGTAGAGAGGATGAAGCAGGACAATCCTGAGGTTGTCGCATTATTCCTTGACCGAAAGCTTGATGATGCGGCCCTCGTTGCACACCTGCGTGAGCATTTTTCTGCCGTCATGCAACAACACTACCCGAAAGCTTGGGCCTATTATACCGGAGAGGAGCAGACCGAACAGGACTATTACAAACTCATGAGTACTTCCATGGCGCATCTAAGGATGATGGATTACCTGGACCATGAGGGAGAGGCCTTCGAGGATGGGAACCTCCACGGTCGGAAAGTCGTTTCCCAGCCGATTACCCTGCTTCGCAAGGTGCTGCTGGGTCAAGATTGCTCCTGCTCGGTAGATTTTGTCGAGGACATGGCCCATCTGCTGGCCCAGCTCAGCGGAGTGGAAGACCGCGATATTCCACCAAGAAGCAAAGTCTTGGAGTGGATGGAACGCCATCCCAGCGGGCTTGACCAACCGGTCATCGCCTGGAGAGCCAAGAACAAGGAACGCATTGTCGAGCTCTTGGTGGAGAGAATTGAGAACCAGACCAAGGCGGGATCATTCTATCACTTCAAGCAAGGGATGACAAAAATCGAGAAACGCAAGCAGGTGCTGCTCTGGTGGAAGGAGGATAGGTTCCATCTCCACTTTGCCATTCGGTCGGCCGATGACCTGAATCGCTACCTCGATTACAGCATGGATGAGAAGACCCTCGGCATCATGCACGAAGCAGAGCAGAAGGGGATACCCATCTTCGCCACTCCGTACTTCCTCTCCCTCATCGACACCCGTCCTCTTGAACAGCAGGAGCGGGCGCATAGCGACGAAGCGATACGCAGCTACCTCTTCTACAGCCGCGACCTTGTCGAGGAGTTCGGCTCGATCGTTGCATGGGAGAAAGAGGACATAGCTAAGCCCGGCGAGCCGAATGCCGCAGGTTGGCTGCTTCCCTCGCACAACGTCCACCGCCGCTATCCCAATGTTGCCATCTTCATCCCCGATACCATGGGAAGAGCCTGCGGGGGCCTGTGTTCCTACTGCCAGCGCATGTATGACTTCCAGGGGGGACGTTTCAACTTCGAATTGGAGAAACTGCGCCCGAAGAAAAGCTGGAAGGAACAGCTTGCGCTGAACATGGAGTACTTCAGGAACGACCCATACCTGTGGGACATCCTCATCACCGGAGGCGATGCCTTCATGAGCTCGGTCAAGTCTCTGAAAACCATTTTGGATGCCGTGCTCACCATGGCCGCTCAGAAGATCGAGGATAATAAGGCTCGAAGTCTTGAAGAGCAGTATGCTCCCATGAGAAGGGTCCGCTTAGGAACCAAGATACCTGTCTACCTTCCCCAGCGTGTAACAACTGAACTTGCCCAGGTCCTTGCTGATTTTAAAAAGAAAGCTGCAATGGTGGGAATCGACCAGTGCGTGGTGCAAACCCATGTCTCCTCGGCGATGGAGGTCACACCCGAAACCAAGAAGGCGGTACGCAGGTTGCTCGATGCCGGCTGGGCTGTCACCAACCAGGAAGTATTCACGGTTGCCGCCAGTCGCAGGGGTCACTCGGCCAAGCTGCGCAAGGTCCTCAATGACATCGGGGTTCTTCCTTACTACAATTTCAGTGTCAAGGGCTTCAAGGAGAACCGCGAGCTCTTCTCCACCAACGCCCGCAGCACGCAGGAGCAGGTTGAGGAGAGTTCCATCGGACAGATCGCCCAACGCTATCACGCCACCATCCGCACCTTCATGAAGGATGCACAGAACATGGTCGAACAAATCGATTCAATCCGTCAGGGCGATGAGATACCCTTCATCTCCCCCGACCGAAATACGCTCAACCTTCCCGGAGTCGGCAAGAGCAATACCTACCGAACCATCGGGATCACCGAGGATGGAAGACGTATTCTGCGCTTTGAATTCGACCATACCCGGCCGCACAGCAAGGTGATCGAGGATATGGGGTTTGTCATTGTCATAGAATCCAAATCGATAGCCCGTTATCTCAATCAGCTATCTGAAATGGGTGAGAATGTCAGTGAATACGATACCATTTGGGGCTATTCTGCAGGAAGCCTTGAACCAAGGAGTCCGGTGTTCGAAGGAACAACCAAGTAATATTCAATGCCCCTTTCTTTTACGAGAGGGGCTTTTTTGCAAGCAACCTCTCTCCATACTGGAACGAGAGGGTTAGTGCCAAACCCACCAGGCAACCCAGCAGGACTGCAGCAATGCGCTGCAGGGCGTAGGACCACATGGGCTTGCCCATCTCCTGCAGAAGGACGATGACCAAGGCGGCCAATGCGCTTCGCGTGGAGGTGGGAATCCTCAGGATCGTACAGACAGCGATGGTCAGCACAACCCCGATGCACAGCTGTGTGAGTTGACTCAGTGGCAAGGTGAAACAGAACAACCCTAATAAAGCCCCGGTGATGTTTGCCTTGATTCTTGCGATAGGCAGTGTGATCGAGTTGTCCCAGTCGGGGGCCAAGACCAACAGCAGGCTCACGATCGACCACGAGAGATAGTATTGGGGAAATGCCTTGTAAAACCCATAGCAAATGATGGTTCCGATGAGGCATTTGATGATATAGAGCAAAAAAATGGGGTTGAAAAGCTGTCGTTTCATGAAGGCAAGTATGAAGAGCCCCGCTTTGGTCTGTCAAGGAAAAGCGGAGAGGTCTGATGTTCATTGCAAAATACATCCATCCTCGAACCAAATCTGAGCTATACTGCAGAAACTATGGGAAGCACAGTTCCAAAACGAATCGGGTTTCTTGCAACCCAATTCGATGAGTATTATCAGAATCTCGTCTTTCATGGTGCCTTGGAGGAAGCAAGGCGATATCCTGTGCAGCTCATCTTCTATGAAGGGAGCAACTCCGACACCTTGAACAAGGCCGGTGCGTTGGACGACACCGCCTTCAGCCTGGCGGCGAAAACCCAGCTCGACGGTCTTATCGTCATGACCAATACCATGGGTTCTTCCTTCTCCCGAGAACGAATCGCAGGGTACCTCGCTTCCTTCTCCCACATACCCATCGTCTCGATCGGTCTGTCTTTTGACAATGTCTATACGCTCAGCCCTCATGCCAGCGGCGGTATGAGTCAATTGACCAGCCATCTGGTCGAGGTGCACAAGCGTCGGCACTTTCTATTCCTTGCGGGGCCACAGGGGCATCCTGAGAGCGAGGCTCGCAAGCGTGAATTTTTGGATACGCTGTCTGAACTGCTTCCCGAAGCAAAACCGACTGTCGTGTATGCGGATTTTCTGGAAGAGAAAGCGTATGAACGTACGCTTTCGGCCATTGAGGGGACTTGGGACTTCGATGCGGTTGTGGCCGCCAACGACCAAATGGCCTTCGGTTCGATTCGGGCTTTGGAGGAGTATGGCCTCCATGTACCTTCCAGGGTTTCGGTGACCGGTTTTGATGACATACCCTACAGTGTTCTTTCCATTCCCGCTCTTACGACCATCCACCAACCTACGACCGAACTCGGCAGAAGAGCCATCGAGTACCTGGCATCCGAGCTGGAGCTGGGCACTGCCGATGAAGTCAGCAGGTTTACCGACCTTACTACCTCATTCGTCATACGCCAGAGCTGCGGATGTATGAACGGCGGGGCCGAATATGCCGAATCCACCGTTGATCAGCTTCAGGGTCGTCTGAGAAACCTTTTCTCCCTGCAGGTGAGCGAACGCTCTCGCTCTGGCTTTCTCAGGCGTATCGAAGCTGCGGTTGTCAGGACGTTCAAGCTTGAGGAAATTCTTTATGAGTTGGCCAATGGCCTGAAACGGCTGGGAATTCGTTTTGCCGCTGTGGTTATGGTCGATATGCATAAGAAGGACACCAGCCAGGCAAGTCTTTTCATGCGCCTCGATGGGGATGCCGTACACATTCAAACACCCAACGGGCAACAGTTCTCCACCAGAGCCCTGCTTCCCCAAGGACTTCCCGGGGACTTCCAGGCATATGTATGCGAGCCGCTGCAATTCGGCTCGGAGCAGATGGGATACTTCATCTGCACCCCCGATGCCAAGGACATGCATGTCTACGCTACGCTGCGCGACCTTATCACCACCTCGGTGAAGGGTGCCTTGATCATGTCCTTGGAGAAGGATCGTGAACTTACCTTACAGCGGGAAGTGAACAAGCGTACCATGGAGCTTATGGCAGCCAATAAGCAACTGAAGAAGGAAATCTCCCAACGCAAGGAGCTTGAACACGAGCTGCTGGAGATCTCGAACAACATCATGACCCGCATCGGTCAGGATATTCACGATGATTTGTGTCAGGATTTGGCGGCTCTTGGGATGCTTGCAGCCACGCTGGAATCGACACTCAAGAAAACCGAGTTGACCGGGGCCCAGCAGCTTGCCAGACACATCAGTGAGTCGGCACTCAAGAGTGCTTATACAGCCAAGCAGATTGCACGTGACCTGTTCCCCTCCGACCTGCAGGATAATGGCTTGACGGCTTCGGTGATGCAGCTGGTGAAATCGAAGAACATCACCGATGGAGGGAGGATCGCTCTTGAGATTCAGCCCCATTTTCAGGTTGATGATACGCAGATGGCGATACAGCTCTACCGTATTATCCAAGAGGCGTTGAACAATGCCATCAAACATGCACATGCCAACCATATCACTGTACGTCTGCAATCTGACAAGCAGTCGATAACCGTTGAGGTTGCCGACGACGGGGTGGGTTTTGAAGTGAGGAAAGGCAAGGCGGCAAGCGGTATGGGAATGAAGATCCTTACCTACCGAGCCAACCTGATCGGAGGAAGCCTGAACGTTTCATCGTCGCCAGAGGGGACGGTGGTCAGCTGTACTGTTACCCTGCAGGAGGGTGTATGAAACAGAAAACATGTATCATCATTGATGACCATCCGCTTTATCGAAGCGGTATAAGCGCGTTGGTGCGTGAAGGGTTGGGTTTGGAATGCATCGGTGAAGCAGGCTCGCTGCAAGAGGGAAGGCAACTGCTTGATACCATCGACCCAACACTTGCAATCGTCGATATCTCCCTGCTCGGTGAGAGCGGACTGACACTCGTCAATGAGTGCCGACTCCGCCATCCCCAGCTTAAAATCCTGGTCGTCTCCATGCACGATGAAAACCTCTATGGCGAACGCGCCCTCTCAAGCGGTGCGAACGGCTACATCATGAAGCATGAAAGTCCTGATGTCCTGCTTGATGCAATCAAGCGTATTCTTCATGGAAAGATAGGGATCAGTGAGAATCTGAAGCAGCGGATGGCCGATAAGAATCTCTCGTAGTCAATACATCGATGTACTTCCAGGTTCTTCCGTAGGAACGTCGGTTCTTTGATGGTGAGTCATCCCTTGACGCATCCATATAAGCACAATATCATAATGTTATGACATTTAACACCAAAGGCTTTCCTCCATCTTGGAACCTGGGTGTCTTGAAGGTGCGATGCAATCGAGCTGCAGGCTTGGGAGGCAGGTATGACCAGATATATTGTTCTCGATGTAGGCGGCACAACCATAAAAGGGAATGTAGTTACCCAGGAGAACGAACTGTTTTTTCCTGAAGAAAAAGTCTTTGATGCATGCTCTGATAAAACCAGGGAGGAAGTACTGCTCAATTTCCTGTCCATACTCAATCAGTTGAATCCCCGGGGAGATTGTGTCCAAAGCATCTGTTTTGCTTTTCCAGGTCCCTTCGACTATGCACGGGGCATAAGCTACATGAAGGGTATATCCAAGTATGAGGCACTCTATGGCCTTGAAATTCAGAAAACCTTGCAGGACTTGGATGAAACAGGCTGGATTAAAACAGCAAGTTTTCATTTTGTGCACGATATCGAGGCTTTTGCCTATGGAATCTGTCGCCGATATCCCTATTTGGCAGACAAGCGCGTGTTCTGTCTCTGCTTGGGAACCGGTGCCGGGTCGGCATTTCTCGCCAACGGGACTGTAGTGAAAGGCACAGAGGGTGTTCCGGAGAATGGCTGGATCTACAATGTTCCGTACAAGGAGTCCATCATCGATGACTATATTTCAGCCCGGGGCTTGGCACGATTGTCCAAGGAGAAGCTGGGAACCGAACTGGATGGATACCATCTGAAAGTAATGGCCGATAACGGTGATGAGAGAGCCGTTGAAGTATTTTTGAGATTCGGAGAAGAAATCGGCTCTGCCATTCAAGGCTTTCTGAATGGATTTCACCCGCAGGTCTTGGTTTTGGGTGGGAATCTGGCCAAAGCCTATTCCAATTTTCAGGATGGCCTGCATACGACGGCAAGCCTTGAAGGTATTGAGGTGCTTGTGGAGCATGAAACGTCTGTCAGGGTTTTTGAAGGCCTTCTTGCCAACTGCATGAGGAGGAAATGAACATGTTTGAGGCATACCATTTGGACAAGTCAAAGGGGGCTGCTCCTCTGTATCATCAACTTAAGCAGATCCTTAAGAAAGAGATAGAAGAGGGGAATTTCATCAAAGGCTCGCTTTTTCCTTGCGAGAAAGACTTGATGAACACATTCGGAGTAAGCAGAACCACTGTAAGACAGGCACTTGGGGACTTGTCGAACCTCGGCTACCTTCGAGGAGAGCGGGGGATCGGCACGATTGTTACGTTCAGCAAGATCAATGAGCGCATGCAATCGGTGATCAGCTTCTCCGAGGAGATGCAAAGGCATGGAGTCATCATGTCCACGAGTCATTGCTCAATTGGACCAGAGGCCGCCTCCAAGTACATCGCCCAACACCTGGACGTCATGGAAGGAGAGCGGGTCTTTCATCTGATTCGCGTCCGCTGTGCAGACGGCGTTCCCTTGGTGTATTCAGATACGTATCTGCCCGGATGTCTGGATCTTCCCCTGAATGAGGCAACATACAATGCATCGTTGTATGATTTCCTCAGGAAAGAGAGGGATATCGTCGTGGCATCGGCCCAAGACACCCTGGAGGCGATGCTTGCCGATGGTCAGATGGCTGCATTTCTGAAAATACCGCTCTATACCGCGGTTTTCAAGAGGACGAGAAAAGGTTTCGACCAGGATGGAAGACAGGTGGAATTCTCCGTGAGCTGTTATCCGGGTGAAAAATATAAATACACGATAGAACTATAGTACGGAGGCCGATATGCGCAAGCCAGGGTATGAGTTGCACCCGGTGATTGAAATCAGCGGGTGTGATGATGCCGTTATCGTTGGATATGAAAAGATGGTAGAAACAATCAGGGAGACGAAGCATCGGATTGTGGTTTGTGATGTCTACCCCGGCGTTGATACGAAGCAGGTGGTCCATGCATTATCGGCCTTGCATCCGGTGGTGGTTGTCGATACCAGCGACTTGCTCAAGCCCTTTCCAATCCTGGAAACACAATTCAGTCGGAACATCACCGATGACCGGGTGTTCGGGTTCATGTCCCACCATGTCATCGAGTCATGTTTTGACGAAGCAAAGCTCAACAGCGCCCGAGAACTTGTTGCGTCCACTGACTCAGCAGTTGTTCTCATCGTAGGCGTCGGTGCCAGTTTGGTCAGTTGTTCAGGCCTGTTGCTCTACTTCGACCTTACACGCTGGGAGATACAGAAGCGGTATGCACAGGACCTGCCTAATTGGTTGGCTGATAATCCAAAGGCGGACGCTCTGGAAAAATTCAAACGCGGGTATTTCCTTGAGTGGAGAATTGCAGACAGGCATAAGATTTCGCTCTTTGACTCTGTTGCGTGGTTCATCGATACCCATGAGAACGATCACCCGAAAATGATTGCAGGTGATGTTCTCAGGGATGCGATCGCTGCAGTTGCAACCCGGCCTTTCCGGATGGAGCCTTACTTCAACCCGGGAGTCTGGGGAGGTCAGTGGATGAAGCAGCATTTCGGTCTTCCGAACGAAGCACCTAATTATGCATGGTGTTTCGATGGGATTGTTGAAGAGAATTGCATCAATCTCGAATTTGGCGGTGAGATCATCAAAATTCCAGCCAATAATGTGGTCTTTTCAAAACCGCATGAACTTCTTGGGGAAAAGGTCCATGGACGATATGGCTTGGAGTTCCCGATACGATTCGATTTGCTTGACACCATGGGGGGAGGGAACCTGTCGCTTCAGGTACATCCCTTGACTGAGTACATCCAACAGGAATTCGGCATGCATTATACACAGGATGAGAGCTACTACATACTGGATGCAGGAGATGAATCTGTCGTGTATCTGGGAGTGAAAAACGATTGTGACAAAGAAACGATGCTAGCCGATCTCGATGCTGCAGAACATGCAGGTGCTTCGTTCCCTGTTCAAGCATACGTCAATGCATTCCCTGTACAAAAGCATGACCATATCCTGATTCCGGCAGGCACCATTCATTGTTCAGGCAAGGATACGATGGTTTTGGAAATCAGTGCCACCCCATACATTTTCACCTTCAAGCTCTGGGACTGGGGGCGATTGGGACTCGATGGACAACCCCGGCCGGTGCATCTGGCCCATGGGAAGAGAAACATCCAATGGGATCGAGATACCGATTGGGTGAAAGCCCAACTTCTCGAACAAGCACACACTGTGAGCAGCACTCCCGATTACGAGATTGAACAGACCGGCTTGCATATTCGCGAACCTATCATCACGTTCCGTTATACCGTGAGGACGGCATGTCCTGTAATCATGGATGACAGTGTTCAAGTGTTGAACTTGGTTGAGGGGGAACGTGCTCTCATCACAAGTCCAAGCAACGCTTTTGCGCCGTTTGAAGTGCACTATGCACAAACGTTCATCATACCCGCTTCAGTACGCGAGTATTGTATTATCGCTCCTGATGATGATCCTGTAATCCTGATATGCGCTCAAATACGATGACTGTATGGAAAAGTGGGCCATCGTTTATTGCGTACACTTGATTGGATGCGTGAGGATACCAAATTTCTGATTTTATTGTATGCTACGATATGAAAACTTTTGAAGGAGCATCCATGCAGCACACCATTGTCATTCTTGATGGCTACACAGAAAACCCCGGAGACCTGAGTTGGGACGGTTTTGCCGGGCTCGGATCCTTGACTGTCTACGATCGCACCAAGGAAGAGGATATTCTCTCACGTATCGGTGATGCCGATATCGTCATCACCAATAAGACGCCGCTTGGCAGGGAGATCATTGAGAAGGCTCCCAACATCAAGTACATCGGCGTTCTTGCCACCGGCTACAACGTAGTCGACACCCAGGCGGCGAAAGAGAAGGGTATTCCTGTTTGCAACATTCCCACCTACGGCACCGATGCAGTCGCCCAATTCGCCTTCGCCCTGTTGTTGGAGATAGCCCACCACGTCCAGCATCACAGTGATGCGGTGAAACAGGGACGCTGGACAAGCTGCCCGGATTTCTGCTTCTGGGACTATCCGCTCATTGAGCTTGCAGGAAAGACCATGGGCCTCATCGGCTACGGCAGGATCGGGCAGGCGGTGGCCAGAATCGCGCGTGCATTCGGCATGGTGGTCATTGCCTATGACTCCTATCAGGACCCGAAGCATCAGGATGTCTATGTATCGCTGGACGAATTGCTGCAGAGAAGCGATGTTGTCTCTCTGCACTGCCCGCTCTTTGAGGCGACCAAGGGAATCATCAACAAAGAGACCATTGCACAGATGAAGGACGGGGTCATCATCCTCAACAACAGCCGCGGTCCCCTCATCGTCGAGCAGGACCTTGCCGATGCCTTGAACAGCGGCAAGGTGTATGCTGCGGGCTTGGATGTGGTATCGACCGAGCCGATCAAAGAGGACAATCCCCTGCTCACTGNNCAGGCAAGAGTCAGAATGTGGTGAATGCATAACCTGCAAAGAATCAGTGCAAATGTGTGGCTTGTTGTTAACCCATCATTCTTCTCCTACACTATTGAAGCTTAGCTTGTGTCCCTGATACGGAATACTTTTGTTGCACCCGCACGGAACATGTGATACTATGTCCGTGTGGATGCAACAAAAGAAAAGGTATATGGATTATAAAAAGCACATAGAGCAGTATCTGGAGAACTCAGGTGGAATAATCACGGCATCATACTGTCGGAGTAAAAAGATCCCAACGATCTATCTTAGCAGGCTCGTTCGAGAAGGGATTCTGCAAAGAGCGGCAGAGGGTCTCTATATTTCGGAAGCAGGAATGTATGATGCCTATTATTACTTTCAATATCGCTTTAAAAAAGCAGTGTTTTCTTATGAGACAGCACTGCATTTGCTTGGGGCAACAGACAAGATTCCCCAAGACATGGATGTCACGGTTTACTATAGCTATAAGTTCAATAAAGCCCCCCTCGGCGTGAACATCCATTATGTGAATAAGAAGATTCACAATCTGGGAGTGGTGGAAACGAGAACCATGTTCAATAACCCTGTCCGAGTTTATTCATATGAACGAACACTTTGCGATTTCATCGCCCACGAAGATGCAATGGATAGGGAGGTGTATATCAAGCTTGTCCGTTCTTATGCACACTATGCCAAAAGAGATATCCACACTCTCTATGAAATAGCAACAAGCATGGGACTTGATGCAAAGGTGAAGACACTTATGGAACTGGTCTATGAATAAAGCCGGATTGACAGCACTTTGCCATACGATCAGCAAAGATACCGGATTAACCTTCAACTCAGTCATGCTCTACTATTTTCTCGAGAACATATTGAGAAAGCTTGTGCAAGGAAAGTATGGGGAGACTCTTGTTTTCAAAGGTGGCTTTCTCCTTTCCAACGTCGTGGGAATAGAATCTCGCAGCACAATGGATATAGATATTCTTGTACGAAACATGCAGATATCGGAAGAAAATGTTTTGGCGATGCTTACTGAATCATTGAAAGAGAATGAAGGCGATGAAATACAATATGAAATTATGGGCATCTCACCAATCAAAGAACAAGATCAATACGGAGGGTATCGAGCAAGTATTCTTTGCAGATTTGAAAATATTAGACAAGTCATTCCACTTGATATTGCAACGGGAGATGTTATAACACCGAATCCAATACAGTATTCATTTTCCAGTGTCTTTGGGGATGACGAAATCCCCATCAAGGCATATCCGATTGAAACAATGCTTGCAGAGAAATTGCAGACAATTTACGCAAGGGGATTCTTGAATAGCCGGAACAAGGACTATTATGATCTCCATATCCTTGAAGAATTCCATCATCAAAAATGAAGGATGGGGTGATCATCCTCAACAACAGCCGCG
>WARQ01003542.1_pt1 | contig 12363 bp, 14 predicted proteins | sample 4769161 | NCBI WGS metagenome assembly WARQ01 (sample SAMN08893024, study PRJNA449175) | gut metagenome | isolation source: rumen sample fed with dry roughage | host: buffalo | place: India: Nagpur | collected 2016 | reverse complement strand
TTCCTGCTGGTCTTCTCAAGCAGCATGAGCGCATACGCAGTTCCACAGTTCCTCGGTGGAACAGGCGGTTTCAGCGTCCTTACCACCACCCTCAAGCAGTTCATCACCCGCGGATGGTACGGCCAGGGCTACATCATGGCAATCTTCATGATCATCTTCGGCCTCGCGATCCTGTGGATCAACCAGAGGGTCACCGGCAGCCGCAAGAGCTTCACCACTGTCACCGGAAAGAGCGGACAGATNNTCATACATCAAGCTCGGTGCCTGGAAGTGGATTGCAGCAGTCATCCTGATCATCCTGTGCAGCTTCTGCTCGTTCATGCCGCTGATCAGCTTTGCCCTTGAGTCATGTACCATGGTCCCCGGAGACTACAGCACGCTCACGCTGGCATTCTGGATCGATCCGGGCTACCCGCTCCAGAACGGACTGCACGGTCTCATCTACGAGACCCAGGTCTGGTCGGCATTCCGCAACAGTATCGTCCTTTCGTTCAGCTGCTCTCTGATAGCCGGTACCCTCGGAATCCTGATCGGTTATGCAGTCTCCAAGAGACGCGGTTCCAGACTCGCCAAGCTGGCCGACAACCTTGCATTCCTTCCGTACCTCATGCCGTCGATGGCAATGGGCGCCGCATTCCTTGCAATCGGTGCAGCCATGGGCCTGAGCAAGACCATGACGCTTCTGATCCTGGTCGGTGCCATCAAGTACCTGCCGTTCGCTTCAAGAAGCGGAATCAACGCCATGCTCCAGCTCTCCAAGGAGATCGAGGAAGCAGCCCTGATAGTCAACGTTCCCTGGTGGAAGCGTATGGTCAGGATCATCTTCCCCATCCAGAAATCGACGTTCATTTCCGGATATCTGCTTCCGTTCACGTCCTGCATGAGAGAGCTTTCCCTGTTCACGCTCCTCTCATCCGGATCCATCTACCTGATGACCACTCTTCTGGAGTACTGGCAGATCTGGTGCGACCAGAGCGCCAACGCACTGAACCTTCTCATCGTCGTGACGGTTCTTGCGATCAACCTGCTGGTCAACAAGCTGACGGGAGCAAGCATAGACAAGGGCGTAGGAGGTTAATATGCCAGAGATTAGACTTGAACACGTTACCAAACGTTTTGAAAAATTCGTTGCCGTCGATGACCTGAACCTGGTCATCAACGAGCATGACTTCATAACCCTTCTGGGACCCTCGGGATGCGGAAAGACCACCACGCTCAGGATGATCGCCGGCCTCGAGACTCCGACAGAAGGAAAGATCACCATCGGAGACAAGGTCGTCTTCGATGCCGCCACCGGAGTCAACATCTCTCCTGCAAAGAGAGACATCGGCTTCCTGTTCCAGAACTATGCCCTGTGGCCGCATATGACCGTCTACCAGAACATAGCGTTCGGACTCGAGAACCTCAAGTGGAAGAAAGAGGACATCAAGGTCCGTGTGCAGGAGATGCTCAAGATGCTCAAGATCGAGGAGTTCGTGAGCCGCTACCCGGCAGAGCTCTCCGGAGGACAGCAGCAGAGAGTCGCCATCGCAAGGACCCTGGCCCCCAAGCCGCAGGTCCTGTTCATGGACGAGCCGCTTTCCAACCTCGATGCCAAGCTGCGCAGCGAGATGAGGACCGAGCTCAAGAGACTCCACTCCGATTCCAACTCGACGTTCGTCTACGTCACGCATGACCAGCTGGAAGCCATGACGCTTGCCACCAAGATCTGTCTGATGGAGAAGGGCATCCTGCAGCAGTATGATCCGCCTCTTACGGTCTACTCGCAGCCTGCCAACAGGTTCGTCGCAGACTTCGTCGGAAACCCGACCATGAACTTCATCGACGCAACTGCAAAGACAGTCGACGGCGAGACAATCGTCGAGTTCCTGGGCGTGAAGGCAAAGTACACGTCCAACTTCAAGAAGGATGCCGTCAAGGCTTCCGAGATCATCCTCGGAATCAGGCCCGAGTTCTTCACCATCAGGGATGACGGAAAGATCAAGGCCACGGCTTACTCCACGCTCCCTTCGGGAATGGAGACAACGGTCAAGGTCAAGCTTGCCGACGAGCTGATCTCCTCCGTCGTGTTCGGCGCAATCGACTACAAGGTCGACCAGCCCATCAAGTGCGACATCATAGGCGACCAGATCTGCGTATTCGACAAGGCAACCACCCAGAGGATCTCCCTCGGAAAGCTGGAAGTCCTTTGATGAATCAGTCTTTCAGGAGGACTGTCTTTACGGCAGTCCTCCTTTTTCTTTTCCTTGTGCTCATTGCCTCATGTTCAAAGGGCGGTTCGTCCGCATCTTCGTCCCGTGCTTCCGTGCGGTCGCAGGTCTACTACCGGTACTTCGATACCGTAAGCGAGCTCAGCAGCTACGCAGGAGACACGGAAGAAGCCTTCAGTGCAAACGCGGCTTCCGTTTCCGCAGTGCTGGAGCACTGGCACAGGCTCCTGGACATCTACAATGAATATGAGGGAATGAACAACCTGGCCACCGTGAACCGGTGCGCCGGAGGGGATCCGGTCCCTGTTGATCCCGATCTGATTGATTTCATCCTTTATGCAAGGGAGATGTGCACCCTGACAAAAGGGGAGACGGACATCTCCCTGGGTGCGGTGCTCCGCCTCTGGCACGATGCCAGGAACGCCGATGTCCCGTATCTTCCTTCTGCTGCCGTGCTTCAGGAGGCCTCCCGCCATGTGGGGTTCGACAGGCTTGAGATCGATGCGCAAGCCAACACCCTGCGCCTGACGGATCCCGATGCAAGCCTTGACGCCGGCGCGGTAGGAAAGGGCTATGCTGCGGAGAAGGCCGCACAGATGCTGATTTCCAAGGGAGTCACCGGATACGTCATCAATCTTGGCGGCAACATCAGATGCATCGGGACAAAGGCAGACGGAAGCCCCTGGATCACCGGAATACGTGATCCGGATGATACGGAAAAGCTTGCCGTGACACTGAAGATTTCCGATTGCTCATGCGTGACGAGCGGAAGCTATGAGCGTTTCTTCACCGTAAACGGAAAACGCTATTCACACATCATAGACAAGGATACCCTCATGCCGGCCTCGGAATTCTCATCCGTGTCCGTCATCTGCACCGACAGCGCCCTTGCGGATACGCTTTCCACGGCGCTCTCATGCATGAGCTATGAGGACGGCCTTGAACTGGTGGATTCTCTCGACAAGGTGGAGGCCATATGGATTGCGGCCGACGGCACGCTGCGGTACACAAAGGGCCTTGCCACTGCTATACTGTGACCATGAAAAGATCAAGGATGATCCGTGACATCATTCTCATAGCTGTCATTCTGGCCGTAGCAGTGGTCCTCCTGATTGTGACAGGCAGTCACGGCACTGAAGGTTCCTATGTTTCAGTGATGCTCCAGAATGATGAGATTGCAAGATATTCTCTTTCAAATGACGGAATCTATGCCATCAACGGCGGAACAAATACAATCGAGATAAAGGACGGGAAGGTCCGTATGATTGAGGCGCAGTGTCCCAACCACCTGTGCGTGCATCAGGGATGGATCGGCCTGGAAGGCCAGAGCATAGTATGCCTTCCCAACAAAGTGACCGTATCGGTCTGCGGTACGGGCGACGGTCCTGATTTCATACTGTGAGGGCAGCCATGGATACAAGAAGAATCGTCCACATGGGAATGCTTACGGCACTTGCCATGATCCTGTCCTTCATTGAAAGCCAGATACCGGCCTTCGTTGCAATCCCCGGAATGAAGATCGGGCTTGCAAACATTGCCGTGGTCTTTGCGCTCTACACGCTGGGTTTCAGGGATGCGCTTGCGGTTTCGCTCATCAGGGTGGTCCTGAGCGCGCTTCTCTTCGGCTCCGTCGTATCCGGCCTGTATTCACTCTGCGGAGCATTGCTCTCGCTGACCGTGATGGCCCTGCTGCGCAGGACCGGGCTGTTCGGAGTGGTAGGAGTCAGTGTCTGCGGTGCGGTTTCACATAATCTTGGACAAACAGCCGCTGCATGGCTTATACTTAGAACCCGGGCGATAGTCTACTACCTGCCGTTCCTTCTCATAAGCGCAGTGGCAGGTGGCATCGTGATAGGACTTGTATCCGCAGTCCTCGTCACGCGCATAAAAGGAGGACCCGATGGGCAAAGATGAGAAAGACAAGGAATCGTTGTTGAAGACAGATAAGAAATTCTCGCCGCTTTTCTTTGAAGTCGAAGGCGCGGTAGGTAAGTTCGAGAGGGGTGTCCACTGGGCCACTACCATCATAATGCTGCTCCTGACTCTTCTTGTGCTTGCGGGAATCTGCGTGTATTCGGTCAGGATTCCGAGCCTGTTCAAGGATATTCTGTCAGGAAAACACGAGTCCCTGCTGGTTCTTCTTGAGTTTGTCGCCGAGGTCCTGATGGCCGTGGAGCTGATCCACGTCATCATTGCCCAGAACATGGAATCCGTAATCGAGATTCTCATGATTGCATTCACCAGGGAACTTGTCATCAAGCAGTGGGCCATGTGGGAGCTGCTCGTCGGAGTCGCAATCATCGCCGGTCTGTTTGCTGTCAGGAAGTACCTTACCGAAAAGGATAAATGCTGACCCTCAGGGGCATCAGTCATCATTATCCGGATACCCCGGACGGGACATGTGCGCTCTCATCAGTGGACATGGACATCCCGGCCGGGGCTTTTGTATGCATACTCGGGCCTTCCGGTTCCGGTAAATCCACACTTGCACGCATCCTCAATGCACTGATCATCCCGTCCTGCGGCACCATGGCCGTAGACGGTCTTGTTCTTGACGGCTCCAGTGCTCCCGACAGTTCCCTGCTCAGGAAGATCCGCTGCACGGTAGGCATGGTCTTCCAGAACCCTGAGAACCAGATCATCGGCGATACCGTAGAGCAGGACGTGGCATTCGGGCCCGAGAACCTGGGACTTTCCCATGAGGAGATTACCGCCCGGACCGATGCCGCGCTGCGCATGATGTCCCTTGAACAGCTGCGCCTGAGGAATCCCATGCAGCTTTCAGGCGGCCAGATGCAGCGCCTCGCCGTAGCCGGAGCCCTGGCTCTGCGCACGAAATACATTGTCCTGGACGAGTGCCTGTCCATGCTGGACGGTCAGGGCAGGGAAGAAGTCATGGATGCACTTCTGAAACTCAGGAAGGAGCAGGGGATTGCCCTGATCATGATTTCCCACGATTCACGCGACTGTGTGGCTGCCGACCATGTCTATGTCCTTGACAAGGGCTCCGTTGCCATGGAAGGAACTGCCGGTGACATCCTGGGCAGGAAGGCCGAACTTGAGGCCTTGGGGATACGCACATGCTGAAGGACATCAACCTGGGACGCTATCATCATGGATCCTCTTTCCTTCACCGCCTTGATCCGCGGACCAAGCTGGCGTTCCTGATCGTATACATCGTATGCGTCTTCCTTGCCCGCAGCGTGCTGCAGTGCTCGTTGTGCCTACTTGTTCTTGTTGCGCTCATCGCACTGTCGGAAGTGCCTCTTGCCTTCATGTTCCGTGGCCTGCGTACACCGCTTGTGGTGCTTCTTATAGTTGATGTCATGAACATAATCCTGCTGGATGACGGCCTCCGTATTTCTGTTCTTCTGACTCTTCGGATCACGGAAGTCGTGCTTGCATCCAACCTCCTTACGCTTACCACTCTTCCAAAGCAGATTGCCGATGGCCTGGAGAAATCGCTTTCATGGCTCAGGATCTTCAGGGTTCCGGTACACGATATCGCAACCATGGTTGCGGTAGCCTTCCGTTTCATCCCCATCCTCACCCAGGAGGCAAGGGACCTGATGGATGCCCAGACCATGAGGGGCGCGGACTTCTCCCACGGAAGCCTTGTGAAGAGGGCCAGGGCGCTGGGCCCGCTTGCCGTCACCGTCTTTGCTTCTGCATTCAGACGTGCCGATGAAACCGCTCTTGCCATGGACAGCAGGCTGTACGGTCTTTCCTCTTCCGGAAGCTGCGGTTCAAGGCTTCATCCTCTGGCATTCACGCATGAGGATGCTGCAGCTTTCATCTGCATCTTCTGTTTCCTGACAGTCATGATCCTGATGCGCGCAGGAGGTCTGTGATGGTACGGCTTGAAAACGTCTGTTTCGGTTATGATAAGGATAGTCTGCTTCTGGAAAACATCTCCTTTTGTGTTGAAGACGGAGAATCCTTCGGGATAAGCGGCAGAAGCGGCTGCGGCAAGACCACTTTGGCCAAATTGATCTGCGGCCTGCTCAAACCGGTTTCAGGCAGCATCTCCGTTTCCCCCCGACCCCGCATGGTCATGCAGTTCCCCGAGCGCCAGCTCTTTGCCCGCACCGTCCTTGAAGACGTCATGTACGGCCCGCTGAATATGGGCCAGGAAAAGGAAAAGGCAAGGGAAGCTGCTCTCCGCACTCTGGGCAGACTCGGCCTTGACGGCAGGCTGTATGACAGATCCCCGTTCTCCCTTTCCGGCGGCGAGAAGCGTCTTGCGGCAATTGCCGGCATCCTTGCCATGGATCCCGGAATCCTTGTCCTCGACGAACCCACCGCAGGTCTCGATGCCTTCGGGGAATCCGCCCTTGTCTCCATCCTTTCCTCCCTTCATGCCGACGGCAGGACCATCATCATCGTCAGCCATGACGATGCCCTCCTGAACACCCTCTGTACCGGCAGCTTCATGCTTTCCTGAACCATTGGTTCTACCGGTTCCACGGCTTCTGCGACATCCTCGGGAACGACAATCTCCAGTGCAAAAAAAAAGGGCTACATGAATTCATGCAGCCCTACCACACTTATGTGCGTTATTACTCTTCAACGATTGCTCCGACAGGGCAAACTGATGCGCATGTTCCGCACTGTGCGCACTTGTCCTGATCGATGACGTAGATGTCACCTTCGTTGATTGCCTCAACCGGGCACTCGCCTGCGCATGTTCCACATGCAGCACATGAATCAGTAATTCTGTAAGCCATCTTCAGTCTCCTTATGAAAGATTACTCATTGGTATCTGAATGATAGTCCGAGACAGGACAAGCGTCAAGGACAATGCTTGTTGAAATGTGCCTATTTCAGTATCATCTTGGGTATGAAACAACTGGTTCTGGCTGAGAAGCCGAGTGTAGGAAAAGAACTTGCCCGCGTGCTGGGATGCACCAACAGGGGCAAGTATCTTGAGAATGATGAATATGTCGTAACCTGGGCCCTCGGGCACCTTGTCACCCTCTGTCCTCCCGATTACTACGGAGCCGAATACAGGCACTGGACCCTCAGGAACCTGCCTATCCTTCCGCAGAAACTCGAGACCATGGTCATAGACAAGAGCAAGGATCAGTTCGAGATAGTGAAGAACCTCCTGAACCGTGAAGACGTGGACGGAGTCATCATCGCCACCGATGCAGGACGCGAAGGCGAGCTCGTCGCCCGCTGGATCCTGAAGCAGGCCGGTTGTTCAAAGCCTGCAAAGAGACTCTGGATCAGCAGCCAGACGGATCTTGCCATCAGGCAGGGATTTGCTTCCCTAAGACCGGCAGAGGATTACGACAACCTCTATGCTGCGGCAGAGAGCCGCTCCTATGCAGACTGGTATGTTGGATACAACGTCTCCAGAGCCATGAGCTGCCATTTCGACACAAGGCTTTCGGCAGGCCGCGTCCAGACTCCTACTCTTGCCCTCATTACCGGCAGGGAAGACGAGATAGAGGATTTCGCCGGCCGTTTCTACTGGACGCTCAAGGCTGATTTCGGAACATTCAAGGCATCCTGGTATTCTTCGGACAATTCCATAAGGATCGGAGAGGAAGCCAAGGCAAATGAACTTGCCGCAAAACTCAAGGGTGCAAAGGCAACCGTCACCAGCATAAGGGAAGTCCCCAAGGCCGAGAAACCGCCGCTTGCCTATGACCTTACGGAGCTCCAGCGCGATGCAAACAGCATCCTGGGCTTCTCCGCCAAGGAGACCCTGGACACGCTCCAGCGCCTTTATGAAGTCTATAAGATAGTCACATATCCCAGAACGGACAGCCGCTACATCACGGCAGATATCGTTCCCACCATTCCGGACCGCCTTGCCGCCTTGAGCGCAACTGCTTTCGGTATCAGGGCCGGAGAGCTTTCACGTAACGGAATACGCACGGACCTTTCCCGTCTGGTGAATGACGAGATGGTCAGCGACCACCATGCCCTGCTGCCTACAGAGCAGAGAGTGGATGTCTCCAAGCTCAGCGCAAACGAGAAGGCTCTCTGGGAACTGATCATCACAAGATTCCTGGAAACCCTTTCCGCCGACTACGAATACAAGACCACGACCGTTGAAGTCAACGCCGAAGGCGAAAGATTCGTAACCCGCCTTACGCTTCCCGTCAAGCAGGGATGGCGCGATGTCGCACGCGACGTAGGCCGCCGCAGTGCAGTAGCTTCCGAAGATGAAGGTGATGACAATCCGCTTATCCTCAGGCTTGCCGAAGGCGAGACACTCGAGATCAAGGATGTAGTCCTGAAGAGGAACGCAACCCTTCCTCCCGACAGATACACGGAAGCTGACCTGCTCTTTGCCATGGAGCATGCCGGGCGTTTTGTCGAGGATGCGGAGCTCAAGAGCCATCTCGAGAACGGACTGGGAACTCCCGCCACAAGGGCAGACATCATAGAGAAACTCATCCAGAACAACTGCATAGAACGCAAGGGCAAGGAACTTGTCCCGACGGCAAAGGGCCGCGAACTGGTAAGACTTGTCCCTGACCAGCTGCGCAGTGCCGAGCTTACGGGAAAATGGGAGCAGAGGCTTTCCGCAATCTCCAAGGGAGAGGAAAACGAGGTTCCGTTCATCGAGGACATAAAGAAGAATGCTTCGGATCTGGTGAATCAGGTCATTGCAAACCGCGACAAGTTCGACCCCGACCTCATGGGTGACAAGACAAAACCCTGTCCCTCATGCGGCTGGCCGATGATGACGGTTCTTGACGAGTATGACAGGCCCCACCATGTCTGCCAGAGATTCTCATGCGGCTATGAGGAGATGGAAGTAAAGAAACGTGTGGAGGTCGCCCCGGCAGAGGTGGTTCCCACACATGCTTCAGCTTCTCCCGTAAAGAAGGTCATTGCTTCAGCATCTCCTTCTTCAAGCGGAAAGAAGACCATAGTCATCCACAAGAGCTCCGTAAAGGCTGCAGTTGCAAAGGCAACACCCCAGGTCAAGTGGGAAACGGTCATCGAAGTCGTCAAACCCAGCCACTACAGGCCGCGCAACGATTTCAGACCTGAAAGGTCAGAGAGGTTCGATAGACCTGACAGACGCAACAGGTCCGACAGGAACAGGGACAGGCGCGACTTCCGCAGGGATGAATCCACCAGAAGCGCATTCGCCACAAGGGAAAGCTCCGGCGGCGGAACGTTCGCCGATTTCATCAGGGCTTCCGAGGAAAGAAAGCGCAGGGATGAAGAGAGAAGGAAAAACAAGAAGTGAATACAGCTGGGGCATCCGGAATACGGGTGCCCTTTTTCATGGACTTTATTCCGGAACGACGGCATCCACCGGCATCGGAATCTGAAAAGAGAATAAGGGAATTACTCGGGGATCTTCCAGCTTTCGCAGAGGCTCTGGAAATCGGTCTTGTACAGACCTATGCGCGGCTTGACTTCCTCATTGATGACCTTGCCGAGCATCTTGGGACCCTTGCGGATGAAATTGCGGCCCTTGATCTGACGCACGGAGAGGGCCTTTGAATAGAAGCGCTCGAAACCCTGCTGCTCGGAGCGGTCCTCTATGAGGAACTGCTTGGAGTAGAAGAGCACGGCCATCTCGCTCATCGTATAGACGGGGTAACCGTACAGCCAGCATCTGACGCCGAAATCCAGGGTCTGCCAGTATGCGCCGGAGATTTCCTCATCGTAGCCGCGGAGCCTCTGGAAGAGGGCACGGTCGTAGAGGCCGATTCCCAGGAACGGATAGAGGTTGGGGTGGCATTCGGCAGACGGCATGAATGACAGAGGCTCGACTTCCTTTCCGGTCATGTGCGGGGCCCTGAGGATGGGGATTTCCTCGTTGCTCTTGTTGAAGATCCAGGGGCTGATCATTGCAGGATGGTCGTCCTGCTTCAGCTTGGCCTCCATGGGTTTCCAGTCAAAGCTCATCAGGTTGGTATCGCTGCGCATGGTAAGGAAGTATGTGGTCATGCAGACATCGGCCAGTGCGTTGACGCGCTCGGCCAGGGAAGGGGCCTTGGGAAAGACGATGAAGGTCACGTCCGGGTACCTTGTCTGCAGCTCGTCTATCGGGAAGCGGTCCGACTGCGATACCACGTGGAGACAGTAGTTGAAGTTCGCCACGAACCAGTCAAGGGTGCCGAAAAGGTCATCGGCCGTGCCCGTGTCCATGATTCCCACGGCAAGGAACTCCTCGCGGTGGAGCTGGTTGATGAGCTGTCCGATGTCCTGTTTCCTGGTGATGACTGAATACTTCTGGTTCACAACTCGATATACTAAACGTAATCAGCTCAGATGTCCAGCATGATGGTCAGCATCTGCTCGTCGATGCTGTATTCCAGGCTCGATATGTGCCGGCCCATGTAGTCGTCGATCATATCGAATACACCGCTCTGGGTGAACAGGTCGTCGATGGCTTCGGTGAAGGCGCGGTAGCTGGTGAACCTGACGGTGGGCTTCATGCCCAGGTCCTCGGCACGGAGGAAGGCCTTTGCCACGTTCTTCCTGGAATAGCTGTCCACGGACATGCCGTAGCGGCGGAAGAACTCCAGGTCATCGGAGCTGCACTCCGGAATGGAAACGGCGTTCTCTATCACGTGGGTCCTGACCAGCTCGTCCGTGGTGATGCAGAGGAAGCGGTAGTCCGGCGTCCCCTCGACCGATGAGACCGACAGCCCGCTTGTCACGTCGACCTGGTACCATCTGCCGTTGATCTTCACTACGTTCCATGCGTGTCCCAGCGTGGTTCCGAGCATGCCTGTGGAATGTGTCAGACGTCCGTGCACCACGGTGCAGGGGATGCCGAAGCACTGCATGATGAACTCGAAGGACTTTGCAAAGGATGCACAGACTCCGCTGTGGTTCACCATGACCGAGTACATGGTCTGGTCGAGGTTCAGCTCATCGTACGTGCAGGTCTCTATCAGGTATTCATACACCGCCCTGACGGTCTCGTAGGAAGCGTCCGTCCTGCCTATGGCACGCACGACGTCCACCAGCGACCGGTAGATGGCGTCGTTGGCCGCAGCTATCTGTGCACGGTCCATGCTGTACTTGAACTCCACGCGATGTCCTGAAATGACGTTGTTGACGTAGCTTGTGACATATGTGTAGCCGTCGGACCAGAATATCTCGGGGTGGTCCATCAGCAGACAGTCGTAGGCCTTCTGTATCGTCTCCTGGGGGATGGATCCGCAGTTCCAGCTGGAATTCAGGTGGGTAAGGCAGTCCAGCATGGCTTCATAGGCAATCTGCTCCTGGCCGGAAAGGCAGTCGTAGCACCAGGTGTCAACGGGTTCCTGTTCAGAAGAGGCTTCGGCTGCCGCACCGGTTGTCTCCTCCGCAGCACCGGCAGCAGCACCGGCAGCAGCAGCACCTGCTGCAACAGCAGCCGCACCTGCCGCAGCACCTGCAGCAGCACCTGNNGCAGCACCGGAAGAAGTTCCGGCAGTTGCCCCTGCCGAAGCCCCGACGGAAGATCCGGAGCTTCCCGAGGAAGCCGCTGCGCATGAGGGCAGCGAGAGTATCAGGATGATCACCAGAAGGAATGCCTGTATCTTACGTGTCATAATGTGCCTCCAAGGTTGCCTTCCGGCTTCAGGCCGTCGAATCCGCTGCGCCTGAGGATCTCGTAGACCGCAACGGCAACGGCGTTGGAAAGGTTCAGAGACCTCTTGCCTTCAAGCATGGGAATCCTCACGCAGGTTTCCTGATGGGCAAGGAGCATCTCGTCTCCCAGGCCTCTGCTTTCGCGCCCGAATGCAAGCCAGACCTGGTCTCCCATCAGCTCCNNCGGAAGGGATGTCCCAGTAGTTGCGATGTCCTTTCTGCGAGAAAAACCAGATCTTTTCATTGCCATGTGCGCGGAAGAAGGCATCGTCGTCCTCGTACTCTGCAATCTCCAGGCCTTCCCAGTAATCGAGTCCGGCGCGGAGCAGATGCTTCTCGTCAAGCGAGAATCCCAGCGGGTGCACGAGGTGCAGGACACTGCCCGTGGCGCTGCAGGTGCGGGAGATGTTTCCCGTGTTCTGAGGAATTTCCGGCTGGAACAGGACGATGTTGATCTTCATGAGGCTCTTCCCGGTCAGACAGCATATCACGTTTTCAGTCCGTGTTGAAAGCATCTGCACTTTGTATTATAGTTCTGAGGGAACCGGAACGTGCCGCAGAACGCGTATGCCGGTGCAAAGGAAAGATT
>WARQ01000189.1_pt1 | contig 12435 bp, 18 predicted proteins | sample 4769161 | NCBI WGS metagenome assembly WARQ01 (sample SAMN08893024, study PRJNA449175) | gut metagenome | isolation source: rumen sample fed with dry roughage | host: buffalo | place: India: Nagpur | collected 2016 | reverse complement strand
GACGCTCTTCCGATCTTCAGCGAGAGAAGACTTGCGTATATGCATTTTATTAAAATGCTCAAGGAACGACTTTCGGATTATAAGCATGAGTCGATTGAAAGATTGCAATCCTTGGAGCATTTGCAAGGATTGCAACAGCTAGAGGCCTTGCAGAGGCTAGAGGCCTTGCAGAGGCTAGAGGTCAGCAATATAAGCTATGAGGATTATGAATATAAGCCCGGCGATATTGTATATTGTGACATTCCTTATGAACAAGCAGACACAGGAAAATGTGATGATTATGGAGTGAAGTTTGATTCTTATGCTTTTTACGAATGGGCGAAGAGCAGAGATTATCAAGTTTTCTTTTCAAGTTATGAGATATCCGATGATAGCTTTCATAAAAAAAGAATCAAATCTGTTCAAAGCTTAATCGGAGCCAACACCAACGGCCAAAAGCGCAACGAATACTTATATAGTAATAGGCCATTTGCGGAGTTAACAGATGAATGAAGTAGATCAGAAAAAACGAGTCAGGAAAGAACAAAGAAGAATAACTAATCTCTTAAAGGCAGCAGGAGTCTCCGAGCAGAGCATCAAGCTACGTGAGGCCATGATCGGGAATGTTGCATGGATGAAGATTAAGCTTGATGATGCCAGAGAAGCAATTAAGACAAGCAACATTGTTATCTCATACGACAACGGAGGCGGGCAGAAGGGAATTCGTGAAAATCCATTATTTAAAGGATATGAAAATCTTTGGCGATCCTATATGAACGGGATGAATTCAATTCTCAATGCGCTTCCTGAATCGGCTGCGGATATTAAAGCAAAAGAATCTGAGAAGCCGAAGACGATGCTGGAGCTTGTGCGGAATAAGCACAAGAAAGAAGCATGAGAGGAAGTCAGGAGCCAAGAATAAAAGTTGAGCCAAGTCGCATCACTACAGACGGAGAGGATGCGGCTCTTTTAATGGCCGAATATGGCAGCAGCTTGGACGAATGGCAGCAACTCATTGTTGATTGTTGGCTCGGAAAAGATGAGAGCGGGAAATATAGCGTCACATCGGCGGGGCTTTCAGTTCCGCGACAAAACGGAAAAAACGTATGTCTGGAAGCAAGGGAATTTTATGGCCTTGTAATAAATGGAGAAAAGATTCTCCACACAGCGCATCAGGTGAGGACGAGCAAAAAATCGTTCAGGCGACTTGCTGCGATGTTCACAGACAAGAAGCATCCGGAGATTACGGACATTGTTAATAACATAAGATATACCAACGGTGAAGAATGCATTGAGCTTGACAATGGCGGAGTGATTGAGTTTTCAGCTAGGTCAAGACAAGCCGCAAGAGGATTTGATGGAATCTCTCTTGTTGTATTCGATGAAGCGCAGGAGCTGACAGATGATCAGGTCGAGGCAATAATGGCAACATTGTCGGCATCGCAGACAGGAACTCGACAGCTCATCTATACCGGAACACCACCTTATCCGGGATGTCCGGGAGAGGTTTTCGCAAGGCGGCGCTCAAATTGTATATCGAACGCGAGCAAGCATGATTGTTGGCACGAGTGGAGCATTGCCGCAGAGAGCCTTGAGAACATCAAGGCAGAAGATAGGACGCTCTGGTATATGTGCAATCCGGCTCTCGGAATCCGACTGAGTGAAGAATTCACAGCAGAGGAGTTAAGGTCGATGAGTCTTGATGGATTTGCGAGAGAACGTCTTGGATGGTGGGCTCCCAAGTCAGAGCACAAATTAAATTATGTGATCACTAAAGAGCTATGGATGAGCTGCGCAAGCGATGCTCTTAAGCCAGAAGGAAAAACAGCTTATGGAGTCAAGTTCAGTTCAGATGGCTCGGAAGTGTGCCTTTGTGGAGCTGTTATCCCGAAAGAAGGCAAAGCAAGAATATCACTCATTGAAAGAAGGCCGACAGGTCTTGGAACTCAATGGCTTGCCGATTGGCTTAATGCTCGTTATAAAGTTGCTTGTTGCGTTGTCATTGACGGGAAAAATGGAGTTGATGTTCTGACAGATAAGATTGCCGATACATGGAAGATTAAGGATTCGGTGATAAGGCCAAGGTCAAAGGATGTGATTGCTGCAGTTAGCACGTTAATGGATTCGCTAACAGAGCAGACAGTTACATGGTATATGAAGCAGGAAGATTTGAAGAACAGCGCTCTTACAAGCACAAAAAGACCTATAAGCGGAGGCTGGGGATTCGGCGGAGAAGATTCAACACCGATCGAGGCCTGTGCTTTAGCTTTATGGGGATGCAAAACTTGTAAGCGCGATCCAAGCAAGAAGATGAGGATTGTGTGATGATTTTAGGTATAGTTCCGGATCAGATTGCCGGATTTACAATTGAAGACGCAAATAGACTGCAGAAGCTCCTTGAGGTCTATGATGCGAATATTTCGAAGAATCAGACTAAAGATGAATATTATGAAGGGAACATAAGCTTAAATTCTGTCAATCTCGGAATAGCTCTTCCTAATAGTCTTGGAAAGCTTGAGATCGGATGCGCATGGGGAGCTAAGACTGTCGATGTCCTTGCGTCAAGGTCGATTTTCGATGGCTTTGTGGGAGCAAATGGAAATGATGTCGAAATGCTTGATAAGCTCATTCTCGATAATAGGCTAATTGCAGAATATGCCAAAGCTTGTAAGGATGAGCTCAAATATGGATGCACATTCGCAACGCTCTCCGCTGATCCTCTGATCGGATGCAAAATCAGATTTCACTCTCCTCAGACAGCGGCGGCTATCTGGAGCGGAGACAAAGGCCGCATCGATTATGGATTTGCGATAATCGACACTGAGCCGACAAATGAAGATAAAACAGCATGGTCTCCAAAGCTTATAAATTATTACACAGATGAGGCTGTCTGGGTGCTTGAGAAGAGAATGGAGACATGGTATGCAACAGCATTCACTCATAGAATGGGACGGCCATTGATGGAAGCTCTCATTTGGAATGCAACATCAAATAAGCCTTTTGGACGATCCAGAATCAAGGAGCCAATAAGAAGACTTATTGATGGATATGTTAGGACGGTTGCAAATGCAACAATTGGCCTTGAGTTCGCAACATCGCCTCAGAAGTATCTTCTGGGAGTAACAGATGAGCAGCTTAATGCTCTTATAAATGATAAGTTCAAGCAATATGTCGGAAACATCTTGGCTTCGACAAATAATCCGGACACAGGTGAAAAGCCGACATTCGGACAGCTTCCTCAGGGCTCCATCTTGCCTCATGTTGAGATGATGAGACTTCTTGCAACTCAGTTCAGCGCAGCGACTGGCTTGAGCGTAACTGATACGGGAGTTGTTAATGAAGCAAATCCGACTTCGAGTGATGCGATTCTTGCTCAGTCTCAGACACTTGTTTTGATGGCAGAGCAGCTCAACATATCGAACGGAGATGCACTTCGAACGATTGCGCAGATGGCAACTGCAATCATCAACAACAGCTCATTAAATGAGCTTGATGATTCTCAGAAGGATATCATTGCACACTTCAAGAATCCGGCAATGCCATCTGTATCAATGACAGCGGATGCAGCCATCAAGATCGCAAGCGCGAGACCGGACTTTGCAACAACTGACACATTCCTATATATGATCGGATTTGATAAGGGTGATGTTAGAAGAATCAAAGGAGAAGAGCGAAGGAACAGAGGCTTATCACTTGTTGAGCAGATTGATGCTCAGATTGCCGGGCAAGCGGAAGCGACAGCAGCTCTTGAGGAAATAAATAATGCAGATTAGTTCAAGTTCGTGGGTTAAATATGTTAATGGCCTCTATAACATAGATAAAGCTGCAGGGGATAAGGTCGGAAAATTCGTTCAGTATTTTAAGAATATTGAAGGAGTAGCTTTTGATTACGGTAATGAGCAGCATTTAAAGAAGCTCATTGATTATGCTTACGGCATATCAACTCAATATGGCGAAGCAGCGGCCGCTATTGCTTGCGAGATGTATGATGAGGTCGGTCTTGCATCCGGTTTATTTCTTGAGCCAGCGGTTCCTGTTGACATGGCTGCATATGAAGATGTTGCGAAAGCAATCAAAGGAACAGCCAAGACCAAGAACACTCAGATTGTCATTTCTTCGGTGTCAAGGATTGTGAAGCTTGCAGGAGTTGACACAACGATTAAGAACGGATTAAGAGATGGAGCTGAATTTGCTTGGATTCCTCATGGCGACACGTGCGCTTTTTGTATAGCATTAGCCTCAAGAGGCTGGCAGAAAGCATCTCCTAAGCTCATAAGAAATGGACACGCTGAACATGTCCATGCTAATTGTGATTGTACTTTTGCGGTCAGATTCAATGACGATACAAAGTATCAGGGATATGATCCGGAAAAGTATCTTGATATGTACTACAATGCTCCACTTAAAGAAGGAGAGAGTGCATCAGCTAAGAACCGCATAAATGCGCTAAGAAGGCAGTTCTATGCGGAGAATAAAGACGCGATAAATGAGCAAAAGCGAATAGCTTATGGAAAGCGAGTCGAAATGCTTAACAGCTCAGCAGCTGAGGAGATAGACGTTTGATTATTGCTGTGGATTATGATGGAACGCTTGAAATAAATAAGACAATGAACATGACGCTCATAAGCTGCTTAAGGAACAGGCAAAAGCATGGAGATATGATCATATTATGGACTTGCAGACAGGGAAAGAGGCTTAATGATGCAATAAGTAAATTAAAATCAGTCGGCTTTGTTCCTAACCTGGTCAATGAGAATGCTCCTTGGATAATCAAGAGCCTTGGATATGATCCTCGAAAGATATTTGCTGATATTTATATTGATGATAAAAGTTCGAAATAAAAGCATCCATTCGGGTGCTTTTTTATATGGCAACTCATGCCTTAAATGAGGGATAACACTACTCAATGGAGGGATATTTATGTCAGAAACTGTGAATCAGGAAACAAATGCAACTAACAATCAGGAACCAAAGGAAAAGCTCTTCACGCAAGATGAGGTCAATGGCTTTTTCAATAAGCGATATTCTGAACTGATGTCGAAGGTCGATGCTTACAAAGAAAAAGCGGAAAAGTATGATCAGATGGAAGAAGCAAATAAAACTGAGCTGCAGAAAGCAACGGAGAGAGCTGAGCAGCTTGAGTCTGAACTTACAAAGCTGAAAAACGAGGCAGCGCTTAAAGACATCAGAAATAAGGTTGCAAAAGACTCAGGAGTCCCGGCTGAACTTTTAACCGGAAGCACTGAGGAAGCATGCAAAGAACAGGCGAATGCGATATTAAGCTTCGCAAAGCCGAAAGATTATCCGAATCTTAAGGATGGCGGAGAAGTCAATAATGTTGGTAAGCCTTCGACAAGACAGCAATTCGCTGAATGGACTAAGGAGGCTTTTTATTAAAAGGAGGATATTAATATGTCTGGAACACCTACAAATAGAACTAATATCACACTTCCACCTGATGTCTCAGAAGAGATCATCCAGAAGGTTCAGGGAGAGTCTGCTGTTATGAGTCTCGCTCGCCAGATTGCTCTTCCGGGCAGAGGCACATCAATCAATGTCATCACTTCAGATCCTGAAGCTGCATGGGTTGGAGAGACAGCTCCAAAGCCTGTATCGAATCCCGGACTTGGAACAAAGATCATGTCAGCATATAAGCTCGCTGTCATCGTTCCTTTCTCAAATGAATTCAGAAGAGATGTTGCTTCTCTCTATGATGCAATAGTTGAGAGAATCCCCAGAGCACTCGGAGCAAAGTTTGATGCAACTGTATTCGGTGCAGTTCAGGCTCCCGGCTCTAACTTCGATACATTCGCAGCATGCACAGCACACGACATTTCTTCAAATGCTTATGCTGGTCTTGTTGCTGCTGATGGCGATGTTGCAGCAAATGGCGGCGTGATGAATGGTGTCGTTCTCGCTCCTCAGGGAAAAGGAATCCTTCTTTCAAGCACAGACGATAATGGCAGACCTTTGTTCATTAACTCTGTTGCTGAAGGTGCAATTCCTATGGTTCTCGGAGCTAGAACCGTTGTTTCAAAGGGTGCTTATGTAACCGGAACACCTAACACTGTCGGCGTTGTTGGTGATTGGAGTCAGGCTCTCTATGGAACAGTTGAGGGAGTTGTTATCAACTATTCAGCAGACGCAACTCTTAAGGTTGATTCTAATACTACAATCAACCTCTTCCAGGATAATATGTTCGCTGTTAGAGCAGAGATGGAGATCGGATTCCGTGCCGATACATCTTGCTTCAATCTCCTTACAGCAACATCTGTAAGCGCATGATCGAGTTCATCAATCGTCTAACTGGCACAAAGATGCGGGTGGCGGATGAGCGCAAAGATGAATATCTCGCGGCCGGTCATAGGCTGGCCGCTAATTGCGCAAAGCCCGCAAAGGTTGTCATTGAGACAGAGCCCGAACAGCCTGTCAAAAAGACAGTTAAAAGGGCAACAAAGAAAAAGAAATGAGGTGCTTTTATGGCTTATGCTACGGTTGAAGATGTGCAAGATAGAATGAGCAGGACCTTAACTGAAGAAGAGCAGTCAATCTGTCTGAATCTTCTCGATGATGCTGGAGTGATCATTGATGCGGTCAATTCAAGCGCATCTTCTGACATTAAAAAGATCGTATCTTGCAGAATGGTCATAAGAGCATTAGGCGATGGCGAGAGTGGAGGTGTTCCTGTTGGAGCAACTCAAGGCTCGATGAGTGGCCTTGGATATTCTCAGAGCTGGACCGTTTCGAATGGTTCAGTTGGAGAAATATATATATCCAAGCTTGAAAAGCAGCTTCTTGGAAGAGGCAACAGCATCGGAAGCTATTCTCCTATTGAGGAGCTTGTGATTAAAAAGGAGGAGCCAGAAGATGAAAGGCACGACGATCCAATTAGTGGTTGAGACAGTGACTGGATATGATCCTCTCGGCAATCCGATAATAGAGGAAGAGCTTGAAGATGTTGAGGATGTTCTTGTCGGACAGCCCAGCACAGACGACGTGGCTAATTCGCTTCAGTTATACGGAAAGCGAATTGATTATGTGATGGGCATACCTAAAGGAGATACTCATAACTGGACTGATGCAAAGGTCTTTATCTGGGGAGAACCTTATATTACTATTGGCTTTCCGGAGACAGGCATTCAAGAGAACATTCCGCTTCGGTGGGGCAAGAATGTGAGGGTGCAGCGATATGGCTAAGCTCAAGTTCGAACTTAATAGATCAGGAGTCAGCGATCTGATGAAATCATCTGAGATGATGGCTGTTTGCAAGAAATATGCAAGCAGAGCGATGGCTTCTCTTGGAAAGGGATATGAGACATCAACTCATGTCGGACAGAACCGATTGAATGTCGAGATTGAGGCAAGTTCATATGAGGCAAAGGTTGAGAATAGCAAGAACAATTCTATCTTGAAAGCGTTGAGAGGATAAGCAGATGATCGAGAGAACTTTATATGATTTTTTAAAAGAAAGCGGACTTGATTTTCCTGTTTACACCGAGGTGCCAAAGGACCCTCCGTCAAGCTTTTATTTGATAGAGAAAACAGGAAGCAGCATGAATAATCATATTTATTCAAGCACTTTTGCAATTCAAAGCTATGGCACATCGTTATTTGAATCAATATCAATGAACGAAGCTCTTAAGGAAGTGATGCTTGAAGGATTCATCGCAAATCCGCTGGTGTCAAGTGTAGAGCTTAATAGTGATTATAATTTCACTGATTTGGCAGAAAAGAGATATAGATATCAAGCAGTCTTTGATATCGTACATTATTAGAAGGGAGCACGATATGTCGAACAATGCTTTAAATGTTAGCGCAGGAAAGCCGATGTTAACAGGTGCTATCTGGACAGCTCCTCTTGGAACGAGCCTTCCAACAAGCACGACTGAATCATTGGATGCGGCTTTCAAATGCCTTGGATATTGCTCAGATGATGGCTTAACCAACAGCACAAATCTTGAGAGTGAGACGATCAAAGCGTGGGGCGGTGATACTGTTCTCACAATCCAGACATCGAAAGACGACACATTCTCATTCACTCTTATTGAGGTTTTAAATGAGGATGTGCTTAAGTTCGTTTATGGCTCAGCAAACGTTTCCGGATCTCTGCAGACTGGTCTTACAGTTCAGGCAAATAATGGAGACGTTGAAGAGCGTTCTCTTGTAATCGATATGATTATGAGAGACAACACAGCTAAAAGAATCGTAATTCCAACAGCCAAGATTTCAGAGGTTGGGGATATTGTTTATTCCGACTCTGAGGCAGTTGGATATGAGACGACTCTCAACACATCGCCCGACTCTTATGGAAATACTCATTATGAGTATCTGCTTAAGTCGGCAGTATCAGCATAATTGGAGGATGAATGAATATTACAACTAAGAGCGGATTTGCTTGCAAAGTCAACGAAGAGAAAATCAAAGACTGGAGATTCATCAAGATGCTTGCAGCTTGCGATAGCGAGGATGAGTCCGAAGCTTTGAAAGGAATCACGGAAGCGATTCCTTTTTTATTTGGAAAAGAAACTGAAGCGGACCTGATTGATTTTGTAGCAAAGAAAAATAACGGTATCGCTAAAGCGGAAGAGATCATTTCAGTATTTAAAGAGATGGTCCCGCTTTTATCTGATGAAGTAAAAAAATCAGAGTCCTCGCAGGAATGATTGCGCTTGATGAGGACGCTCTTATCTGCGATCTGGCTGAGACTTATCATATTTACAATATGAAATCTTATCCGCCTGTGTTCATTGCGACACTCGCGATAGGTCTCAAGCCGGATTCAAGGATAAAGCTCAAAGCTAGTGGGTTAAAGTTCAGCATTGAAACACTGCTCTTGGCTCACATAGCTGATAATACTGCAATCAATGTTTATGCGAAAACAAAAGACGCAAGGCATGGACGCAACAAGCCAAGGTCAATGCTTGCAGTCTTGAATGAAGAAAACAATCCGGGCAATCATGCAATGCGATTTAACTCCGGAAAGGATTTCATGAAAAAATGGAGGGAATTAAATGGCAACCGAACTAGGTAAAGCGTATGTGCAGATAGTTCCATCCGCGAAAGGAATAGGCGGCTCGATCTCAAAAGAGCTGGGAGGCGAAGCTTCAAGCGCCGGAAAGAGTGCCGGCTTTAATATCGCAGGAGCAATCAAGGGAGCGATTGTCGCTGCAGGAATCGGAACAGCGATCAAATCAGCTCTTGAAGCTGGAGGCAATCTTCAACAGTCCTTCGGTGGTCTTGATACGCTTTATGGCAAAGCTTCTGATGCAGCTAAGAAATACGCAGTCGAAGCGGCAAAGGCTGGAATATCAGCGAACGATTACGCAGAGCAAGCGGTATCTTTTGGAGCTGCATTAAAGAGCGCTTTTGGCGGAGATACAACAAAGGCGGCTGAAGCTGCAAACACAGCAATTCTCGATATGGCGGATAATGCCGCGAAGATGGGCACGCCTCTTGAAAATATTCAAACGGCCTTGATTTACAGGGCAGCTTGATAGAAATATCAAGCTTAAGAATTTCCGTGAAAACGGTGAAAACCTCAGCGAGTTAAGTCGGAGGCAATACCGTGCCAAGCCGCTATGATGCGGAAGGTGTAACGACTATTCCCGGAGGGGAAGTACGATCAAGCGATCGGAAGTGCGGAAGGCCTCAGCGGATAATGCCGGAGGTCAAGAGATAGTCTGCTCTTTACAGAAATGTAAAGCAGCTCATTTGAGCGGGCATAGATTAGCGATCTATGTTGAACATACAGGATCAAGGATTTGCAAAGCAAAATTATACGATAGAATTATTGTCCGCTGCATAAGTGATTATGCAGTGTATGCGCGTGAACCTACCAAGGGTGTGAGGATATTCCTTGCTAACGGGGGAACTCTAAGGGCTGGATAAGTCTATGAAAATCCCGTGCTAAGCCCATTATGGGGAAAGTGTAACGACTATCGGCTTGTCACCGAGTACAACAATTATTGGTACATTGTTGGAAGTGCGCGCCATCTCATAGAGATGAAGATATAGTCTAAGCCCTATGCAAATACTAGGAAACTAGGGGTACAACTGGCTTGATAATTTAAAACTTGGCTATGGTGGTACAAAGTCAGAGATGGAGCGACTTCTTGCGAGGGCTTCTGAAATCTCGAAAGTTGAATACAACATCGACAATCTTGGCGATGTATATGAGGCGATTCATGTCATTCAGGACGACCTTGGCCTCACTGGAGTGGCTGCAGATGAAGCGAGCACAACCTTCACAGGATCACTCGGAGCAATGAAAGCAGCAGGAGAGAATCTCCTTGCTAATATTGCGCTCGGTCAAGATATCGGTCCGGCACTTGATACTCTGGGAGAAACAATCCAGACTTTTGCATTTAACAACCTTTTCCCGATGATAGGAAATATCATCCAGTCTCTTCCGGGACTCCTTAGCGGTGTGAGCGGCTTCGTGATTCAGGCTCTCAATCAGATTTCAACCAAGGCTCCTGAGATCGCAAAAATTGGAATTGAAGTGACCAAGGCTTTGATTCAAGGAATTGTCGAGGCTTTGCCATATTTAGTTGAAGCAGCAGTCAATCTTGCGATGGAGCTCGGAAAAGCTTTGATTGAGACTGACTGGGGAGCAATCGGAAATGATATATTAAGCAGCCTTAGAAGTGCTCTCGATATTGCAGCCGGGGAAATTTTTGGATCAGATACGTCAATTATTGATGGCATCCTTAACGGGATTTCGACAGCTCTTCCTAAAATCCTGAACTCAGCTGTTAACATCATCAGCAGTCTGGTGAACGGCCTTCTTTCAAGCCTTCCGTCGCTCATCTCAACAGCGAGCAGCCTAATAAATTCTCTGGCATCTTTTTTGATTCAAAATGGACCGAAGATCACGATGGCGGGAATTGACTTGATTTTCAAGCTGGCTCAAGGCCTGATTTCAAATCTGCCTGAGATTATAAAATCAGCGCAGACAATGATCAGATCTTTTGTGTCAACGATCACTTCTAATCTTCCGACCGTCATAAGTCAGGGAGTCTTGATAGTCGGCAAATTGGTGGCAGGTCTCATCCAGTCCATTCCAACGATCGTGGCTGCAATCCCGAGGCTGGTTTCTGCCATTGTGAACGGCTTCAAGGAGTTCAACTGGCTCTCAATCGGCTCGGATATTATCAAGGGAATTGCACAGGGCCTTAAGGATGCGGCTGGCATCATTAAAGATGCGGCAAAAGACGCAGCGAAGAAAGCTTTTGATGCGGCAAAGGATTTCCTTGGAATTTCTTCTCCTGCGAAAAAGGGAATCTACATCGGAACCATGTTCGATGAAGGAATCGCGGAGGGAATTGTCGGAAATAAGTCACTTGTTAACGATGCAATCTCTGAGCTTAATAAGAGCTCTTTTGGCGGCATCAATGCGAGTGCTGATTATAATTTCACTCCTTCTGAAGAAGACAAGAAGATGGATTTCCTCCTTGCGCTTCTTGAAAGATATCTCCCTGAGATTGCTCAGAAGGAAGGCATCAACATGAATGATCTGTTTAACGGCATTAACAGACAGTTAGGATGGGGGCTTCAATAATGAGAACATTTAGGCTCTATGATAATGATGGGAATCGATACAATGTCACATCGAAGGACCATCTGTTTTTTTATAAGATTGATGGGCTTGGATTCACGCAGGAAGCCGAATTCCAAAGGATAGAGGATAGATATGCTTTATTGAATAATTATATTGCTCAAAATAAGATTACTGGAATAATTAGATTCTGGCAGCCAGAAGCAGAGCTGCAATATTTTAACTTTGCTCAGTTCTGCCAAAATCAGCCTATCATGATGGATTATAACAATAATTATGGTACATATTCCAGAAGAGGGCTGATCACCAAGATTGAGCGAAGCGATGGCAATGGGAATCCTCTTGAGATAAAGATCGAGTTCACTGCTGAGACTCCTTGGTTCAAGACTGTCTCAGAATATAATGAAGGCACGATTGTGGGCGGTAAAGTCTATGATTACACTTACGATTATACATATTCGGATAGCGTAGTTAATACAATCTCGATTGACTCAGATTCTTATCAAAGCAGCCCGGTTAGACTCGTTATATTTGGCGAAGCAGTTAATCCAACATGGCGACACTATCTGAACAATGTCCTTGTATCAACTGGAAAAGTTAATGGAACAGTTCTTGCAAATCACAGGCTTATCATCGACACAACAACAATTCCTTATGGTATTAAGCAGGTTGATGCTCTGGGGAATCTGATTTCTGATATGTATCAGCAATCAGATTTTTCGACTTCGAGATTTGTTAGATTCGGGCATGGCAGAAATACGGTGACTTTTGGTGCTGATAACACGAACGTATTAAATGTTGGAGTGGAGGCGGAGATTGAATATGCAACCATTTAATGTTGAAATATTTGATACATCATTCAATCTGATCCAGCATTTCAATTCCGGTGCTATTGATTA
>WARQ01002332.1_pt1 | contig 12484 bp, 9 predicted proteins | sample 4769161 | NCBI WGS metagenome assembly WARQ01 (sample SAMN08893024, study PRJNA449175) | gut metagenome | isolation source: rumen sample fed with dry roughage | host: buffalo | place: India: Nagpur | collected 2016 | reverse complement strand
CGATGTCGACCATACAGTTGTCCTCGTCCATGACGATGGCTCCGCCGGAACCCATCATGGAACCCTTGGCCACGAGGTTGTCGAAGTCGATCGGCTCGTCGAGGTACTCTGTGGTGAGACATCCGCCGGAAGGTCCTCCGGTCTGGATGGCCTTGAACTTCTTGCCGCCGGGGATTCCGCCGCCGATGTCATAGATCAGCTCGCGAAGTGTCGTTCCCATCGGGACCTCGACCAGTCCGACGTTGTTGACCTTTCCGCCGAGTGCGAAGACCTTGGTTCCCTTGGACTTCTCGGTTCCGATTGAGCTGAACCACTGGGAGCCCTTGAGAATGATCTGCGGGATGTTGGCGTAAGTTTCGACGTTGTTGAGCATTGTCGGCTTGGCGAACAGACCCTTGACTGCCGGGAACGGCGGACGTACGGTCGGCTCACCGCGCTTGCCTTCGATGGAGTGCATGAGAGCGGTTTCCTCACCGCAGACGAATGCACCTGCACCGAGTCTGAGATGGCAGCGGAAGCTGAAGCCAGTTCCGAGGATGTTGTCTCCGAGAAGTCCGATCTCCTCAGCCTGCCTGATGGCGATTCTGAGTCTCTTGACTGCGATGGGGTACTCGGCTCTTACGTAGAAATAACCGTTCTGGGCACCGATGGCATAACCGGCGATGACCATTCCCTCGATGACTGCCAGAGGATTTCCCTCCAGGATGGAGCGGTCCATGAATGCACCCGGGTCACCTTCGTCACCGTTGCAGACCACATACTTCTCGTCGCCGGGGGAGTTGAGGGCGAACTGCCACTTGCGTCCGGTGGGGAATCCGCCGCCGCCTCTTCCTCTGAGTCCGCTGGCCAGGATCTCGTTCACGACATCCTGCTGGCTCATGGAAAGAGCTTTCTTCAGACCCTGGAAACCACCCATTCCGAGACTTTCGTTGATGTCCTCGGGATTGATGACTCCGCATCCGTACAGTGCAACACGGCGCTGCTTCTTGTAGAAGTTGATCTCATCCTGCTTTGCGACCTTCTGCTTTGTCGCAGGATCGACATAGAGCAGGCGTTCGACGATCTCGCCGTTTCTGATATCCTTCTCGATGATCTCCTCGACATCCTCGATCTTGACGAGTCTGTAGAGAGTGTCTTCCGGGTAGATCTTCACGAACGGTCCCTGTGAGCAGAAACCGAAACATCCCACCAGATTGACCGTGGCCTTGTCCTCAAGACCCTTGGCCTTCAGCAGTTCCTCGAACTTTGCCTTGATCTCATCGGAATGGCTTGAGAGACATCCGGTTCCTCCGCAGAGTACGATGTGCCTCTTTTCGTCAAGTCCCTTGATCTTGTCTTCAAGACACTTGGTGCATGCTGCTGTTTTCTGATTCAATTCTTCAACTGTCCTGATCATCAGACGGCACCCTCCTTTTCCTTGAGCTCCTTGATGATTGCGGGAACCTTGTCCACGCTCATCTTGGGATAGACTGTTCCGCTGATGCTGACTGCCGGAGCGATACCGCATGCTCCGATGCAGCGCAGTGCATCGAGTGTGAACAGACCGTCGGCAGTTGTCTGGCCGGGCTTGATGCCGAGGATCTCAGAGAACTTGTCGATTACGTTCTGGGCACCCTTGACATAGCAGGCTGTTCCGAGGCAGCAGCCGATGATGTACTTTCCCTTGGGGGTCAGTGAGAAGAATGAATAGAAAGTCACGACACCGTAGATCTCGGCCACTGAGATTCCGGTCTCTGCAGAGACGATCTCCTGTACCTCGAGCGGGATGTAACCGTACTCATTCTGAATGTCGCTCAGAATCATCATAAGGGGAGTTTTCTCGGCCTTATAACGACCGCAGATCTCCTTGATCTGGGCGACGGCTTTTTCCTGTAGTTTTGCCATTAGCATTCCTCCGATTGGTAAAATCCTAATATATCCAAATTATGATAACATAATTTCAAGATTATAACCTCAAAATTCGTGCACCGAGTGCCTGGGCCTCCGTTTCCGAGTGAGTCGATACTACAGCCGGCTTTCCGCTACCGCGTATCAGTGCCGCACATTTCTTCATCAGGTCCTCGTCAAGTCCCTTGAACGGCTCGTCCAGAAGCAGGGCATCGGACCTGAATGCCAGCGCCCGGGCCAGGGCCACGCGCCTTTTCATTCCGCCCGACATCTTCCCTATGGGCATGGAAGGATCTATTCCCAGCTGCTCCAGAAGCTTTCCGGAGATGTCCACGTCGTCCTTCTGCTCCAGCACCAGCGCCACGTTGCCGCGGGCATCCAGCCAATCGAGCAGGCGGTCTTCCTGGAACATCAGGCTCCTGCTTTCCGGAAAGTCCGAAACCGTTCCGCCGTCAGCCCTGATCAGGCCCGCCATGATGTGAAGCAGTGTGGTCTTGCCGCATCCGGACGGACCCATCAGGCAGATCATCGTGGAATCGATATCCGCGCTGAAGTTCCTGAATATCTGCTTGTCACCGTAGCTGAAGGAGAGGTTCTCAATCTTCATTGCTCTTCCTCCTTGCAATCAGCTTCCTGACCAGGATCTCGAGCGCAAAGCTCAGCGCTATCACGGATGCCGTCCATGCGAACAGTTCGGAAGTCTCCAGATAGACCTTGGAATAGTAGATGTTGGATCCTATGGCAAGCTTCGGCTGGCTCAGCACCTCGGCCGCAATGCCGGATTTCCATGCGAATCCCAGACCCGTCAGGCATGCCGCCCTGAGTGAAGGCATCAGCTGCGGAACAAGGATGAACCTGAAGTGCTTCCATTTCCCCAGCCTGTAGGCGGCGGCCATCTCGTCAAGCGCCGGATCCCTGCTTGAGTAGGCCTCCGTCAGGTTTCCCCATACCACGGGGGCGACGATCAGTGCCGACATCAGTACCGGAACGCCTCCCTTGCTCATCCACAGCATGGCAAGGATGATGAACGATGCCACCGGGGTGGCCCTGACCATGCGGATGATGGGGGAGAACAGCGAATCCAGGATCCTTGACCTGCAGCAGCCGAATGCCAGAAGACAACCAAGCGCAACTCCTGCGGCGTAGCCGAGCATGATGCGCAGCACGGTCATAAGTATGCTTGTCCAGAAGCTGCCCTGACGTACAAGAGACCAGAGCGCCTTGATGACGGACACAGGGCCGGGCAGAATGAGGTCCTTGCCGACCGCCATGGAGGCAATCTGCCAGACGGCAATCCAGAAAAGAATTGCCAGTAGCGTCCTTATCCCTGATGTTGCTGTCTTCCGTTTTTCCATGAGTGGTTTGTGTCAGAATCCGATGGAGTAGAAGTCTTCTCCGGGCATCTTTCCGCCTACGGCCTTGGGGTTCGAATCATAGAGAACCTTCAGGTAGCCTTCAAGAGCAGATCTGATGCTGTCGGCTCCTGCCGTGAAGATGAGGTTGCAGTCGGGTATGGCCTTCCTGGCAACCGCGGCGGAAGGCACTATCTCATACTGCGCGCACAGCTGTGCTGCTTCATCGATGTTGTCCTGTACGAATACGATGGACTTTTCATAGTCCTCGAGGAAGAATCTGACTTCCGCCGGATGTTCCTTCAGAAAATCGGTCCTGACCACTACGCATCCCATTGTCAGGATGCTTCCGTTTCCGATCCTGTTCCATTCTTCGGTCATGTCCAGGGCAATGCGGATATCGGGATTCTTGATCAGAACGGTCGTTACTGCGGGTACGGGAAGCATGCAGATTCCGATACCGCCGGCTGCGGCTCTGGTGGTGAGTTCAGCACTGTCCATGAAGACTATCTCCACATCCTTGTCCGGATCGATTCCGTTTTCCGAAAGGATGTAGCGCAGGACATATTCGGGGTTCGATCCCTGTCCTACGGTGTATATCGTCTTTCCCTTGAGGTCTGCGACGGTCGAGACGGTCTTTCCGTTCTCGAGTATGTAGAGGACTCCTGCGGTGTTGAGTGCCGCCACCCTGACCCCGCCGTTGGTCTTGTTGTACAGGGATGCCGCCGCATTGGTCGGGATTGCGGCTATGTCTATCTGTCCTGCCGCGACCTGTGCGATCATGTCCGTGGCCTCGGCAAGGACCGTCACGGAGTAGCGGTTCTTTGTCTCTCCATTGTCATTCTGGGAGAGCAGATAGCTGGCACCTATCCCCGTGGGACCCTTCAGTACTCCCAGACGCACCTCGGACGCGGGGTTCGAGAAGACGGGAAAAGATGCGAGAAGAAAAAGCATGACGGCCATCACTGTGATTCCGAGTTTGCGACGCATTGCCTGCACTCCTTATTCTGAATATTAAATGTTTCAGTGGATACTATAAACTTGACTTAATAAAAAAGCAATCGCCTGTAAATGTGAATGAAATTATATTAAGCAGTTGCAGGATTCAGGGTATTCTCACTCCGCACTCTTGCGGAATTTTATCTCGTAGAACATCCTCTCGAGTTCAAGGCCTATGTTGATGTTGTGCACTACCGGAATGGATCCGTCGGCCGTGGGCATGGGCTTGAGCGTCACGGGCGAGAAGTTCAGGATTCCCTTTATGTTGCACGAGAGCACGTGGCTGTAGGTGTCCTGCGCCGCAGACTCGGGTACGGTCAGTATGGCCGCACTGATGTGGTTTTCCCTTGCAAACTCCTCAAGGCGTGTGATGGAGTAGATGGGAAAGAGGGAAGTCTGGTTCTGGAACACCGCCGGGTTGTTGTCGAATCCTGCAAGGATGTTGATTCCGTCATTTTCGAATCCGGAGTAGTGCATCAGAGCCATTCCGATTCTTCCGCATCCGATGACGACAACGTTCTCAGGGGAGCCTTTTCCCAGCAGCTTGCCCAGGACATCGGACAGCTCCACGATGTTGTAGCCGCCGCGTTTCTGGCCGTAGATGCCGAGCTGCGAGAAATCTTTCCTCACTATGGATGCCGACACACCTGCCGTATCGGCCAGATTATGTGCAAAAACCTTCTCCAGACCTATTGTCCTGAGCTTTACAAGCGTCCTGTAGTACTTTGTTACCCTTACCAGCATCTCATTGTTCATATCAGACCCCGCATAAGTCGATTTATATCCCTCATGGTAACATAAAAGACCTGTTTCTTCAATTCTCGGAGAAAAAAATCCGCCTGCATCACCTGCAGGCGGAAAAACCGGAAAACAAATCCCGAAAGACAGATTATCTGCTGAAATGATCGATGATGCTCTTTGCTGCGACCTTTCCCGCACCCATTGCGGATATGACGGTTGCAGCTCCGGTTACGGCATCACCTCCGGCATAGACATTGGCTCTGGACGTGAGACCGCCTTCGTTGACGATGATTCCGCCGTGCGGATTCACCTCAAGGCCCTCTGTGGTTGACTTGATGAGCGGGTTGGGGGATGTTCCGATTGCGATTACGACTGTATCGCAGTCGATCACATATTCCGAACCCTCTACGGGAACAGGTCTTCTCCTTCCTTTTGCATCGGGCTCGCCGAGTTCCATCCTGATCACGCGGATACCGGTGACGAAACCGTTCTTCTCGTCACGCGGGTTGTCGGGATTGCTGTATCCGAGAATCTCCACAGGGTTGCGCAGAAGATGGAACTCGATTCCCTCTTCCTGTGCATGCTCGACTTCCTCACGTCTTGCAGGCAGCTCCTGCATTGAACGCCTGTAGACGATGTAGACCTTTTCCGCACCGAGTCTGAGAGCAGTTCTGGCAGCATCCATTGCAACGTTTCCGCCGCCGACGACAACGACCTTGCCGCCCTTCATGATCGGCGTGTCGCATTTTTCGCGGAATGCCTTCATCAGGTTGCTTCTGGTCAGGAACTCGTTGGCAGAGTAGACACCCTTGAGAGCCTCTCCCGGAATGTTCATGAAGTTGGGAAGGCCTGCACCGGAACCGATGAACACGGCTTCGTTGCCCTGTTCGAAAAGCTCATCGACAGTGAGTGTCTTTCCTATGATTGCGTTGGTGACGAACTCGACACCCAGTTCCTTGAGTGTGTTGACTTCCTTTGCCACTATTGCCTTGGGGAGCCTGAACTCCGGGATTCCGTAGACCAGGACTCCGCCCTCGGTATGCAGGGCTTCATAGACAGTCACCCGGAAGCCGGCCTTGACAAGGTCTCCGGCACATGTGAGTCCTGAAGGACCCGAACCGATTATGGCGACCTTGTGCCCGTTCGGTGCAACCTTCTTTGCCGCTCCCTTGGAATTTGCGTTGTGCCAGTCTGCGACAAAGCGCTCGAGGCGGCCTATTCCCACCGGCTCGAACTTGATGCCCATGGTGCACTTGCTCTCGCACTGTGTCTCCTGCGGGCATACACGTCCGCAGACGGCGGGAAGCGATGACGACCTGTTGATTACATTGTAGGCGCCCTCGATGTCATCCTGTTTGAGGCATGCGATGAAGTCCGGAATGGCGATATTGACGGGACAGCCCTCAACACAGGGTCTGTTCTTGCAGTTCAGGCATCTTTTTGCCTCAGCCAGTGCAACCTCGTGTGTGTAGCCCAGGGCAACCTCGCTGAAGTTGCGGGCACGTACCTGCGGGTCCTGGACCGGCATTTCATGTTTCTTCGGTTCAAGTGCCATTTTATTCCTCCTCAAGCATTCCTGAAGAGATTGCAGGTCTCTTCATGGGCCTTTCTCTCGAACGGGAAATACATTCTGCCGCGCGACATGGCCTCGTCGAAATCAACCTCGTATCCGTTGAAGTCCGGTCCGTCGACACATGCGAATTTCGTGACACGTCTGCCGTCCTGATTCAGCGTGAGTCTGCAGCCGCCGCACATTCCCGTTCCGTCGATCATAATCGGGTTCATAGAAACCGTAACGGGTACGTTGAAGGGCTTTGCCGTGAGGGTGACGAACTTCATCATGATGACGGGTCCGATGGTGATGATTTCATCGAAGTGACGTCCTGCCTCAAGCATCTCCTTGAGCGGGACGGTGACATTGCCGTGTCTGGCATATGAACCGTCGTCGGTCATGACCACGAGTTCCTTCGATGCTGCACGGAATTCATCCTCGAGGATCAGCAGATCCCTGTTCCTGAATCCGATGATGCTGGTGACTTCAGTGCCCTGTGCCTTGAAAGCCTGGGCAACAGGGAGTGCGATGGCGCAACCGACACCACCTCCGACGATGCAGACACTCTTCTTTCCTTCAATCTCGGTCGGCTTTCCGAGAGGTCCCGCGAAGTCCTGTATGAACTCTCCCTGCTTCCTGTGGTTCAGTTTTTCCGTTGTGGCTCCGACAATCTGGAAGATGATCTTGACGGCTCCGGTCTTCCTGTCTGTGCCGGCGATCGTAAGGGGGATTCTTTCACCGTCTTCGTCGACCCTGAGGATGATGAACTGTCCCGCCTTTGCCTTTGCCGCTACGAGCGGTGCCTCGATTTCCATCTGGGTCACTGTCGGGTTGAGTTCCTTCTTGCTGAGAATCCTGTACATTCCGTACCTCCTCGATGGTATTCCGATGGCGCGTCAATACCGAAAAGCCACCATGTGGGGATGTTACCATGAACTTCGTGCGCGTGTATACAGCAGGGGTATGTCCGGGGTCGGGCTCCGTGTTCGTTTTCCGCTTTCTTAATCAAGTCGTGTCGGCTATACTGGACTCATGAAAAAACTATTTGCTCTTCTGATCTTGCTTTCGATTGCAATGTGTTGCGTGTATGCGGATACTATCGACGATACCGTGGAACCCGAAACTGACTATTCGTTCGATCTGGTTATCAACAACGCTTTCCTGGAGCCGGGCGGTCCGGTTCCCGGTGACAGGCCTTCCGTTGCACTGGTGCTGTCCGGAGGCGGAGCCAAGGGCATAGCCCATATAGCCATAATCGAGGCTCTGGAGAAATACGGAATACCTATCGACAAGGTCTTCGGAACCAGCATGGGAGCCCTGATCGGAGGTCTCTATGCCGTAGGACATTCTCCGAAGGAGATGAGGGAGATCGTCACGACCAACGACCTGACGAAACTCTTCACGTCGTTTGATTCGGAGGGCTATACGGAAGTCCTTGACGCATTCGACTTCAATTCCAACAACGTCCTGTCGATCTCCCTGGGGCAGGGAATCGGAGGCATCAGCGGTTTCATCGATGACTATCTTGTCCTGAACTTCCTGAACAAATACATCGGAAACGTTCCTGACAACATCAATTTCGACTACGACCTGGTGGTGCCGTTCGAATGCAACGCAGCGAACATGCTGACGGGTGATGAAATGATATTCAGGGACGGTTCCCTGCTGACGGCAATGCGCTCCAGCATGAGCCTTCCGCTGATATTCGAGCCTGTTGTCCTGAGTGACGGAACAGTCCTCATGGACGGCGGTATAGTAAGCAACTACATAGTCCACAGGGCCGTTATGGAGGGCTACGACATAATCATAGTCGTCACTCTCAACGGATACGGAAAGAAAGAGCTGACGGAGAACAGCTACAGCTCTCTTTCCGGCGTGCTCGGAAGCACGCTGAGCGTCGTGCTGAACAACGTCTCCAGAGGAGAGGTGGACCTTGCCGACTACTGGTTCTCTCCGGATCTGACCGGCTACGGGACACTCAGCTTCTCATCTGCGGCAGGCATCCTGGAAAGAGGAGAGAAGGAAGCCGAGGAACAGAAGGCAAAGCTTGAGGAGATTGCCGCCCGGTTCACCGAGGAACAGAAGGTCTACAAGGATCCTGACAGAGTAGGCGAGTACCATACGAGATACGCAGAGAAGACCAAGAAGGAATTCTATTCCACAAAGGACCAGAGGCATGAGGACCTTCTCGGAAGGACAAGGCTGTCCCTGGGCCTGTACGGATCAGGCGGATATGGGTTCTTCTTCAAGAAAGATGATGACAGTTATACGAAGCGGGCACTGTATACTACGCTGAGCCTCAGGAGCTTCATCAGGGATATAGGCGGTTCACCCATAAGCCTCGACATCAGGCTCAAGCTGAACCTGAACAGGACCACAGACCTTTCCGCCATGGGCCTCCTGTGCATATTCGGCGACTCTCTCGAGAGACTGTACGGCCTTGTGAGGGCCAAGGCCTCGATAGGCTCCATGACATACTTTACGGACAAGAACGAACCCCTCAGGGTCAACCTTTCCATCGAGAAGCTCATAGGTTTGGATGCCGGACTTATGCTTACCAACGAGATGAGCCACAACATGATGCTGTATGCCTCTGCCGACCTGACCTGGGACGAGTCCAACGAGAGGGCTTCAGAAGAGATGCTGGGCCGTTCGTTCCGTCCGTCCGTGACTTTCGAGACGGTTTTCTATCCCGGATATTCGACCGGGTTCTTCTCCGCAACCGGAACCAGGGTGGATGCCAAGGGTACTGTCGGTTACTCATCCGATAACCGGAGCTGGTTCTACAAGATCGCCCTGGCTGCAGAGCGGACATTCAAGCTCAGTGAAAAGGTTTCGATCTGGGGTGACGCCATGGCTGTGTCATCACGTGGAAAGTTAGAGCTCAGAAGTACGTTTGCCGACTACGGCGGATGGGACGGAATGCCCGGTTATGCCGCCGGAACGCTCATGTCCGAGTTCATCATCGGAGGTTTCGGTGTCCAGGTGAACCTGTCGCAGAGCTTTGCTTCCAGCTACCTGTCGTTCGTGGTGCGCGGCGGAATCCGCTCTGATGTGACATACGGCTGGGCGAACCACGGGGAATTCGGAACCATGGTTCCGTTCAAGGACTGCTTCGACAAGAAGATCTGGGACCTGGGTGCATCGGTCGGTTACGGCTTCAGCACCCCGGTCGGAGATATTATCGTGGGCGCAGGATTCAACAAGGACCTGCAGCTGTCCATTTACGTCGAGCTTACGTAATTATTCTTCTTCACTGCTGAAGAGAAGCTGAAGCAGCTGGAGGAAATCGAAATCCTCATCGCCGGACTCCTCGTCCCACGACCAGTCATCCGAGGACCAGTCTTCGGATGACCAGTCGTAGCTGTCGTAGCTGTCGGAGCTTTCATATCCGTAGATGTTCGGGACGCTTACAAGCACCCAGACGCCTCCCTGGGCATCTTCCCAGTATTCGACGATTTCCCTACCCATGACGGCGGCTTCGGCCTCTACATTACGCTCGTTGGCCGAAACTCCGTCGGCATCCGAGTAGGTTGCCTTTGCGCTTGCACCGGACCACTCGGCCACTGCAAGCAGTGCCTGCTTGGTTGCCAGAAGCAGTGAGTCATAGAAGGAGCCGGACTTGGCGTAGCCTTTCTCATAGTGGAACTCATCGGTCTCCGGAACCTTGACCACCCAGTTGGGTCTGGGAATGTTGTTCTTTCCCCACTCGGGAATCATCTGCTGCATTTCGGTGACATCGCCGACTTCCACGTCCTTCCACTGGAAGACTGCGTAGAGCTTGAGGTCTCCGGAACTGCCTTTCCTGACTGTGTAGTTCTTCTGAAGCTCAAGGCTCTTGTCTCCGGACCTGATCCATCCAAGGAAAACGTAGTTGTCCTTCTGCGGGTTGGCCAGCCTGAAGGTGCTGCTCTCGACGGTGTAGGTGGTGGGGTTGGTGACATCGTAGGTGTAGTATCCGCCTGCAAGCTCATATTCGATATTGTAGACTGTCGGTGTCCACACTGCGGTGAACTCCAGCTCCCCGCCGGCTGTCGTGTCTACGACGTATGCCTGCAGCGGCTCTGCATCGGAACCTTCGGCCACCCATCCGGCAAAGTCATAGTTCTCCCTTGTCGGAACGGGGAGCTCGAACGGCTGGTCCAGGATGGTGTAGGTCATGGATTTCCCGTCAAGCTTTCCGCCTGCCGTGTGCAGCCTGATGCCGTAGGTATGTGCACCCCAGACAGCCTCGAGACTGACATCGTGGTCGGTGGTGAGCGTGATGACGTAGTTCTTCACGGGCCTGTCGCCGGAATCCTTGATCCTCCATCCCAGGAAATCATAGTTATCCCTTACGGGTGAGGGGACGGTGAGGTTTTCTTCCTCGGTCTCGTAGTCTCCGGGAACATCGGTGTCGGCGGGCCATGAGCCACCGTTGAGGACATACGTAATCGTGTAGCCGGACTGTGCTACGACAACTTCCTCAACAGGCGGTTCTTCCTTGGGCTGCGGTTTGGAAGACAGCGTGCCGCAGGAAGTGAGTGACAGTGCCAGCATGACGGCCAACACACACAGGATAAGCAGGTAACTTCTCTTCATGGAAAGTCGGGCCTCCTTCTCATCATCAAGAATTCAGAATATCAGGGTGTACGGGGATTCTTCCGACCCACCCCGCTGGTTAAACTTCCTGATTCCGAAAAGGTTACACCATGTGGGCAAACAGAAACCGGAGGCCGTGTGACCTCCGGTTTTTTCGTGCACCTGGCAGGGCTCGAACCTGTAACCTGCGGATTCGAAGTCCGACGCTCTATCCAGTTGAGCTACAGGTGCTAATGAAAAAGTCCAGCAGTGCTTGCTGGACTTTAGGGTGGAAGAAGGGGCTCGAACCCTCAACAACCAGATCCACAATCTGGCGCTCTACCATTGAACTACTTCCACCATGATGTCGTTTGACCGCTTAAATATGCATTATGCGGTAAAAAAAGTCAATTGTCTTTCAAGCAAACGATAAGGCAGCTTGTCTTCCACATCAGCGGTGCGGCACAGAGGGTGGACACCAGTTCCTTCTCGAGCTTTCCGGCCTCCGTCTGAGAGAGGTCGGGCAGGGCAGGCAGGTAGCTGTTCCTTACCCACCGCTGGACATCGCTCTCCCTTGCGCTTCTGGATTCGGTGAACCTGTAGTCCTCCACGGACACAGAGGAGAATTCCGATTCAAGCAGCTTCACCATGTCATCGCGCGTCGGAACCTTGGCATATATCTTCTTCTCTGCCTTGAGCAGGGTGTCCTGAAGCGGACCCATGTGGATGAAATCGGACAGCCTGGATGCTTCTGAGACTACGGTCTCGCAAAGAACGATGTCGCCTTTCTGTGCCAGGCGCTTTTTTGCTGCCTCCAGCACTTTCCCTGCCTTCCTGAAATCCGTGAGCAGGTTCCTGCCTATTATGTGCTCGAAAAGCAGACCCTGTTCCACACTTGAATCCAGATTGCCCAGAGCATGCTCATAGTCCGGATCGCAGATGAGCCTGGGTGCGCTGACGGAATCCAGAGTCTTCATGTACTGCTGGATGTAGGCGCTTTCCTCCGTGCTCCTGACATGGGCGACCACCAGTCCTTCCGGGGTGTGCCGGTATGCCTCCCAGACCAGAAGCCCGTGGCCTGAGTTGAGGACGAGCACCCTGTCTGACCTGATGATTTCCAGGCACCTGAACATCCTGTCGCGCATGTTCTCAAGCGCCGTGCTCCTTCCGCTTATGGTGCGTCTGAGCCACTGGTCACGCCTGTCGTCAGGCGAGTACGTCAGGTTCTCCGGGAAGGCGTTGATGTCCACGCTCTCCAGCTGGATCTCGCGCCTTCTGTTGACCAGATCCGCGATCTTCTTCTCGTATCCTATGCTGCCCACGTTGTAGAAGACCTTGCCCTGAAGCTCGTTGGGCAGGTACTGCTGGGCAACCCAGTGGTCCTGGTAGGCAT
>WARQ01003051.1_pt1 | contig 12672 bp, 8 predicted proteins | sample 4769161 | NCBI WGS metagenome assembly WARQ01 (sample SAMN08893024, study PRJNA449175) | gut metagenome | isolation source: rumen sample fed with dry roughage | host: buffalo | place: India: Nagpur | collected 2016 | reverse complement strand
CCCTTGCCGTCATAGCGCTCGTGGTGATACAGGGCACCTTCGCCCGCGTTCTCAAGGCTCTTGAAGCTGCTGAGGATGTCGCCGCCGCGCACGGTGTGGGACTTTATGATCTCGAACTCCTCATCCGTCAGTCTGCCGGGCTTGCCCAGGATATGATCCGGGACGCCGATCTTTCCGCAGTCATGCAGGAGTGCGATGTAGTAGATGTGGTCCAGGTCCTCGCCCTGATATCCCATCTCCTTGGCAATCAGACGTGTGTAGGTGGCCACGCGCTTGGAGTGACCGTTGGTGTACGGATCCTTGGCATCGATGAAGCCGGTGAAGGTTTCTATCGATTCGTTGATTATCACGTTGTCGCGCTCGTGGCGCACGCGGAACTTCTTGATCTGTGCCGAGGTGATTCCGAGTACGATCAGGGCTATCAGCCAGACGAAGAAACCTGTCAGTGAAACCCAGAAAAGAGGCTCGCTCCTGAACCTGCGGTGGAAGCGGTACTCGATCTCAAGCGTGGACTGCTCGATGTCCTCGCCCATCTTCACGTACATGATGATTCCGGGTGTGGTTCCCTCATGCGGCTCAATGGGTACCTCCATGGCGTTCATGGTGGAGCTGGGGTTGTACAGGAGCCAGTCGCCGGCCTTCATGTAGACGAACGTCTCTCCGTCCACGGTAAGTGTCTCAAGCGTATGGTTGGCCGGGTTGAACTCACGCAGATCCGGAATCAGATCCACGATCTCGCGCCCGTCCCTGTACTGGTGGATTTCCAGAGAACCGTTCCATGCCGATGCCAGGAATGCATCCGTGCTGAATGTCAGGACGAAGTTGAATGCGGAGACCTTGTCCTTGGTATCGTTCATGACGGTGAAGTCATAGGTGTATGCCTGGTAGTTGTTCTCGGTCAGGCCTTCGTTGTTGAGGTCGAATATCTTGCCCCACGTGCTGCTTCTGGGAACAGCCTTCACGGAGACGGTTCCGGTATGCTGGTCACCTGCGGAGAACAGCTGCTCTCCTGAGAAAACGGAATTGTGGATCGTATTGTTGTAGACATTGGTCTTTGCCTTGCCGATACCCAGGCAGGCCACTAAGGCCAGCAGTGTCGCGATGTAGATCAGGGCTGTTCTTTTCTTGGTGTCGTTCTTCATAGCTGCGCATCCGGAATACGTATGGATATGGTGGTTTTACACCTGGCATATTATTGATTTATGGCGTTCTGATTCAAGAGGAAACAGCTCCGTTTTCTTTCACGGAAAAAATAAAAAAGATTGTTGTTTTCCGTATTGACAACGCATTTGGATAGGGCTTAATATAGTGTCTGGAACCACGGAACACACTACATTTAGGTGCAAGTGCATCCATTCTAATAAATTATCATGAAAACAACGCTGCCACGGAGTATGGCACAGGCGTCAGAGTGCACGGGGCTCCTTGAAACCCTTGTGGGAGGAGTCCCCGAAGGTCCGCGCGCTTACCGGTAATGTCATTACCGCCCCGCCTGTCAGAACTTCCTGGCCACATGGGAGGGAGGTCCTATGTATCAGGTCATCAAGAGAACAGGCGAGACCGTCGCTTTCGACATCAAGAAGATCGAGAACGCGATTGTCAGGGCATTCGTCGCAACAAACAAGAACTACAATGAAGACGTCATCCAGATGCTGGCCCTCAGGGCAAGCGCACGCTTTGCGGACAAGGTCAAGGAAGACAAGATCGCCATCGAGGATATCCAGGACAGTGTGGAAGGAGTCCTGGCCCAGGCAGGCTATGAGGACGTGGCCAAGGCATACATCCTCTACAGGAAGCAGCACGAGAACGTCAGACAGGCTTCCAAGACCCTGGTTGACTACAAGAGGCTCATCGACAGCTATCTCGGCGCAAAGGACTGGAGAGTCAAGGAGAACAGCACCGTCAACTACTCCATCGGCGGTCTGATCCTGTCCAACAGCGGCGCAGTCACGGCAAACTACTGGCTGAGCGAGATCTATGATCAGGAGATCGGCGAGGCCCACAGGAATGCCGACATCCATCTGCATGACCTCTCCATGCTTTCGGGATACTGTGCCGGATGGAGCCTCAAGCAGCTCATCAAGGAAGGACTCGGCGGAGTCGACGGCAAGATCAGCTCTGCACCGGCAAAGCACCTGTCCACGCTCTGCAACCAGATGGTCAACTTCATCGGCATCATGCAGAACGAGTGGGCCGGAGCACAGGCATTCTCAAGCTTCGACACCTACCTTGCCGCATTCGTCAAGGCCGACAACCTCTCATACCGCGAGGTCAAGCAGTGCGTCGAATCATTTGTCTTCGGAGTCAACACCCCGTCAAGATGGGGCACACAGGCTCCGTTCAGCAACATCACGCTGGACTGGACGGTCCCCGATGACCTCAGGAACCTCCCGGCCATCGTAGGCGGCAAGGAGATGGACTTCACGTACGGCGACTGCAAGGAAGAAATGGACATGGTCAACAGGGCATTCCTGGAGATCATGATCAACGGCGATGCCAACGGACGCGGCTTCCAGTACCCCATCCCCACCTATTCGCTGACCAAGGACTTCGACTGGTCCGACACCGAGAACAACAGGCTCCTGTTCGAGATGACCAGCAAGTACGGCACACCCTACTTCTCCAACTACATCGGCAACACCGAGATGCAGCCTTCCGATGTCAGGTCCATGTGCTGCAGGCTCAGACTGGATCTCAGGGAGCTCCGCAAGAAGAGCGGCGGATTCTTCGGAAGCGGAGAATCAACGGGATCGATTGGTGTCGTCACCATCAACCTGCCCAGGATCGCATACCTTGCCAAGGACAAGGAAGACTTCTTTGCAAGACTGGACACCATGATGGATCTGTCTGCCAGAAGCCTCAAGACAAAGCGTGAAGTGGTCACCAAGTATCTGGAGAACGGCCTGTATCCGTACACCAGGAGATATCTGGGAACATTCAACAACCACTTCTCCACAATCGGACTTGTGGGAATGAACGAGACCTGCCTCAACGCCAACTGGCTCAGGAAAGACCTGACACAGCCCGAGGCACAGAAGTTCGCAGGCGAGGTCCTGGACCACATGAGGGAGAAACTCTCCGACTACCAGGTCAAGTACGGCGACCTCTACAACCTCGAGGCCACACCGGCAGAGTCAACCGCCTACAGGCTTGCAAAGCACGACAAGGAGAAATACCCGGACATCGTGACGGCCGGAACGGAGGAATCACCCTACTACACCAATTCCTCCAACCTCCCCGTCTGGTTCACCGACGATATCTTCGAGGCCATGGACATCCAGGATCCGCTGCAGGTCAAGTACACTTCCGGAACAGTCTTCCACGTGTTCCTGGGCCAGAAGGTCTCCGACTGGAAGTCCACAAGAACTCTCGTCAGGAAGATTGCAGAGAACCACAAGCTTCCGTACTACACCATCTCACCGACATACTCCGTCTGCCAGGATCACGGCTACATCGAAGGCGAGCAGTGGGAGTGCCCCATCTGCCACAAGAAGACAGAGGTCTACTCCAGGATCACCGGATACTACAGACCGGTCCAGAACTGGAACACCGGAAAGACACAGGAGTTCAAGGAGCGCAAGGAGTACAAGCCCGAGATCAGCGCAGCCATGCCGCTGCTGTTCACCACCAAGACCTGCCCGAACTGCCCTGCCGCAAAGGCCAACCTGGAGAAGCACGGCATAGCCTACAAGGTAGTCGATGCAATGGAAGACCAGGCACTTGCCCAGAAGTACGGAGTCATGTCGGTTCCGACACTCGTTCCGGATCCGTACGACACCACAACCGTGATCTCCGGCGTCAGCCAGATCATCGGTTGGGCAAACGCCAACGGACAGAGAGCCTGAGTGCCGCATGACGTTCGGCGGTTTCCAGAAAACTGACCTAATCAATTTTCCCGGACTTGTTGCATCCACGGTATTCACCCGTGGATGCAATTTCCGTTGTCCGTACTGTCACAATCCCGAGTTCGTCATCCAGGGCTCCGACCAGACCTATTTCGGAGAAACCTATACTGAAGAGGAAATCCTTGGCTATCTGAAAAAGCGTGCCGGCCTGCTGGACGGACTGGTGATTACCGGTGGCGAGCCCACGCTGCACGCCGACCTTCCTTCATTCATCAGCCAGGTCAAGGCCATGGGGCTCAAGGTCAAGCTGGACACCAACGGCGGTAAGCCGGACACACTCCGGGATCTTCTTGAATCAGGCATGCTGGACTACGTTGCAATGGACATCAAGGCTCCGCTGGACAAATACCATCTTGTAGGATTCAATAGCCCCGAAGCCATAGAAGAGTCTGTAAAACTCCTCAATGCTTCAGGACTGGACCATGAATTCCGTACAACATGCGTCAAGGCCATCATTTCAGAAGATGACTTTCCCAGAATGGCAGACCTGATAGGCCCGGACGCAAAATGGTACCTCCAGCCATTCAACCCCGCAAAGACGCTGGACCCGCAGTACGGTTCAGAAAGCACATACTCTGCCGCCGAACTTGATCAGATTGCCCGTAATCTTCATAGAGACAATACGTTTGTCAGATGATCGGATTCACAGCCCCGCCTTACTCTGCCGCTTGTTCTCGTACATGATCTTGTCGGCACGTCGTACGGTATCGCTTACCGACTGGTCCTTGATGGAGTCATGGATTGCAAAACCGAACGCAACACGGATTTCCTGCCATTTGTGCTCGGCGGAATTCCATGATTCCTTCTGTCTGTCCTCGAACTGATTCATCAGGTCGACCCTGTTTTTGAAATCCTCGTTCATGAGTACCACGGCGAACTCGTCTCCGCCTACCCTGAATACAGGACTGTGCTGGAACACCTTGCAGATCAGCATGCTGGCCTTCTTGAGGTAGATGTCTCCCTTGTCATGACCGTGGGAATCGTTGATGTGTTTGAGGTTGTCGCAGTCGAACATGCCCACGGCAAACTCCAGAGTATTTCCGCCGTCCAGCTTCTCCTGAAGATTCCGGATGTAATCATCAAAGGCGCCTTTGTTGCGCACGGATGTAAGTGCATCCACATTCACACGCCTGTTCAGATCCCTGACAAGGTATTCCTCTTTCCTGGCTTTCCTGTCCAGATAGATGGTCCTGCCCAGAAGCACGATTATTACAATCAGCACTACTGCAACCGCTATCAGGATAATATGGAGATTGTCCTCGATCACATCGAAGAATGTAGTCTTGACGTCTTCCGTGGAATAGTATGTCAGTGCAGTGTGGACCGTTGCGTCCGGAACAAGCTTGGTCAGTCTTGCAAGTATGGAGTAGAGCTCCGTCTGTCCCTTGAGGACAGCAAAGCAGTAATCCATGTCCACACCTGTGTAGACTGTGGCAAGGCGCAGGCTCTCGCACTGTTTGGATATGTTGCTGTAGCGGTAGTTGCTTATTATCACGCAGTCCGCCTCGCCTGCGGCCACGGCATCAAGACCGGTAGGAGTATCGGGATAATAAAGACGCTGCCACCCGGGATAGTGGTCCGCCAGGAACATGTCGTAGTTGGTGTTGCCTTCGTTCACGGCAACAGACACGTTCTCCTTGCGAAGGAACTCCTTCTGCTCAGAGGCACGCACCACGGCATCCATCTCGGTAGTCATGATCGCCGGAGTCATCACCACGCCCAGGACCTCGCTGTCATAGGGAGTAAGGTTCGCGGGGAACACACAGTCCACTTCTCCGTTCTTCAGGGCCTCCATTGCGGCACCTGCCGTAGGATAGGCAACAGTCTTGAAATCAATGTCATTGTCATCCAGTGCGGTTGAGGCGTAGGCAAGGAAATCCTTCAGCGCTCCGGTCAGCTCACCTGTTTCAGGATCGGAGGCGCAGAACGCAAGATAGTTGTCCTGATATGCGACGCGGATGGTCTTTCCATGGGTATCAAGCCAATTCTGTTCCCTTGCGCTGAGATATCTGTCCGTATCAGTATTGGCCAGATACTTGTCATGCAGCTGTTCGTTGTAGTATTTGTTCTCGTCCTGGATGCGGTTCATGGCCGCTTCAAGCTCTATCAACAGATCCTGACGGTCCCTGTTCACGGCAAAATAGAAATCGGAAGATCCTATCTTGCACACAGGCGTGGACAGTGCGGGATCTCCATAGACTTCCACGGTAACAAAAGCATCGAGCTCCTTCCCCAGAAGCCGTATGGATTCCTCGTCCGTACAGCTCATCTCCACAAGATCCACATGGATATCGTGCGCATCTGCCCAGGAAAAGAATGCTTCCTTCTGGAAGCTGCCTCTGGTCACGCCCACACGTTTGCCGTTTAGGGTCATGTAGTCCTCGGATGTGATCTCCGTGTTGTCCGGAGAGACAAAGACGTAATAGGCCTCGGTTCCCATCGGGATGGATGAATACAGGATCTTCTGCGCCCTATCCTCCGTGTATGACAGGTTGCTGAACATGTCGATTTCTCCGTCCAGCAGCATCTGCATGAGTTCGGACCATGTTCCGAACACATACTCGTAGTTCCAGCCGGTGTAGGCGGCAATCTTGCACTGATACTCGTATGAATAGCCGGACCATCTGCCGTACTGGTCTTCAATGAAGTAAGGGGCCTCGTGCCAGCCCACACGCACTGTCTTCTGCTCAGAGTCCAGGGCAGAGACAGAGGACAATAGGACAAAGAGCATGAGAACCATGACCAGATATCTGCCGCATCCGCACGACTTTTGCATCAGCATTCCTCCATTCCGGTTTTACTAAAATAATTTATATAACAGGGAATCGTTCTGTTCAACCCCGTATTTCACGTTGTATAATGCACAATGGAGGCAAGCATGGACATCAAAATCCTTCTGTTGCTGCAGAAATTCAGAAACGGAGCAGGATCAATCCTGGCCGAATTCATGACAAAGATGACGTTCCTGGGTGATCTGTACACCGTTGTGGTCATCATGGCAATCGTCTACTGGTGCTTCAGCAAGAAGCTGGGCTCATACATACTTCTGGGATGGAGCGGGAACAGGATCGTCAACGGATTCCTGAAGGTCACGTTCTGCGCATACAGACCCTGGATCAGGGACGCCAGCGTCATTCCACACGGCAACGCGCTGGAGACGGCCACCGGTTATTCATTCCCCAGCGGCCACTCGATGAACGCAGCCACGGTCTTCGGAGGCGTGGCGGTACGCCGTGACATGCCCAAGCTCCTGAGGGCCACGATGTTCATCATAGTCTTCCTGGTGGCATTCAGCCGCAGTTTCCTCGGTGTCCACACCCCGCAGGACATACTGATAGGAACAATCTGCGGACTGTTGGTCATGTGGCTGATCTCACTGCTAGTGAACTGGATAGACAGGAATCCGTCAAAGGACTGGCTTGTGGCATGCATCGGAATCGGGCTTGCGGTTCTTGTGGCAATCTATGCCGCGGTGAAGACCTATCCCGAGGACTATGACGAGGCTGGAAAGATCATTGTGGAAGGAGCCAAGATGGCAAAAGACACCTATAGGTGTGTGGGATGGTCAATCGGAATCCTGGCCGGATGGCTGATGGAAAGGCGGTTCGTGAACTTCACCACAGACGGCATATCCATGGTCACCCGCCTTACACGTGCCGCCACGGGAGGACTATTCTACTACGCGCTTACCCTGATTCTTCAGCCGCTCATCACAAAATGGATTCCCGGGCCGGCAGGCGTCATGATCTCATGTTTTGTCCAGCTGTTCTTCGTCATGTTCATCTTCCCGTGGATAATAGTCCGCTTTGAGAAGAAGATACAGGAAAAGAAGCCTGCAGAGGCAAACTGAGCTATTTTTCGAATATCTTGAGAAGCTTCATCTTCCTGTCGCCCGCCTTGCCCGTGTAGGGGTGCTCGCGTAGCGGCAGGTTGAAGTGTGTCTTGCCCTTGAGTACGGTCTGCGGATGAGTGAACTCCCTGAAGCCCCAAACGCCGTGATAGGCTCCCATGCCTGAATGACCCGTGCCGTTGAACGGAACGCCCTTGACCATCATGTGTATGCAGACCTCGTTGATACATCCGCCTCCGTACTGCTGCGTGGTCATCACGTGCTTTGCCCACTTCATATCTGATGTGAAGACATACATTGCAAGCGGGTGTTCCCTGTCGGCGATCATGTCCATGAGGTCATCTATCTCGCTGTCCTTGAACGGAACCACCGGAAGGATCGGGCAGAACAGCTCATGCCTGACTATCTCCTCGTCCCTGTCGACCGGATAGATGATGGTGGGCGGGAACTTGCAGGCCTGTCTGTTTCCGCTTCCTCCGAAGATCACCCTGTCCTTGTACTCGCTGCTGAGGCGCTCGCACTTGTCGAAGACCGAGCCTGAAATGAGCTTGGGATACTCCGGATTGTCCTCGGGCTTCTCCCCTATCTGCCTGACGAACTCGGCCTTGAGCTCACGCAGGAACTCATCTGCCACTTCCTGTGCCACGGCAATCTGGTTGATGTTTATGCAGATCTGTCCCGAGTTGAGGGCCTTGAAGAATGCAATCTTGCGCGCAGCATCCCTGAGGTCGGCATCCTTCCTGACAACGGCCCAGTTGCCGGTCTCGCCGCCGAGCTCCAGGGCAACCGAGGTGAGATTGCGGGAAGCCTCTTCCAGCACGTGCTTTGCCACCGCGGGTGAACCCGTGTAGAAGATCTTGTCGAACCTCTCTGCCAGGCACATGTCGGCAACATCGTGACCGCCGTCTATCACCGTGACATACTCCTTCGGGAACGTCTCAGATATGAGCTTCTGGAGGGCCCTGGTGCATGTCGATGACTTTGAACTTGTCTTGATCACGGCAGTGTTGCCGCCGCTGATGCTTGCGGCCAGAACCCCAAGCGTAAGCAGAATTGGGAAATTGAACGGGCTGATTATCAGAGACACCCCGTAGGGCATCTTGTAGACCTTGGTGCTGGTGCTGGGAAAGCACATCAGGCCGCTGGAATGCCTTTCCGGCCTTGCCCACTTCCTGAGTCCCTTGAGTATCTCGTTGACCTCGACGATCACTGGTCCTACATCGCACAGATAGGCTTCCATCGGGCTTCTGCCGAGGTCCTCGTGAAGGGCATCCTGAAGCATGGTCTGGTTTGCAATCACGGCATCCTTCAGCTTCTTCAGCTGCTGCCTGCGCCAGTTGATGTCCAGCGTCACGCCGGTGCGGAAATAACGCCTCTGCCCGAGTACGGTTTCATGTATCTGTTCTTTGGTCCAGCTCATTCTCAGAACCCCCTTCTGATCTGGTCAAGCAGCATTCTGATTTCATTGTCGGTGAATGTCCTTGACGGTGAATAGTTGATTGAATCCGCGTTTATCATCTTGGTAAGTTTCTCATAGTCCGATGTCTTTATGAGGTCGCATTTCTTCTCCAGAGCGCATCTGTCCAGAAGCTGCCTGATGTCCATTATCAGCCTGTCAGCAGCCTCGACATCTTCGGGTTGCTTCTCATCCTTATGGCAGAATACATAGAGCTCTGCAAGCTGGGTGTAGCGCTGGTGCTCCTGCGCCTGGACAACAGGCAGCAGACACCATGCTATGGCCTTGCCGTGCGGGATATGGTACATGGCTCCTATCGAGTGCGCAAACGCGTGCACGTAGCCTGCAAGCTGGGTGTTGATTGCGTTGCCGCCGTAGTTTGCCGCAAGCAGCGTGGCCTGCCTTGCCTCTATGTTCTTCGGATCCTCAAGAAGGACCGGCAGATTCTCCAGAATCAGGCGGACACATTCACGGCTCTTGAACACATCCTCATCTGATGAGCTTACATCCGCAAGAAGGCCCTCAAGCCCATGGCTCAGCGCATCTATGGCGCACCAGACGGTCACACCCTGCGGTGCGTTGACTATCAGCTCGCTGTCAAGGATCACGTAGGCTATGGTCAGTCCCACGACAACGGTGGAACTCTTGACTCCACGGGTGTTCTTTATCACGGCACCGACGGTGCATTCTGCACCCGTTCCTGCGGTGCTGGGGATGTTGATCATCGGCAGAGTGCCGCCGTTTGCGATAGCGAACTTCAGCAGGAACTGCCTCAGCGGCAGGTGCGAGTGCCTTGCGCTGGCGGCGATGATCTTGGAGCTGTCCATGACGCTTCCGCCGCCCAGGGCAATCACGCACTCAGCTCCGCAGTCGATTGCAGCCTGACGGCCCGCCTTCACGATGGCGTAAGTGGGCTCGGAGTTGATGTCTTGGAAGACACTGCACTTTATGCCGTTCTTTTCCAGTGATGCCAGAACCTTCTCGTGCAGCCCAAGTCCATAAAGCGTTTCATCCGTCACCAGGAGAACGGACTTATAGCCTTCCCTGAGGCAGATATCACCCACCTGCCCCCTTGTCCCGAATCCCTGTATGACTTCCGGCTTTGGGATGGGAACGGCCTTGATCACCGTCCCGGGAATCTTCCTGATGGTCTTTCGCTCGGCATAGAACTGCATGTCCGGTCCCCCTGCTCAACGTGATGCTCAGCTATAAGATACCAAGAATCACCTTTTTTTCAATTGTTTTCTGAACTACTGAACCCAGAGGGACAATCATAACGTTCCTGATTGAGCAAGGAACGTATCCGGCAAGCATTTTCTTTGCCGATGACTCGAACCCGATAAGCACGCTGTCCCCACGGATCTCGATATCCTCACTCATGTGCGGCATCTTCAGCCTTCCAGTCTGCTTCCTGCTGTCCAGGACATACAACGGAATCTCCTTGCCGTCCTGAGTGAATGTCCCGTCCGGAGAGCCAATGTCATACGTGTAGAGATTTGATGCCGAGAAGCTGTGGGAGCAGGACATCACCGCCGTGTTCCCGGTCACGCTGAATCCCTGCACGAAATCGCGCACTGCATAGGCTTTGGCCGGCTGCGTCTCCACCCCGAACTCCAGATCTGAATTGAGTTTACATGCAAACACCACTGCCTGATATTCACCGTCAACCGTCTGCATCCGATGGCTCTCGTCCGTCTCATAACCGTCGGCATGGTAGTCTCCCACATACACATATTCACCGTCAGATCCGCAGAACGATGCCCTGCACGGAACAGACACGTATCCGATGAATGAAACATACTCTCCATCATCGGCATCCAGAAGGTCCTTTGTCCTCAGAACGAACAGCTTGGAAGCGTTGCTGACATAGACGTATTCTCCAGCTGCAGTCAGACCTCCCGCATGGCCGGTATAGACATCTCCGTTTTCGCGCTTGAGCGGAATTTCCTTCACATGTCCGTCATCGTAGACCATAAAGATACGCGATGCCTCGTTCCCCGGATAATACCCGCAGATCAAAGTGCACCCTTCACCATCGAGGTAGCTGACACCCTGTGGCGTAAATCCTTCTGACAGAGCAGGTATTTCTACGCCCTTCTCCGCGATGCGTGTGAATTCCGGATATAGAATCTGTCTGCCGAGAAGCATGGCAACGCCATAAACAACGAGAATCACAAGGACGATGATTGCAAGAACAGCAAGAATTCTCTTCAGCACACCCATTTTGGCCTCCGAGATAATGCTATCACAGCTTGATGCTGGTTTGCGCAAACTATGACAAACGCCTGTATAGCTTTTTTTATGAGTTTTTCGTTGAAAAAAGCTAAATTTAGCTTTTCTATTCAATTTTAATCAAAAAAAAGCTACAACTAAACCATGAGCAAGAACGAAATCATCATCAACCTGGAAAAACTGGATTCCGACCTTGGAATTCTGATCAAAAACATCGATTCGTCAGGCTTCCTCAAGCTTGAAGGCACACTACACATCAAGAACGATGACAAGCAGGTTCGGTTCTACAAGAAACTATCCGACACCAGAGTCTATCTAGGGAAGGACAAGGAGAAAACCATCATCAACCTTGCCAGAAAGCAGTACTACACAAGATTGAAAGCAATGGCGGAACAGGAGAGGAAGCAGATAGCCAGATGCCTGAAGATTCTCAAGTCAGAAAACGGGAAGGCGGATATTGATAATGCATTTGCAGGACTGCATGAATCCATCAAGAAATACATAACACCCATCGGACTCTCTGATGAGGGGTATGTCAGAAAGTGGCTGAAAGCAAACAGGCCGTTGGAGAGACAGATCGAGGGCCAGTACAAAACCCTGAACGGAGAATATGTAAAATCCAAGAGTGAAGTCATAATTGCAGACAGGCTGGCACACTACAACATCCCGTATGTGTACGAAGTCACCACATTTGATGATAACTGGAACAACATGAGGAAACCGGATTTCTTCATTCTGAACAGACGCTCAAGACAGATGTTCTTCTGGGAGCATATGGGTCGTATGGGAGATCCGAAATATGCGGTTGACAATCAGATCAAACTTGAGGGATTTGCAAAACAAGGCATTATTCTCGGAAAGAACCTGATTATAAGCTTTGAATGCTCTGAGCGGCCGCTGAGCACAGAGTATGTGGACACTTTGATAAAGCAGATTCTGCTCNNCCACTTTGATAAAGCAGATCCTGCTGTAAGCGGATACTATTTGTCGAACTCAATCGAGCGCAGGAAGGCTTTGGTGCGTTCTTCCTTTGGATTGGAGAAGACCGTGGACGACGGGCCGGATTCCACTATGCGGCCGTCTTCCATGAAGATGGCCTTGTTGGACACGTTGCGGGCAAAGCTCATCTCATGTGTTACAACCAGCATGGTCATGGCCTCTTCTGCGAGCTGACGCATTACGTTCAGCACCTCGCCTATCAGCTCGGGATCAAGGGCACTTGTGGGNTC
>WARQ01001093.1_pt1 | contig 12991 bp, 11 predicted proteins | sample 4769161 | NCBI WGS metagenome assembly WARQ01 (sample SAMN08893024, study PRJNA449175) | gut metagenome | isolation source: rumen sample fed with dry roughage | host: buffalo | place: India: Nagpur | collected 2016 | reverse complement strand
CGCCACCGCTTTCAGAAGCTCATCCCTGGCACTGGCGCTGTCGATTTCCTTGAAAACCTCGCCGTGTCTGTACAGATAGACCTTGTTTCCGATACCCGTGACCGCAAGGTCTGCGCCCTTGGCCTCGCCGGGTCCGTTGACCTGGCAGCCCATGATTGCCACGCAGATATCCTTGCCTGTAGCCAGAAGTTCATGCTCGACTTCCCTGAGGAATCCCTGGCTGTTGAAGCTGCAGCGGCCGCACATCGGACAGGAGACGATCTTCATTCCGCCCTTGCGCAGTCCAAGGGTCCTGAGGAGCTCGGTTCCGGCCTGGACCTCATCCTCAATGGAACCGGTGATCGAATACCTGATTGTACCGCCGATACCCTGATCCAGAAGCCTTCCCAGGGTCCAGGTCGATTTGACGCATGAAGATACCACTCCACCGGCCTCTGTAACACCCAGATGCATGGGATAATCGCTCCTCTTCGAGAACGCGCGCGCGGCCTCATAGCTCAGGGCGCTGTCGGATGCCTTCAGCGACACCACTGTGTTGTAGAAGCCGAGGTTCTCGAACCATGAGATGTATTCCAGAGCGGTATCAACCATCAGGTCCACCATGCTCTTCCCGCCCTCATTGCGCGGAAGGGAACCGCTGTTGAGACCTATCCTGATGGCAACGCCCTTGTCCAGGGCCTTGCGCACGACTTCCTCCGTCTTCCATCTGGCTCCGATGTTCCCGGGATTGATGCGGATCTTGGCCACGTTGCAGTCCATGGCATCCATGGCGTTGCGCCAGTCGAAATGGATGTCAGCAACCACAGGCATGGGGCACAGCTCAACGACCCTGCACAGGGCATCGTGCTCCTTTATGTCAGGATACGAGAACCTGATGATGTCGCAGCCCATTGCCTTGAGCACGGCCATACGCGACTCAAAGCGTTCTTCCAGCCTTGAGAGAGGAATATCATACATTGTCTGGACGCTGACGGGAGCTTTTCCGCCTATGACGAGGCTCCCGACCTTAACTTCTCTGGTCATACTACAGAGAGTATCACTTTTCAGCTAAATGATAAAGAGCATTACTTATTATTTTTTAAGTATTACTCCATCCCTTTGGCATTCACGTTCCTGAAATGCTCCAGGGCTTCGTTCGTGCCGGATATCACTATCCTGCAGCCTGTCGGAAACACCATGTCCGGCGTGATTGTGGCGCAGGAGCGGCCCTCCGTAATCACGGCGATGACGTTGATGTTGAACTTCCTGCGCCAGTCGAGCTCCAGAATGGTCTTCCCGACAAAGGACGGGTTCAGATCCAGGATGGCTATGGAGAAATCCTCCGAAAGCGGGAGCATGTCCAGATTTGCGTGGCTTATCAGTTTGCGTGCAAGACGCTCGCCGGCCTCTTCCTCCGGGAACACCACTTCGGCGCCGAGCTTCTCCAGGATCCTTCCGTGCTCGAAGCTTCCGGCCTTGCTGATCACGCGCGGCACACCGATCTCGATGCAGCTCATCGTGGCAAGGATGCTGGACTTGAGGTTCTCTCCCATTCCGATGATCACCGTGGCGCAGTTGCCGATTCCTGAGTCCTCCAGGGCTTCCTTGGACACACCCTTCATCATATAGACCTCAGACACCAGGGGCCCCAGTTCCTTGAGCTTCTCCTCCTCGGAATCAATTGCGATGACGTTCTTGCCGGCAGCTGCCAGCGTGCGGATGACGGCCTCGCCGAAGCTTCCGACTCCGATTATGCCGTAATTGTCTGAACTGAATTTTGCCATGGCAATCCCCCTAGCCTATGAGGACATGTTCCTCTATGTATTCCAGACGCTCCTGCCTGACTTTGGTGAACATGGCCACGATAGTCAGCGGTCCGAGACGGCCCAGGAACATCACAGCCATTATTATAAACCTGCTGCCGACCTGCAGCAACGGAGTCACCGACCTTGAAAGACCCACTGTGGCAACGGCGGACACTACCTCGAATATGATGTCCAGCGTAGAGAACCTCGAGCCTTCGATCATCGAGATACCCAACGCCGCCACCATCACCACGATCATGCCCATCACGAACACGGTAAGGGCCTTGATGATGCTGTCCTTTGGAATCCTGCGCCTGAACACAGACGGCTGCCTGCGGGATATGACGGCGGCCATGGTGACGAAGATGACGAACACAGTTGTCGTCTTTACTCCACCGCCTGTCGACCCGGGATTGGCGCCTATGAACATCAGGAAAATCATGATCATGGACGAGCTGTTGGAGAGCTTATCCACCGGAATCGTCGAGAATCCCGCCGTTCTGGCGGATACGGTAAGGAAGAAGGCATCCAGCGGCTCCGTTCCGCCCGCCATCATGAGAAGCGTTCCCGCACAGACCAGCACGAGCGTCATGAACAGCACTATCTTGGAGTGGAACGAGAACCGGCTCCATCGCCTCTGGTGAAGGACATCCTTGATCACGAAGAATCCAAGCCCTCCCAGCAGGATCAGCAACGCCACCACGATGTTGACGTACGCATTCCCCTGGAAGCATGAAAGCGACGAGAAACTGCCGTTGAGGTCAAAACCTGCATTGTTGAACGCAGATACCGAATGGAAAACCCCCATACCCAGTGCTTTCAGGAAATCACCCGTCATGCGGTAATAAGGAACGGCCAGCAGCACGGCTCCCACGGTCTCGATGCACAATGCGTAGCGCAGCACGCTGTACACCATGCCGATGATCCCCTTGCCCGAGTCATAATTCATGGCCTCTTTTGCGAGGGATATGCTTGAAATCGATACATCCCTTCCCAACAGGGTTATGATGAACAGTGCGAACGATGCGAATCCAAGACCTCCCACCTGTATCAGTAGAGCCACGATGACCCTGCCGAATACAGTGAATGAGTCTGCGATGTCGACTGTGGTGAGGCCCGTCACGCACACGGAACTGACTGATACGAACAGGCAGTCCAGATACCCGGCTTCAGAGCCGGATCTGCGTGACACGGGAAGAAAAAGAAGCAGCGATCCCAGCATGATTATCGAGAAAAAACCCAATACAAGTATCGTTCCAGGCCTGAGACGCCTTCTTACTTTCTCCATGGCACAAGAATAACATCAATGAAAGTACTTCTCAATAACCCCGGTCCATCTTGAAACGTGTGGCTATAAAGAAGTATTCTCGCGGGTATGAACAGATTCAAGGAATTCCTCAAGAGAAAGGACATAGAGATATCCGCCAAGAGATATTTCATCGACGCAATGGGCGCCATGGCACAGGGACTGTTCTGTTCCCTGCTGATCGGAACCATCATAAACACGCTGGGAACCCAGCTGAACATAAGCTTTCTTACAAAGACAGTGGCCACAATCGGTGGCTCGGAATATACGGTTGGAGGTCTTGCTTCTGCAATGAGCGGACCCGCCATGGCAGTTGCAATCGGCTATGCCCTCCACTGCCCTCCGATGGTCCTCTTCTCGCTTACGGCGGTAGGATTCGCATCCAACGCGCTCGGCGGAGCCGGCGGACCGCTTGCGGTCTTCTTTGTTGCAATCATCGCATCGGAGCTCGGAAAAGCCGTCTCAAAGGAAACCAAAGTAGACATCCTGGTGACTCCGCTGGTGACCGTACTTGCCGGTGTTGCTGTTTCGGCACTGATTGCGCCTCCCATCGGGAAGGCAGCGCTCAAGCTCGGTTCCGTCATCATGTGGGCAACTGACCTTCAGCCTTTCCTCATGGGAATCGTGGTCTCCGTACTGGTGGGAATGTTCCTCACCCTACCCATCTCCTCTGCCGCCATCTGCGCTGCACTTCAGCTCACCGGACTTGCCGGTGGCGCAGCCGTTGCAGGCTGCTGCGCACAGATGATCGGTTTTGCAGTAATATCTTTCAGGGAAAACAGATGGGGAGGCCTTGTCTCTCAGGGTCTTGGTACATCCATGCTGCAGATGGGCAACATAGTGCGTAATCCCCGCATCTGGATTGCCCCGACCGTAACATCTGCCATAACCGGACCTATTGCAACATGCCTGTTCAGGCTCCAGATGAACGGTCCTGCTGTTTCATCAGGTATGGGAACATGCGGTCTTGTCGGTCAGATAGGAGTCTACTCCGGCTGGGTATCAGATGTTGCTTCCGGCGTAAAGGCCTCAATAGGCTTCATGGACTGGTTCGGCCTCATCATGATTTCATTCATCCTTCCTGCGGTCATCTGCCCGCTCATCAACCTAATCTGTCGCAGGCTCGGCTGGGTAAAGGACGGAGACATGAAGCTCGCCGGCTGAGTCTTCTTGGCGAGGGAGCGGATTTGTTCCTATCATTTTGGGGAGTTCTGCCTGCAACTTCTTCTTGTTCATACTGTCATTATACACACTATTTTGCAATATTCGAATAATAGTTTGACTTTTTCAAACTTCTATCTGAAATTCTGAAAATAGTTTGCCTGCCTGTTAGGCTTCGCCCGAAAACCATATCCAAGAAGGCAAAAAAAAGGCTCCGGAAACCCGGAGCCTTTGCCGAATAGCAACAACACTTATCTCTGACCCTTGTCGTAGGGGATACCCTCCGCCTTCGGGGCCTTGGAATTCTTGGACGTAAGTGCAAGAACGATAATCGAGATGATGTACGGCAGCATGTTGTAGAACGTGCTGGGCAGGCCCAGATTCGTCAGGAATCCGAAACCGAAGTACGTGTTGCTCAGTGCGCGGAAGAAACCGAACATCAGGGCTGCAAGTGCAATCTTAGTCGGCTTCCACTGACCGAAGATCATGACGGCCAGGGCAAGGAATCCGAAACCGGCTACGCCGTACTCGAATCTCCACTCTGAAACACCGGCCAGGATGTAGCAGATGCCTCCCAGACCACCCAGTGCACCGGAAATCATGACACCGGCCCAGCGCATCTTCAGGACGTTGATACCGACTGAGTCGGCTGCCTGAGGATGTTCGCCGCAGGCCANNGCACGAACCATGCACAACCCAGAACGATAAGTGTGATCAGCATGAACCAGTTGAACTCGAATGAGCCGAGCTTGAGGATGAACTTCTTCTTGGGCTCGATGTACTGGATGATGGAGCTGACATCGTTCGGGTTGGTTGCCGTGTTGATTGCCTTGACGATGACTGTTGCAGCAGCGGTTCCGAGCATGTTCAGGGCTGTTCCGACGATTGTCTGGTCAGCCTTGAAGTTGATGGCCGCTACGGCAAGCAGTGCCGAGTATGCAACACCGACGAGAACTGCAAAGAATATCACCAGCAGGATATAGAAGAATGCCGGGATACCGATGGGAAGATATCTCATTGCAAGGGCTCCGCCGAGGGCACCCATGACCATGATTCCTTCAAGACCCAGGTTGATGACACCCGAGTGCTCCGAATAACAGCCTCCGAGAGCCACAAGAGTGAGAACGGAGGCAAATATCAGTGTGTATTGGATAAGTAGCAGCATCAGTTCTTCCTCCCGTCCTGTTTGAAGTTTTCATATTGACCCGACTTCTTCATCTCTCTCTTTCTGATGATGCTGTTCATGAACGACTTGAGGAAGAGTACGAATCCGCACAGATAGATGATCAGTGCGCTGATGAGGTCGGTGATCTGCGAGCTGTATTTTGTCAGATCGACGAATGCACCGCCTGCGGTGATGTGCGTGATGAAGTACGATGAGAAGATCGTTCCGATCGGGTTCAGACCTCCGAGGAAGGTTGCGGCGATTCCGTTGAATCCCATGGCCGGGACAGTGGATGAAGTGACCGCCCACTGCTCGAAGTCCGTCAGGTAGTAGCAACCTGCTCCCATTCCGGCGAGAGCACCTGAAATCACCAGGGTGACGATGATGTTTCTCTTCTCCATCATTCCGCAGTACTTGGCTGCGTTCTTGTTCAGACCGGTGGCCCTGAGCTCGTAACCGAACTTTGTCTTCTCGAGGATGATCCAGATTGCCACTGCAACCAGGATGGCCACGGGAATTGCTATTGTCACGTACTTGTCGTTGAAGATCTTGTCCAGTCCCAGGGACGGGATGATTCCGCCCTTGTTCACGCTTGCGATGGTAAGAGTATCCTTACCGGTGGGGTTCTTGACCGGTGTGAGCGTGGCGTTGGTGAAGTAGAGGCAGATCCAGTTCAGCATGATACCGGAAATGACCTCGTTGACGTTCAGATAAGCCTTTAGCACACCTACAATTGATGCAAGCAGAGCACCTGCGACCATTGCGAAGAGCAGACACGGGAACCAGCCCCAGTGCCAGGTCAGCGATGCATACAGCGCGGCACAGATACCGGCGCAGTACTGACCGGGGGTTCCGATGTTGAACAGACCGACCTTATATGAGAAGAGGACGGCCAGTGCACACATCAGAAGCGGCACGGTCTTGGCCAGCGTCTCACCGAAATACTTCAGTCTGGAAGCAGGATTCTTGAACCAGAAGAAGTTCTTGATGACGTTCATGATAGAGCCGAAAGCACCTGCCGGATTGATGATCAGCAGAACGATGAATGCAATCAGCAGTCCCAGGATGATACAGACCAGAGAAGAAATGAAGGACTGTACGCCGGGCCTCTTGAAGATGTTTTCCTTTTCCTTGCTCATGCCTTGACCTCCATTCTCTTTGCGCCGGCCATGTAGAGACCCAGCTCTTCCTGAGTGGTCTTCTTGGGATCGAACTCACCCACTATCTCGCCTTCGTACATGACCAGGATTCTGTCAGGTACATCCATGACCTCATCCAGCTCCAGCGAAATCAGAAGGACAGCCTTTCCGGAATCACGTCTGTCAATCAGCTGCTTGTGGACGAACTCGATGGCTCCGACATCCAGGCCTCTTGTGGGCTGGACGGCGACCAGAAGGTCAGGATCCTTGTCGATTTCCCTGGCGATAATGGCCTTCTGCTGGTTTCCGCCGGACATGGCTCTTGCCATGGTCACGGGACCCTGACCGCTTCTTACATCGAATTCATCAATGAGTCTTTCCGCTGTCTTGCGGATGTTATCCTTGCGCAGGAAGCCCATCTTAGATGTATATTCAGGCTCGAAATAAGTCTGAAGCACAAGGTTGTACTCAAGGCTGTAGTCCAGGACAAGGCCATGCTTGTGCCTGTCCTCGGGGATGTGGCTCATTCCCGAAGTGTTGCGTTTCCTGATCGGAGCCTTGGTGATGTCCTGCCCTTCCAGCTTGATTGTTCCGCTCACCAGCGGCTCAAGTCCGGTGAGGCCGTGGACGAACTCGGTCTGACCGTTGCCGTCGATACCGGCGATACATACGATCTCACCTGCACGGACCTTGAGGGACACGTTCTTGACTGCATTGTTGTTGTGGGTCTTGGACGCAACGGTCATGTTGTCGATCTCAAGGACCACGTCACCGAGCTTCTGCGGCTTCTTGTCGATGTGGAAGTTGACGTTTCTTCCGACCATCAGCGATGAAAGCTCCTGGGCCGTGGTGTTCTTGGTCTCGACTGTACCGATGTACTTACCCTTCCTGAGGATTGTGCAGCGGTCGGAGACGGCCATGATCTCGGCAAGCTTGTGTGAGATGAACAGGATCGACTTTCCCTCGGCCTTGAGGTTGCGCATGATCTGCATGAGCTCGTCAATCTCCTGAGGCGTCAGAACGGCCGTCGGCTCATCGAAGATGAGAATCTCGTTGTCCCTGTAGAGCATCTTGAGGATTTCGGTCCTCTGCTGCATTCCGACGGTGATGTCCTCGATTTTGGCATCCGGATCGACCTTCAGTCCGTACTTTTCCGACAGAGCGAGGATCTTCTTGCGTGCCTCCTCCTTCTGAAGGACGCCCATCTTGTTGGGCTCGACACCAAGGATGATGTTGTCCAGAACGGTAAAGCATTCAACAAGCTTGAAGTGCTGGTGTACCATTCCGATTCCAAGGTCATTTGCGTCGTTCGGGTTGTTGATGTGAACGACTTTGCCGTCTTTCCTGATTTCTCCTTCTTCGGCCTGATACAGTCCGAAGAGGACACTCATGAGAGTCGATTTTCCGGCACCGTTCTCTCCGAGCAGTGCGTGGATCTCACCTCTCTTAAGTTGGAGCGTGATATTGTCATTTGCAATGATGCCCGGGAAACGTTTGGTTATGTTGAGCATCTCAATGGCATATGGAGTATCCACAGTCCGATCCCTCCTATTTACATAGTTAGAACCATTATATTATGAATTCATTGTGAAAGGAACAAAAAAAAGCAGGAAAGGACGAATCCTTTCCTGCCGTAATCAGCAATTTACCGCTGTGCGGAAGATTACTTGATTGTTCCCAGGTCGATGACCGTGATGCTCTTGGCCATGTTTGCGGGAGCGACATCGATGGCGTTGTCAACCTTGATGTTTCCTGCAAGCAGATCAGCTACGAGAGCCTTGTAATCCTCGAGTGTGAATTTTGCGCTGAACTGTGTGCCGCTTCCGGTAGGAATTCCGACATAGTTGAGCTCAGGATCCTTTGAGACAAGTCCGAGGTTTGCGCTCTTTCCTGCCAGTGAACCCCAGTTCTTGTCCTCGACGATTGTCTTGAGGGCTGCCTGGGTTGAAGCATACAGACCCTTCATTGCTGAAGTGACCGTGATGCCCTTGCCGTATGCACCGTCAATGATCGGAGCCTGGTCAACGTCAACGCCGATGACCTTTCCGCCGACCTTGGCTGCTGCCTCGGCTGCTGAAGAGTAGATGCCGCCGCCACATGCGAAGACACACTCTGTTCCGGCCTTGTACCATGTATCCATGGCAGCCGTGATGTCAGCATCACCGAAGAACTGGTTGCCGTAGGTGTACTTGATCTCAACCTTGGCGCCTGTTGCCTTGGCTGCTGCCTCAGCACCCTGGACAAAACCGTAACCATAGCGGATGACGGCAGGAACTGCCATACCACCGAGGTAACCGAGCTTTGTGTAGCCGAGCTTGACTGCTGCGTAACCTGCGAAGTAACCGGCGATCTCCTCCTGATAGACTGCTGCGTAGACGTTTGACGGAACCTTTCCGCCGAGGTCGAACTCAGAAACATCAAGAGCGATGAACTTTGCATCGGGATACTGCGGTGCAGTCTCCTGAATTGCCTCACCGAATGCGAAACCAGGCATGACGATGACGTTGTAGCCCTGCTCGATTGCAGCGACGATCATCTTGACACGCTCAGCTGTGCTGTCGCCTGTCGGCTTGAAATACTGGAATCCAATACCCTGTGCAGCTGCATAGTCGCGGCAAGCCTCATAGGTTGTCTGGTTGAATGACTGGTCTGTGATATCACCATAGTCTGTGACCATTGCAATCTTGACCTCGTCTGACTTTGCTGTCTCAGCACCGGACTGTGCGAAAGCTGTGAAAGCAACAGCGAGAACCATGAGAACTACGAAAAGTTTCTTCATCTTTCTTATTCCTCCCATAAGTAGTGAGTCCGAAAAACGGACACTTCAAATATAGTTGATAGATTCCTAGGAATCAACCAAAACCGTAATTATGTTTCCGGAAAGGCAACCGTCAGGCGCCGGCGACCGAGTTCAGAAGCAGCAGGCAGAAGACCAGAGTGAACAGAGCGACCGTCTCGATGATACCGATGACGATGAGGTAGTTCGATGTTCCCTTGCCTGTCTCGCCCAGAGCATCACAGGCTGCTGCGGCACAGCGTCCCTGGAAATATGCCGAAAGACCGATGACCAGACCGCCGAAACCTCCGATAAACACTGCAAGAAGTCCGTCCAGACCACCCTTGAGGGCGCTTGTGATGAAGTTCATCAGCAGGAAGCCGTAGATCGTCTGTGTCAGAGGTGCACCGGTGAAGGCGACCATCATGAACGGTGCGGGCTTTCCGTTAGCATAGCACTTCTTCCATCCGCCCACTGCAGCCACTGCAGCGGCTCCGATTCCGAAACCGGATCCCATTGCCGAGAGGCAGAGAGCCAAAACCAAACCGATTAATCCGATACCCATATTTAAATCTCCTATTTAGTATCCTGGAATGTCAAACGTTCTTCCTGAAAGGTTCGTATGGAATTCCGGCCCACTCCATTCCGAGCTGACCCGAGAACTCCAGAAGGTTCAAGCGCACGCCGTGGACAACCACGCTGAGCATGCCCATGATTATATTAAGACCATGTCCCACTATCAGGATCAGCATTCCCGCCGGGAAAGCCCAACCCTTGAGCATGGAACTGGCCATACCGTTGAAACTCTGTGCTATGGCCAGACTGGCCATACCAACGGCAAACAGACGGATGTAGCTCATGACGTTACCGAATGCACTTATGGTATCCAGGAACGTCGTGAAGGCACCGCCCAATCCTGCCTTGACACCCTTGCCGAAGCTCTGTCCGGGCTCCTGAGCACCGAACAGTATAACGGTCACCAGGCCGCCTATCACGACTGCAAAGACTACCGTCATGTTGACGGATTCTCCGATAACCAGCATCAGTGCAAGGAAATAGATGCTGATGATCATTGCAAGCCAGGCAAAGTCCGCAATGAACGCAAGGCTCTTTTTCTTCCAGTTGCGCACCACGTTCATCAGACAGGCCAGCGACAGCTGGATCATGCCGATGGAGAAACAGAACTTCATCACCGCATTCTGCGCCGACACGGATTCTATACCGAAGTATTCGGGATAGTTCGCTATGGACGGAATCACCAGCGACTTCAGGAGCGGGATCTTCATCGCGGCCTCGGCGCCGAACCAGGTGCCGGTCACGCTGCCCCACGCTATCGTGGCTATGCTCATCACATATAGAAGAAGGTTCAGATTCGAACACTTCTTTGTCTTGATGTGCAGCACCACGCCCAGAATGAGGAAGATGACTCCGTATGCTGCGTCTCCTATGATCATTCCGAAGAACAGCGACAGGAACAGCAGGAACCACATGCTGATGTCGTACTCCCTGTATCCGGGAACGGTTCCCAGCATGTCGAAGAGCGGCTTCATCATCTTGGTGACCTTGTTGTAGCGCACCTTTGTGGGAACGGGGTCGTCCTCGGCGGGATCGTCCAGGGCGTAGGCCCAGCAGTTCTTACCTGCGGTCTCCCTGAACACGGAAAGGTCCGACTCGGGGATGAATCCTGAAATCAGGGTAAGCCCCTCCTCGGTTCCGGCACCGTCGCTCACGCTGTGGTAGACGATCTCGTCCGTCAGTACGGCAATGGCCTTGTCATAGCTAGGAATCAGCTTCACCGAAGACGAGACAAGCTCATCCAGCTCCCTGATCCTTGCATTCTTCTTCTCTATTTCCGCCGTAAGCTGGCTCACGCCCTTCTCCGGAACGTTGAACCTGGCAGATGCATATTCCGGTCCCAACTCTCCCAGGACGGCTATTGCATTCTGCTTGTCCACGGCCTTGAGCGTGATATACCTGACATCCTCCGGCAATAATGCAACTTCTTTCTTTCCGATGATATAGAAGCTGAACGACAGTCCTGCATCCTCAAGGGACCTGAGCTCCGACGGATTGAAATCACCCCACTTGGAGATGCCGTCACGCAGCACCGTCATCCTGAGGATCTCTTCGGAAAGGGCCCTCTTCTCATCTACTGCGGAGACCAGCGAGGCGTGGTAATCATCAAACTCCTTGCCTTCCACAAGCAGTGCATCGGCCTTGGCGGCACCGCCCTTGCCCGTCTTTGACTTGGAAGCAGCCTTGTCCAGAGCGGCCTTCTGCTCCAGAAGGACAGCCTTCATGCGGCTGAGGCCTGCAAGCTTATCCGACAGCGCCGAATCAGGCGCGGCCATCTCGGACACGTGCAGCACGCCCATGTCGCGGATTCCGTCGAGCATGGCACTCTTGCGGTCCTGCGGAGCCACGACAATGATCTTCTTCATTTTCTCAATCATCAGTCATCCCCCTTTGCCGCAAGCTTCTTCTTGGCGATCTTTCCACGCACGACCGCGGCGGTCTGCTGGTCGCCTATATAGATACCGATACGGCGGATGTTCTCCTTGGTCTCCGGTATCTTCACCTTCTCGAACAGGTTCACGCGCTGGCTTGTTGTCCTGAGTTCCCTTCCCAGAAGGTCTATCTGGACCTCAAGCGTCTTCATCAGCGCGGAAATCCTGGCGGTATCCTTGAGCGTGACAACGGCCTTGTCCACCCACAGCGGATAATCCTCCACCTCATATTGGATGGGCTTGAACGTCAGGTCCTCGAAGATGGGAATGGTAACACCTGCGATGTTGCCTTCCTTCCTCTTGATCTGATCGGGCTTTACCAGGCTGTCCAGCTGTGCGGCGCTGCCGAAGGCAGTGTTTTCGCCGAACACGGCTATCCAGTCCTGGATTCCGTTCAGAAGCGAATCCTGCTGTGCCTTGTAGCCGGCAAGCTCGGTCTCTATCTGACGTATGACCATCTGAAGCTGCTGTTTCTTGAGCAAAAGCGTAGGAAGATACCGCTGGAACTGTTTCAGCGAGTCCTTCTGTTTCTTAAGTTCATTCTTTGTCAGCTTGACTGCCACTTATGCCTCCAGTTTCTTGGGCCATCTTTCGGCGATAAGTTCACTTCTGAGTCCAGTCTCGTTGGGCTCGAAGCATTCGGCAAGAATCTCCCAGCCCAGGTCCAGCGCCTCTTCAAGCGGGATGTTGACTGAAAGATCCATGAGCTTTGACTCGAACAGCTGACCGTACTTGAGGAGCTTGTCGTCCCATTCGGTCATCATGAAGCCCATGGACTTCTTCTCAAGCGATTCCTTATAGGAGGCATACAGCTTGATCAGGCCGTCCATCAGGGCCCTGTGGTCGTTTCTGGTATCCTTGTTGACGTTCTGCTTCAGACGGCTCAGGCTTCCGAACGGCTCGATGTGGCCGTTCTTGAGGTAGTACTGACCCTCGGTGATGTAACCGGTGTTGTCCGGTACCGGATGGGTGACGTCGTCTCCGGGCATGGTGGTCACGGCCAGGATGGTCAGTGAACCTGCACCCTCGAAGTCGACCGCCTTCTCGTATCTTGAAGCCAGGGAGCTGTACAGGTCTCCGGGATATCCTCTGTTGGACGGAACCTGTTCCATGGTGATTGCCGTCTCTTTAAGAGCATCGGCGAAGTTCGTCA
>WARQ01011656.1_pt1 | contig 12998 bp, 8 predicted proteins | sample 4769161 | NCBI WGS metagenome assembly WARQ01 (sample SAMN08893024, study PRJNA449175) | gut metagenome | isolation source: rumen sample fed with dry roughage | host: buffalo | place: India: Nagpur | collected 2016 | reverse complement strand
GCGGGAAGGTGCAGGGTGCCGTCCTTGAGGGACACTGCATCCGCATCCGACACGCACAGCGTTCCTGTAAGCTCAAATTCACCGTCAAGCCTTATGTCATGATCCCATTCGCGGTCGAGGTTCACGGCTATGGTCACCGTGCTGCCTTCCCACGTGCGCCTCATTACGCAGACATACTTTGACTGATCGTAATACTCTTGCAGGACCTCAAGCTTTCCGCGTGCGATCTCGGGATTTGCATTCCTGAGTTCGAGCGACTTCCTGTAATAGCTTAGGATGCTGGACGGATCGGCAAGCTGGGTTTCCACCGACGGATAGTAGTAGTTGTCCTTGGTCACGGCAATGCCCTGAGGTGTAGTGTATGTCCAGCCTTCGTAGACGGATTTGTCGCTCCACTTCATGGCTATGCGCTTGTAGGGGTCCGAACCGTCGGAGGTGCTGATCATTCCGATCTCCTCGCCGTAGTAGACGAAGATGCTTCCGCTCATCAGCGAGAGAAGGCCCTGTGACATCTTGATCTTGTCACTCTGGCTGCGACCGGTGAAGGACGCGATGCGCGCCGTGTCGTGGTTGCTCAAAAACGGTGCCAGGATTCCGATGTCATAGACTTCCTCAAGCTCCGTCATCAGGTTGCCCAGGATGACTCCGGGGTTGCTCCTGATGTCCTTCAGTGCATCGGCAACCTTTCCTGTTCCCATGGCCAGCGGGAAGCAGAAGAAGCTGTCTATGCCGCTTGAGTAGTATTCGCGTACGGCGGCATTGTTTGTAAGCCATGCTTCTCCGACAATGTAGCAGTCCGGCTTTATTGCCTTGGCCTCGCTGTTGAGGAAGGACAGGAACTCGATGCTCTTCTGCGTGCTGTTGGTGTAGAAGCTCGTGACTGCATCAAGGCGGAAACCGTCCACTCCGATGTCCTCAAGCCAGAACTTCATGATGTTTTTCACTTCTTCCCTGACCTTGGGGCTATCGAGATTCAGATCCGGCATGGTTCCGGTAAACTGGCATTCGTAATACCAGGCAGAGCCGGGAACGCGCTGATAGCCCTGTTTCTGTGTCTGGGAGAAGTTGTAGTACTCTCCGTACTCGCCGCCCGGTTCGCCGTGCGCCGCAAGGTATTCGCAGGCGCTCTTGAACCAGGGATGGCTGCTGGAGCTGTGGTTGACCACAAGGTCTATTATGATGTCGATCCCCATTGAATGTGCCTCGGTGACAAGTGCCTTCATGTCATCCAGAGTGCCGAACTGGGGATCGACGTCATAGTAATTCTCGACATCGTATTTGTGATAGCTGGTTCCGACGGTTATGGGCATGAGCCAGATTCCGTTGAAGCCAAGGTCCTTTATGTAGGAAAGCTTCCGGCGGACTCCGTTCAGGTCTCCGATTCCGTCGTTGTCCGTGTCGTAGAACGACCAGACGAATATCTCGTAGTAGTTGCGGTATGAATCATCCAGCGGCTCCACGGCTTTTGCAGAGCCTATTGAGCCGGATCCCGTTGCGCAGGAAGCCAGACAGATACATGCAAGAACGGCAAGAAGCAATACACATATACGATGTCTTTTCATAATCAATCAGCCTTTGACGGCTCCTCCTGTAATACCTTCCACATAGTACTTCTGCAGCCAGATGAACAACGCCGTGATGGGTATGGCCACTATGGTTGCGGCAGCGCAGAACGTGGTGAAGTACTGCTGGATCTGTTCACGCTCGAGCCATTTGTACATTCCCAGGGACACCGTGTACATTCCGACATCGGGCACGCCGGACATGATGAATGACACGAATATGAAGTCACACCACGGGGCGATGAACGACACCAGGATGGTGTAGATGACTATGGGTTTGCTGAGCGGAATGGTGATCTTCCAGAATATCTGGGCCCTTGTGGCACCGTCTATGAATGCCGCCTCGTCAAGCGATTTGGGCACGGTGTCGAAGAATCCCTTGGCCACGTAGTAGGAAAGGGCGGCTCCGGCGCTGTAGACGATGATAAGGCTCAGAAGCGACTGGAAGTTGTTCGGAAGCAGGATCTTCAGCAGGAAGTACACGGCCGTCATGGACATGAAGCCGGGGAACATTCCAAGCACCAGCATGACGTTCATCATGGGTCTTCTCATCCTGAAACGTATTCTGCTGAATGCATAGCTGACTGCCAGAACGAACGCTGTGGTGATTGCGCAGGAGATAACGGCCACGAAGAACGTGTTGCCGTACCAGCGCAGGAACGGGGTTTCCGTGAAGAGTCTCTTGTAGTTTGCCAACGTCCAGGTCTTGGGGAAGAACGAGCTGCTCCAGGCTCCGGCTTCGGCGCGGAAGGACTGGCCCACAAGGTATACCAGCGGGGTCAGCGCTATGATGTTCAGCACTATCAGTACAAAGTAGGTGACGCCGTTGGAAATCCTGTTGCGTACCTTCATGCTGCCGGTTATGACGCCGGTCTGATAGTTGCGGAACTGGTCTCTTCTTCTTTTGGGTTTTTTCTCGTCGTTGTAGATCACTGGAACTGGTCCTCCTTCTTGACCGCAGAGGATTTGTTGTACACCAGAAGCGAGAATGTCGCGGAGATGATGAACACCAGGATACCGATGACGGATGCAAGCTTGTAGTTGCGGTCGATTCCGAGCGACAGCTTGTAGAGCCACGTGATCAGCAGGTCAGTTCCTTTTGCTCCCGACGTGTACTTGAGGAGGTCTCCAGGTCCTCCGCCTGACAGCAGGTAGATGACGTTGAAGTTGTTGATGTTTCCTATGAACGTGGTGATCAGGTAAGGCCCTGTCACGAACAGCATGTACGGCAGCGTGATCTTGACGAATGTCTTCACGGGGCCGGCTCCGTCGATCCTTGCGCTCTCATACAGATCCGCAGGAATGTTCATGAGGATTCCGGAGCAGATGAGCATGGAGTAGGGGATTCCGATCCACATGTTCACCAGAATGATGGCCACCCTTGTGTGCGTGATGTTGATTCCGAACTTGAGCTGGAAGCCGAAGAGCTTGTAGAGGATCTGCGTGATTATTCCGCTCATCTCCATGCTGTCGCCTGCTGCGAGCATCTTGGAGACAATCATCAGCGACACGAACTGCGGCACCGCGATTGTCATGACGAAGATTGTCCTGAACAGCTTCTTGCACTTGATTCCCTTCTTGTTGATCAGAAGGGCCACGATCATGCCTCCGAAATAGTTGGAGAACGTGGCAAAGAATGCCCAGACCAGCGTCCATCCCAGGACCCTGAGGAATGTTCCGCTGAGAGCGGAGTTTCCGCCGAAGATATCCCTGAAGTTCTCGAATCCCACCCATCTGAACAGATGCTGCGGGACTTCGGTTGATGCATCATAGTTGGTGAATGCTATGACGATCATGGTCACCAACGGCACGACGGTGAAGACAAACAGTCCCAGCATCGGAAGCGAGAGGAGGGGGATGTGGAACTTCTCGTTCATCAGTTCCCCGGCTTCCTTTCTGAATGAAACGGCCTTCTTTCCATCCTTCACGATATCTTCAAGTTCCCTGCTTTCCTTCAGGCTCCTGTGGTATATGGCCAGGAAGAAGATGATCATGAAGATCGTCAGGATTCCGTAGAGGATGATCTTGAAGCTGTTGTCTCCGACCACCTTCTCGTAGATTCCCAGATCATCGTTCCAGAAGTCCGCAGTCTCCGTGATTCCGACGGTTCCCTTGTTGAAGAATCCGTAGAAGAACTTGCCCAGATACGGTGCCCCGAAGAACACCATGTAGAGCACGAACAGGACTTCTATCAGCAGGTAGATGACGCCTTTGGCTGCCTGGCCGCGCCCCATGTGACCCAGTCCCATGATGGCGTAGGAGCCCTTTGTCAGGGCATTTCCCTTGGCAAAACCTACGAAATAGTCCTTAATTGCCCTTCCGATGCCCTTGAAGAGATTTACAATCCCCCTGCCGAGCATGCAGAAGAATCTCCCCAACGCCGAGGGGAAGCCGGTTATGGCCTTGCCGACCTTGTAGAAGAACTTCTGGAAAGGGTTCATCAAAAAGTAATTGTTCTTATCCATAAGCTATCCTTATCCTGAATAGATAAAGAAAACCGGCAGGCCGCATGACCTGCCGGATGTCAGGCGCTTACTTTCTGACCTGAGCGCAGAGTGAGTCGAGCAGGGCCTGGAGGTCTGCATCCGACAGCGTCATCGGATCGACGTCGACGAACTGCTTGGTCAGGCTTGCCATCGGTGTCCAGTATGCTCCCGGTACTCCCTTCTGTGTGCGGAAGTACTCGGACTGCTTGAGGACAACGCTGATGACTGCGTCGTTCTGGATTTCCTTGCTGGCCTTGACTACCGTGTTGGTGGGTCCGAATCCTCTGACCTGGAACCTCTTGAGCTGGTTCTGCTCGTTGGTGAGCCACTGTGCCAGCTTGAGGGCCTCGGCCTTGTTCTGTGAGTATCCGTTGACTCCGATGAGCTTGTAGCCGAAGTATCCGTTCAGCAGGACCTGTTTGCCGCCGATCGTGGCTGTGGGCAGGACTGCAACGGCCATGTTGTCTCCCCAGACGTCCTGGATGGCTGTTTTGTTCCATGTTCCGGACACGGCAGCGATGATTGTGCCGCTCTGGATTCCGGCGATGATCTTGGAGTCATCGACGTTTGCAGACAGGGCGGAGTTGGCAAAGTAGCCTCTGAGGGCCTTCATGACGTCAAGACCCTTGGCGCTGTCGTAGTTGATGGAGACTGCCGACTCGGTGAGGTCGTCGGAGTAGGTGACCTTGTAGTAGAGGTCCGGATCTGCGAAGAAGAATGATGAGAGGTACCATCCGTCATCGTAGAGCTTGAATGCAATCTGCTTGCCCTTTGCGGCTGCAACCGAGAGCATCTTGTCCAGGCTCTTGACGTCTTCTGCAGAGAGCTCCCTGCTGTCATAGTACAGGAAATAGGTGTTGTCACCGGTCATCGGGAAAGCATATGTCCTTTCCTCGCCGCTGATGGTAACTGTTGCTGCATCGATGCTCTCGGGGCTGTTGGAAGCCTTGATGTCCTCGAGGATGGATCCTCCGACTCTGGCCAGTGCACCGGCCTGGATGAGTTTGTTGATCTGGTCGCTTGCAAAGGCAAAGACATCCGGACCGGACTCGGGGTCGTTCAGGACCTTGTCGGCAGCGTCAGACTCCGACTGGACGCCGTAGAGGAATTTGTAGCTCTTGTCGGGATTGGCTGCGGCGTAGGCGTTGCACATTTCCTTGAGCATGGCCTGGTCTTCCTGTGATCCCCAGACCGTAAGGGTGATCTTCTCTCCCGAAGAAGCGGGAGTCGAGCTCTTCTCATCGTCTCCGCCTGCGAAAACCATGAAGCAGGCAAGTGCCAGAAGAGCCAGAATGGCGATAGTTTTCTTCATTTTCATACTTCCTTCTGTTGTTTGGATGAATCAGAGAGGGGAGTGCCCCCGTAAGAGAGCATTCCCCTCCGAAGACTGCGTCACTTTGCGGTGACGACTCCGTCCTTGAGCGTGATGGTGTATGTTCCTACCTTCGGAATCATGACGTTGTTTCCGTCAGCTGCGCCGTACCATGTCACGTTGCCTTCTGCATCGACATAGATAATCTTGATGGCAGCGATATCGCTTCCGAGCCATGATGCGGGATCCTGGGCCGTCCAGGTGCATGTGATAGGTCTGGGCTCCTTTCCGATGTAGTACTTGCTTTCGGCTCTCCAGGTGTCTCCGTCGCCGATTGTTCCGACGAGGAAGTAGCCCTCGAGCTTCTCTGCCGTGATGTAGCCGCCGTCCAGATGGAGCTTAATCTCATACAGTCCGTAGGAGTCGACCATCAGGTTGTCCTGGGTGTCCTTGGTTCCGAACCACTCGTCGGCGCTGTTTCCGCTGAAGCCATAGGTGACCTTGACGGCACCCTTCTTTCCGGCGTCACGGATCCAGGATGCCGTGTCGGCTTCCGTGAATGTGTAGTAGACGACCATGGTCTTGTCATCAAGCTGCTCCAGCTGATGGTTGACAGCCGTGCAGTCCCAGTGGTCTGCGCCGTCGACGACGCCTGCCAGGAAGTAACCCTTCTCGGAGAGGGTGACTGTGGCGATGTCTGCGACTGCGTTGTATGCTACGTTGTACTGACCGGCCTTGAGGAGCAGGTTGTCCTGTCCTGCGGCAGAAAGCACCCAGCTGGTTGCATCGGCGCTCTGGTCGGAGACTCCGTACCATGTTCCGTTGATGTCGTTCAGGACCTTGACTGCTGCGCAGGTGGTTCCGTAGACTGCGTTGCCGTCCGTCCAGTCTGCATAGTCTTCCTCGGTCACGTTGATGGTGAGTGAGAAGTCCTCCCTGATGGCATCGGTCTGCATCTGGCCTTCTTCGGTTGCTGCCCAGTCGAAGACTGTTCCGACGACATACATGTCATGGGTGATTTCGATTGTCTGTGCATCGCCCTTTCTGTCGAGCCACATCCTGTCGTAGTCGTTTGAACCCGGGTTTGTCTCGATGAAGATGTCATAGACACCGCTCTTTGCGACGTTGACGTTCCATCCCTTGGGGGACTCTCCGAAACCGCCGTTTGCATAGAACCAGCGCTCTCCGTCCTCGCGGACTTCACCGACGATGTCTCCGTCAGCCTCTGCGAGCTCCGTGTAGCCGTCCAGATATCCGACACCGTGCTGGCCTGTCCATGTTCCCATGACCCTGACCTGGAACTGGTCGCCTTCGTAGAGAACGACATCACTGATTACGAAGATGTTTGCGTTCGGATCGATCTTGGTGAGCTTGAAGTTCTCCTCGACAGCTGCGCTCTCGTTCCAGTTGCTGCCCTTGAGGGTTCCTGCACCGGAACCGATGAGGCACCATGTGTTCTCATCGGGAACAAATGCGCCCTTGTAGCCTGCAAAGAGGTCGATGTCCTCGGTGACCGGCTGGTCGAAGTCATAGAGCTGTGTCTTTGATGCTTCGGCGTACCATGCCATGAATGTGGCACCGTCCTTCTCGGGCGTCCATGACTTGATCTTCGATCCTTCCGCGACGGAGTCTTCCCTGAGATCCTTTGATCCGTCATACCAGGATACCGTCACTTTCTTTCCGGATCCTGTGGCGCAGCTTACAAGCAGTGCGGCAACAAGCAGGACCGCGGTAACGATGATGCTGAGTTTTTTCATACTACCTCCAAAATGATACTCTCTCTTATGGGGACGACGAATCCGCCTGCTAAGGCGGATCCGCTACCCTTTAATTTCGATTTTAACTCTCAATTTTTCATCTGTAAACAAGGTAAACCGATTTAGCGGCAACCTGCACGTCATGAGGTGAAACCGGCTTGTCTGCGGCAGTGTCCACGGGGTATCCGTCGGCACCTATGGCCACGTACCAGTCGCCTGAGGGCAGGGTGTATCCGAACGGTGAATCCAGGGGATTTACTATCGCCATGGCCTTGATGTTGCCGTGGACGCGGTATGTCACCTCAAGGGCGCAGCCGTCCATGATTCTGCATGTAACGTCGCAGTCCCCGAAGAATCCCAGGTTCTCCCTCATGGCAATCAGATCCCGGTAGAACCTTGCCATGGCATACTCGTCGCTGTCAGGCGTCAGGGCTTCCCAATCGATGTTGTTGATGGCATCCGGCGACATGTAGCTGTTGCCGTCACCGTGCTTGGTCCTGAGCATCTCTTCTCCGGCCAGCATGAACGGGGTACCCCTGGAGATCATCATGATGGATGCTCCCAGGCGCTGCATGGCAAGCAGCTGTTCACGCGTGGCACCCTTGCAGGAAGCCTCGAGCTTGTCCCAGAGGGTGTAGTTGTCATGGGCCGACATGTAGTTGACCACCATGCCGTTCTTCACGCTCCATGACGTGCCGCTTGTCTTGACTCCGCCCTTGATTCCGAAGGCAACCTTGTTTGCTGTCTCCGTAGATGCGGATCCGTTTATGTATCCCTTTGTGATCAGGCTGAAGACGCTTCCCTTGAGTCCGTCGCGGATGGAGTCGTTGAACACGGATATGCTTCCGGCCGCACCGTTTGTGGCCGATATCCTGCTGATGTTGCCCTGTGTGGCCTGCTCGGAACCCGGTATGGCCACCGTGCCGCCTGCCCAGCCTTCGCCGTAGATGATGGCACTGGGGTTGATCTCATGCAGGGCCTTTTCTATCTGAGCCATGGTCTCGATGTCATGGATGGCCATCAGGTCGAACCTGAATCCGTCCACATGGTACTCGGTCATCCAGTACTTCAGGCTGTCTACCATGTACCTGCGGAACATGATGCGCTCCGAAGCCGTCTCGTTTCCGCATCCGCTTCCGTTTGAAGGAACACCGGATGTGGTGTAGCGGTAATAGTAGTAGGGGACAACCTTGTTGAGGTTGGAGTTGATGTCGTAGGTATGGTTGTAGACGACATCCATGACAACGCCGAGGCCTGCATCGTGCAGTGCCTGCACCATCTGCTTGAACTCGTTGACCCTGACTTCTCCGTGGTAGGGGTCGGTGCTGTAGCTGCCCTCCGGGGTGTTGTAGTTCTTGGGATCGTAGCCCCAGTTGAACTGCGGCTCGTCAAGTCTGGTCTCGTCCACCGTGGCATAGTCATAGACAGGCTGAAGATGGACATGGGTGATTCCCAGTTCCTTCAGGTAGTCTGTTCCGACGGAAATGCCGCTTGAATTCTTGAGTCCCGTCTCCGTGAATGCAAGATATTTGCCCTTGTACTTCGAGCTTTCTATCTGGTTGGAGAAATCCCTTACGTGGATTTCCCAGATTACGGCATCGGAGTATGACTTCAGACTGACGTATCCGTCCTTGTCAAAACCCTTGGGATCAGTGCTGTCCAGGTCAATGACCATGGCGCGGTTTCCGTTAACTCCTGTGGTCTTGGCATAAGGATCTGCAGCTTCCTGGGTTCCTGCGGCCGTTGTCACGCTGTACGTGTAGTAGGTTCCGTGACCGCACGGATATGTCAGGCTCCACACGCCCTTGGACTGTTTTTCCATGGCAAGCTGCTCGAAAGCCTCGCCGCCGTCTCCGGCTTTGAACAGGTTCAGGACCACGCGGCTTGCCGTGGGTGCCCAGACCTTGAACTGCGTGTACTGCTTTCCATCCTTATTGATTATGGTGGAACCGAGGTCATCGCCGTCATAAGTGTAGCTGGCTATGAAAGACTCGGAATCGAATATCTCGGTCGGGATTGCAGTCCTGGCTCCGTAGCCTTCGATGCTGACCTCATATTCCGTGGCGATGTCCAGTTCCTCGGCGAGATTGATCACGCCGCTGGTTCCGTTGAGCCACATGTCCGTGATTCCGGTTACTTCCAGTCTCCTGGTTCCGTCGGACACGCGTATGGTGCCGGCGATTTCGGTGTTGCCCGGTGCGATGAAATACCTGATCTGTGTCGGGGATATTATTCCGGCCAGATTGAAGAACCTGATCTGCTGCAGTGTCACGCCTCCGTCATCGCTTCTGTACTGCGCTCCGTTTCCGGTGATGAGATAGATCTCGGTGTCACCGTCGATGACCGCAGTCCTGTCCTCGGCCCAGTCCTTGTTGGCGCTGCCCCAGAAGTTCTGGCACGGATCCGAACAGTCCGTCCTTACGATGAAGCCGACTTCCTTTATGTAGGAAGGGACATTCACCGTGCACTTTCCGCCGTATTCACACGGAACAAGAGGATAGCCGCTTCCGTCCTTTCCTTCCCACCAGATCCAGACGTCGCTTGTTTCAAGGTCCGCCGTTCCCTTCCAGTAGAACGTGAGAAGATTGCATCCTTCCTCTCTTTCAACGGTCTGAGGCTGAACTTTGTCATCAACATTGCCTGTGGCACAACCTGCGATAAGCATGCACAATGCTCCTATAAGTAGTAGTCTGTAAGCCTTTTTCATAACTTCCCCCGTGCTATGATTTATTCATTTTACAGTGTGATCCTGCAGGGAACAAGTTTATTCTGAAGGCTTTCTCACTCCTGGATGTAGGAGGCCAGGTTCTCCGCGTAGGCGTCGATCTCATCTCCCAGCTGGGCCGACGGGCGCACAAGGCTCTCGTCTCCCTCAAGATGGGCGATTCCCTGAACTGGCTGATGGCAGGTGGGCATTTCCTTGTGGATTCCGAACGGGATGTGGATCATGCCGTTGCCCTGTGCCCAGAAGATCATGGAATCAAGGGCTCTGGAACCCTCGCAGAGGGAGTACTTGCAGGACGTGAAGCATGCGAAGAACTTGTCTTCCAGTGCGTGGTCCTCGCACATGTCCACAGTGCTGTCGATGAATACCTTCATCTCCGCGGACATGTTGCCGAAGCGGGTTGGGCAGCCGAAAATGATCATGTCGCTCTTGAGAAGCTTCTCGGGGGTGACCACGGGAAGTTCCATGATGTCCTCGTAGTAATCGTTGGCGGTCTCTTCCTTGTTTGCCCAGATATGGAGATCCGGGTCCTCGACCCTGTAGAACCTGACGTCGACATTTCTCTTCTCAAGTGCTTCCTTGAGGTAGGAACCGATTATGAAGCAGTTTCCACTTACGCTGTGGATGACGATGCTGCATCTTTTCATTGGGAACCTCCCTGAATGCGTATTGCGGCCCCGTGGGCCTTAGATTAAATATACTACGAAATGGCTCCGTCCGTACAAACTTCTGCCAATTATTTTGATATATAGTCATAATTGTTTACAAAATATCAATATGAGTGTATCTTTAACAAAGGCTTTGGAGTAAGAATGAGGAAGTTTCCGCTGATAATGATGCTTGTTCTGGTTCTCTGCATGGGATCCGCGTTTGCGGATTCGTCCACCGTGACCATCGCCAGCATCGTCGACGGCAACCCTCAGGTCAATCCTTCCATAGTCATCGGGCTCAGCTCGGCCCAGCTGACCTATTTCGTCAGCCCGGAGCAGGAGACCACCGTGATTTCAGGTCTGGACCTTACCGAGGACGGATCCTTCACTTTTGCCATGATGACCAGCGATGAGGTCTTCATCTACAACGAGGCCCAGAAATACGGGTTGACTATAGAGATCGTTGCCGACGGATTCCATCTGTACGACTACGAAGGGGAGACTTCCTCCGACAACCTCACGCTCAAGCAGAAATATGCCGTTCCGCTGCTGACCTCAAGTCCTGAGGTGGAAATCCCCGAGTTCCAGGGTGCCAACGAGAACGTCTCCGTGTACCACTCCGGCGGAGCAAACAGGATAGAGGTCCAGTTCAACAAGGGAATGACCAAGGCAGACCTGATCCTGGGAACCTTCAGCATCAGCTGGAAGGGCAAGAGCCCCCTGGACGAAGGCGTCTACAAGGCCAGGGTCTCGGTCGTCTACAGTACTCCCTGACATGAACATCCCGAACCGATTCGACTGGAAGTCATTCATCCTCAGGGTTGCAGCCATAGCCATTCCCGTGGCTCTGCAGAACCTGCTGTCCACCACGGGCAGCATGGTGGATACCATGATGATCGCCCGTCTGGGAGAGACAGCAGTGGGTGCGGTAGGGCTGTGCGCCCAGTACTCGACCCTCATGCTTGCCGGATACTGGGGTTTTGTCGGAGGCGGAATGCTCTTCATCTCCCAGTACTGGGGTGCCCAGGATGAGGAGGGTATCTGCCGCAGCTACGGCCTGATCTGGACATGCATCATGACGGTCGGAGTCGTGTTCTCCAGCCTTGCCCTTCTTGCCCCGGATCTGATAATGAGGCTCTATACCGACAAGGTCCCGATACAGGAAGTCGGAATCTCGTATCTGAAGATTGCAGGATTCGCCTATCCGCTCCAGCTGTTCTCGATTGCCGCAAGTACCCTGCTGAGGGCCACCGAGAAGGTCAGGATCCCGCTTTATGCCGCAGTGGCCAGCGTGTTCACAAACATCTTCCTCAACTGGGTGTTCATCTACGGAAACCTCGGCTGTCCGGCAATGGGCGTGCGGGGTGCTGCAATCGCCACCGTCTGCGCCGCCGCAGTGAACCTTGCGGTCATCTTCATCTCCTGTGCCGTAATCAGGTATCCGTACATCTTCAGGTTCCGGGATCATTTCAGATGGGCTGGCCCCAAGATCAGGGAATTCTTTACAAGATGCTATCCCATCATCATCAACGAGGTGTTCCTGGGAATAGGCAACATGACGGTGAATGTGGTTCTGGGCCGGCAGAGCGAGCAGACCATCGCGGCCCTGGCGGTGTTCAGGACCCTTGAGGGCCTGATAATCGGATTCTTCGCAGGCTTTTCCAGCGCATCGTCCGTGCTCGTGGGCAAGGCCACGGGTGCCGGAGAACTGGACGATGCATATGAGAAAGCCAGACGTCTCATACCTCTGTGTGTCTTCACCATTGCGATAGCTGCAGTGCCTATAAACCTGCTGAAGCCGGGTTTTCTGCGCATAATGAGCCTTTCCGGGCAATCGTTTGAGATTGCAAGCTACATGATACTCGTGTTCACAATGGTGGCCGTGATACGTATGGGAAACTGGTGCATGAACGACACCTTCAGGGCTTCCGGCGATGCCGTCACGGGAACGGTGCTGGAGATCGTGTTCATGTACCTGATGGTCATTCCCGTGGTCTGCGTGGCTGGTCTCAAGTTCAGGGTTTCCATCTACGTGCTGTTCCCGCTGGTCTACTGCGACGAGATCATCAGGTTCGTGATAATGCTCATCCATCTGCACAGCGGCAGGTGGGTCAGACCCGTTACTGAACACGGCAAGGCAGTGCTGCCTGAGTTCCGGGAAAAGCACTCCCGCAGGCATTAAAGTAAACTTGAAAAAAAACGCCTTTGGGCTATCATTAGAACTATGTCGGACATGAAGCTTTCACAACCGAAATCAGCAAGATTGATCAACACGGCCAGGGTGCTGGGATGCCTGCGCACCCATGATGATCTCTCCAAGGCAGAGATCGCCAGGGTCCTGGATCTAAACAAGGTCTCTACGGGAGAAATCGTAGATGACCTGATTGCCCAGGGTCTTGTAGAGGAAACCGGCAAGATGGAGAGCTCCAACGGCAGAAGGCCCACTTGCCTATCCATTGTCGCCGATTCCCGCTATGTCCTGAGCGTGGACATAGGCAGCAGATAC
>WARQ01002621.1_pt1 | contig 13051 bp, 16 predicted proteins | sample 4769161 | NCBI WGS metagenome assembly WARQ01 (sample SAMN08893024, study PRJNA449175) | gut metagenome | isolation source: rumen sample fed with dry roughage | host: buffalo | place: India: Nagpur | collected 2016 | reverse complement strand
CCCTGATACCAGGTATCGGTTTGGTTGGTCTGCTCGGCAGCCAGGATTTCAACGAAGCCGTTGCTGAACGTGTCGAAAATATACGTATTGGCGATGTGATTGTGCAAGGAGGCGGAGTTGAACTGGGTCAGGATATAGATTTGCCTGATACCGCTGTTGATACAGTTGGAGATGGGAATGTCCACCAGACGATACTTACCAGCGAAGGGTACGGCAGGCTTTGAGCGGTCCATGGTAAGTGGATACAGTCTGGTACCTTTACCTCCGCCTAATACAATAGCGATTGTCCTTTCTTTCGAACGCATACTTATTTCCCCCTTATGCTGGATTCATATATTGAACGATATGACCGGGCAGACCGTTCCCAGGTACTGTCCCAATGCATACATCGAGTTCTGATTGCTTGCATGGTTTTCTTTCCTTTGCTCCACCAATGAAGTGCTCGCTCTACCGCCTCAAGTATACCACGCCCGGTCATTGAGTCAAAGAGGATTCCTGTTCCTGCTTCTGGATTCTCATCCAGGTCGAGGATGCTGTCGGCCAAACCGCCGGTCCTTCTTGCTACAGGAAGCGTCCCATAGCGCAGGCTGTACAGCTGGTTCAGTCCGCAGGGCTCATAGCGGCTGGGCATGAGAAAAAAGTCGGAGCCGGCTTCGAGCAGGTGGGCTGCCCGGTTGCTGAATAAAATATTGACGGAGAGATTGTCGTGCCGTTGGCCGATCTCGACAAGCTTTTTTTCCAGTGCATGATCGCCGGTCCCCACGATGACCATCTGCATGGCATGTGTTTGCAGCATCTCTTCCAATGCACAAGGAGATCCTTCAAGCAACTCGACAAAACCTTTCTGCTCGGCCAGGCGGCTGATCATACTGAAGAGAGGGATGCTCTCATCAACCTCAAGACCGAATTCCGCCTGAAGTTCCGCCTTGGTAAGCGCCTTTCCCTTCTGCTGATTTGCGCTGAAGTGATGATTCATGAAAGGGTCTGTCTGTGGGTTCCACTCCTCGTAATCTATGCCGTTGATGATACCGGTCAGATCGTGGGCACGTTCGGACAATAATCCTTCCAGGTTGCAGCCGTACTCCTTGGTTTGTATCTCTCTTGCATAGGTAGGGCTTACCGTGGTGAGCTTGTCGGCAAAGACAAGACCTGTTTTGAGCATGTTTGTCCGCTTGCTTGAAGCGTTGCCGCTGAACATGCGGTCGTCAGGAAGCACGTCGCAACAAAGCAGTTCAAGACGTGAGAATTCACCTTGGTAGGCGAGATTATGAATGGTCATCAAGCTCTTTGTGTCGCGGAAGAACTTGTCTTTCTCGGTCTTGAGCAGATAGGGGAGGAAGCCGCACGTCCAGTCGTGGCAGTGCATGATGTCCACCTTCCAGTCGAGCTCCTTGCACAAGAAGAGGGCTCCTTTATTGAGCAGCGTATACCGTCTGAGATTATCTACATACGGGGTGAAAGAGGTGTCCCCGTAGATGCCCTTGCGCTCGGTGAAGAACGGGTGACGCAAGAAGTAATAGGTAACACCATTGAGATTGGTCTGGCAAAATGAAACCTGTTCTTCAGAATCAAGCAATGAAAGTTCTCCGGTGACCGGTACCTCAAGAAAGGATGAAGCGTCGACGCTTCCATACAGCGGAAGCACAACCCGCACATCCTCACCTAACGAAGCGAGGGCTGTCGAGAGTGCACCAACAACGTCTGCAAGCCCTCCGGATTTGGAAAAAGGTACAGATTCACTGGAAACCATGCAAATATTCATGGCTAATTAGAACACTAACGACCAGCCATCGTCAAGGAGATTTGTGTGATATATAAGTGTCAACCCTCTATTTAGCGGTATGCCCTGCCTTCAAGCTCATCAATGTATTCGCTGGCGCAGTGGGCTGCAATGGCTCCATCGCTGGCGGCGGTCACCAACTGACGAAACACCGTGGTGCGTACATCACCGGCTGCATACAAGCCTGGGGTCTTTGTTTCCATCCGCTCGTTGGTGATGACATATCCACTTTCATCGAGGATGTTTTTGTCCAGCAAATCCGTTTGGGGAAGCATGCCGACGAAAATGAACACCGCATCAAACTCCCGTTCATACTCCTCGTTCTTTACAAGGTCCTTGAGGATCACCGAGGTGACCTTGTTGCCGTCACCCTTGATTTCTGTGATGGTGTGCTGCATGACCAGCTCAATGTTCTTGTTTCTATTGACCTGCTCAACCAGATTGTCCTGGGCACGGAACCGATCCTTGCGGTGGACGATGGTGATGTGCTCGCTGAGCTTGGAAAGATATATGCCGTCGGTGAGAGCGGTATCCCCGCCGCCGACCACAAGAATCTTCTTGCCCTTGAAGAAAGGCCCGTCACAGGTTCCGCAGTAGCTGACACCCTTGCCGTTGTACTTCTCCTCGCCCTCGACTCCCAGGTGGCGATGTTTTGCCCCTGTTGCGAATATGACAGCCTTTGCTTTATAGGTTTCCCCATCGGCGGTCTCTGTAAGGAAATTGTCTCCTTCCTTGGTCAATTTGGTGACTGTTGCATAGACAAGCTTTGCCCCGAAGGCTTCGGCCTGGGCATGAAACTTCATCCCGATCTCGTATCCACTTATGGGTTGGTCAAAGCCCGGGTAGTTTTCAATCATGTCTATGTACATGGTCTGTCCTCCGGGAGCGATTGACTCGAGCATTGTTACTGAGCGACCGGCACGTGCTGCATATTGGGCCGCAGACATACCTGCAACCCCTGATCCGATGATCAGGACATCTTGTTCAATCATGTGTTTCCTCCAGTGATTTGATTGTTTCTTGTAATGCGATTTCTGCATCGCTCTTTCGTACGTAAGCCGGACCACAGTCCAGAGCCTCCGCCCCAAAGTCCTCGAACCGCTTCTTGCCAAGCGTGCAAAGTACGAACGAAAGATTGAGCTGTGCACTCTCGTCAACCGTATAAGGTTTTGAGAGCTTGGATGCAAGGCAGGCGGCATCACTGCCGGTCAAGAGTGCATCGGGATGCATTGCAAGCAGGTCCTCAATCTGGTTGATCTCAAGATCAAGATCAGGCGTCAGGCGCTTTCCGTTTTGGAACAAAGCCGTATAGAATCGCTTTTTCTTGGCATCAATGACAGCAAGGATGGCATGGGGATATGAGCTGATGCAACCTTGGTACGCTTCCAAGGTAGGAATTGTAACCATGGGAATGCCTGTAGCAAGACTGATGCCCTTCAGGGTGCTCATGGCGATCCTCAACCCGGTGAAGGAGCCCGGACCGCTGGTACACACCAAGAGGTCAAGCTCTTTCAATGTGATGGCGTTGTGTTCGCACAAATCGAGTATGGCAGGAACCAACAACTCCGAGTGCTTGTTTGCACTTGTCAGAACCCGCACTTCATACGAGTTCTTGCGGCCCTCTTCAAAACGTGCCAGGCACAGGTGCATGACCTCGGTCGAGGTGTCGCAGGAGAGGATGTTCATACGTCGGCCCCTTGCAGGGTGATTGTTCGTTCTTGGTTGGGCATAATACCAATATCGACATAAAGCGTCGAATCGGGAAGCATATCGGCAATTTTTTCACTCCATTCAATCAGGGTGACTCCATTGCTGTAGAGAAGCTCCTCGCCGCCGATCATCTCAAACTCTTCGGTTGAGCCGATCCGATACAGATCCATATGGTGAAGCGGTAGTGTTCCCTCGTACTCTTGAATCAAGGTGAAGGTCGGACTCACAATCGGTTCGCTGATGCCCAAGGCGAGTGCAAGTCCTTTTGCAAGAACTGTTTTTCCCGCTCCTAGACTACCACGGAGCGAGATGACCGTCCCCGGTTTGCACACCTTGCCCAAGCGATATCCGAATGCACGTGTCTCCTCTTCACTATGACTGATGATGGTCATCAGAGCGAATCCTCCAGATCATACTCGGTCTCCAGGTCATCGGTCTCTTCCTTGCCTTGGATGAAGAAGGGTTTTTCCTGCTTGGTCTGCCTGACTACATCCTCGGTATCGACGAATTCTTGGACTATGGGGGAGGAGAGGGTGTCTCCGCTCGCCTTTTCATAGTCCTTCATCAGCTGGATGATCAGCGGATCGTTGGGATCGATGGAACGGGCTGTCTCCAGATATTCACGTGCCTCGTCCCACATCCGGTCCTTCAGGTAGAGATACGCAAGATTGGAAATGAGCGTGATATTCTGATTATCCAGGTCAACCGCAGTATTGAGGTAATTCTTCGCTAATTCGCTCTTGCCGGTCTCCAAACTGCAGATGGCCAGCTCATTGTAGATGTCGCTTGTCCCCTTGCTGTTTGCAAGTGCAGCCAGCAGAGCCTGCTCGGCCTCCCGGTAGTTGCCCATCCTCCTCAGCGCCCAGCCTTTGAGGAACCATGCATTCCATACCTTGGGATTATCTGCAAGGAAAGAGTCCAGCAAGGCGACGGCCTCGTCTTCCTTGTTCATTTGAATGGCATCATAGGAACGCATCAAGGTCTGGTCGTCATTGAGCTTGGAATCGATGTCGTCCACAATTTTCTGCACATGCGCCTTTTTCTCATCCTCGGCGGCAAGAGAGAGGTATCGGTCAAGATACTCTTTTGCAATCTCAACATTTCCTTGATAGAGATGGAAAAAGCCGATTTCACTTAAGAGTGCTGCATCCTCTCCAACCACAGAAAGCCCTTCTTTGAGCGTTTCAAGGGCTTTTTGCTGATACATGTCGTACTGGGCACCCTTTGCAGTGTCCTCGGCGGCCTTCCGGCTGTACAGGGTTGCCAAGTTGATGTACGTCGCGCTTTGCTCGGCAAGATGGCATACAGTAAGAAACAACTCTTCTGCAAAGGGGAAGTTGTGTTTCTGTTCCTGGGCTATGGCGGCAATAGTGAGCTCTTGAATAGCATCGGGCTGCAGTGCAAGTACGAAATCACGGTAATAAGCGGCATGTTCATGTTCGTTGTGGTATGCAAGCACCTTGAGCATACCTGCAACGATCAATTCGATGGAGATGTCCTTAGCGGGATCGAATTTGTTGCTTCCTTCAGGCTTTTGCACGGGGATTTCAATGGTGCTGTCGAGATGGAAATTGTTGATATCCCGCTCCATGGAAGCGGGAAGTTTGATGAAGAGAATGTTCTTCAAGGCATCGTGTGTTTCTGACATGGATGAGTATTCCTGTATGCAAGATAAAACCTGCGGTGCCGTACCCGGAGAATGCTCTTGAACCATTGGTTCAAGGGGGAAACTAGTTACGCTGAAAATTCTGTTCCATTAAACCCCGAAGGAGTCGGATCAATGCAAATCAGCTATACCGCTACCCGTTTGTGTATGTTGAGCCAAGAGACTATGGCTCCAGGCGCACACCGCAGGAAAACTTGTCAAATATCTAGGCAGGTGACTGCTCTACCTACATGGTACAATAAGAAGGAGCTTTGGGAAAGGGGGTTCGGAAAAAGAAAACGGGACCAAGCGGCCCCGTTTACGGACAGTGTCCAGACTGATTGTTTCAGCTTATAGAGAGGGAGAATCCTCCAAAAGAGCATCCAGGTCGACTTCCTCATTAGCAAAGGCGTCTCCACTGGTGAATCCATCGGCGGCCTCCAAATCAAGTGCTGCGTCATCAAAAAGCGGGACATCATCCAGCCCTTCGATGGCGGAAAGATTTTCCATGGCATTGGCAATGCTTTCCTCGATAAGCTTGTTGCTGGAAGTAAAACTCTCAACATACTCTTCGAGTTCAGCGTTGTGTGCATGTACCAAATCAAACTTCTCTTGAAGTTCGGCTTTCTCCTTGCGGAGCATTGCGATCAATCCTGCAGCCTTCTTGGTCCGCAGTTCAAGCATTTTTACGGTATCAACAACTGACATGGTTCCTCCTTCAAACGTCTAGACGAGTTACCTTGGCTTATTTGCTCAAAGTATCCTTTACCTGTGCAACGAGTGCAGAGAATGTAGCCTGGTCTTCAATAGCCATATTGGAGAGGGCCTTTCTGTTGATCTCGATGTTGGCAAGCTTCATACCATGCATAAACTGAGAGTAGTTGAGACCCTCTGCCTGCACGGCTGCGCTGATTCTTGCAATCCAGAGCTTGCGGAAATCCCGCTTGCGCTCCTTGCGTCCGCGATATGCGTACTGGCCGGCCTTGGCAACTGCATCTTTTGCAACGCGGTTGTTCGTGCTTCTCCGGCCGTAAAAGCCTTTCGCCAGTTCAAGAATCTTCTTCCTTCTGTCCTTACGTTTCGTTCCGTCAACTGCTCTTGGCATTGCCCACCTCCTTACGCGTACGGAAGCATGGATTTGGCTCTCTTTGCTTCCATATCTTCGAGGATTCCAGAAGCACGGAGGTTGCCCTTGCGCTTGCTGCTCTTCTTGGTGAGAATGTGGCGCAGACCCTGCTTCTTATAGCGGACCTTACCAGTTCCAGTGACGCGGAACCGCTTTGCAGCGGACCTTCTTGTTTTCATCTTGGGCATTGTTGTGCACCTTCCATCTTGCGCTCGCAAGGAACAAGATCCCCTTGGAGCAGCATATTCAATATCCCATGCGGGCTACTGTTGCAAATTGTCTTTCTTGGCTGAGACAGGACTGGTTTTGGCAGGGCTGACGATCATGCTCATCATCTTGCCTTCCATCAGGGCATCTCGATCAAGATTGAAGCCTACCCCATTTTCAGTAAGCTGGGCAAGTATCTTGTCCAAAACCACTTTACCGAGTTCGGTGTGGGCAAGCTCTCGGCCGCGGAAGCGTATGCTTACCTTGACCTTGTTCCCCTCAGCGAGGAATTCACCGATGAATTTGGACTTTGTCTCAAGATCGTGTCTTTCGATCTTGGGCTGCATCCGGATTTCCTTCATTTTGATGACACTCTGGTTCTTCTTGGCATCCCTGAGCCTTTTTTCCTGCTCATACCGGTATTTTCCGAAGTCGAGAATCTTACAAACGGGAGGGTTTGCATTGGGGGAAACTTCCACCAAATCCAATCCTGCACTCTCTGCAAGCATGACGGCGTCATACACGCTCATGATGCCTTTCTGATTACCATCTGCATCAATGACGAACACTTCTCTTGCGCGGATCTGTCTATTGATCCTCAAATCCTTCGTAGCCAATCGATCTCCTTGTGTTTTCGGTGAAAACCACTATGTGTGAGCTTTTCCCGGCCTACATGGCCGACGGAACTCAATATATCACAGGCACAAGGCTCGTGTCAAAGTATCTTCCCTCGTGCTCATGAAAAAAGGCCGTGGGACATTGCCGACGGCCTTTGCCAAGTTTCTCTCAGTTACGCTTGATTTGCGGAACCCAGGACGTTGATGTTCTTGTGCATGTACATCTTTTTCAGCTCCTCGCGGGCTGGACCGAGGTACTTGCGGGGGTCGAACTCGCCGGGTTTCTCTGCAAGCACCTTGCGGATGACCGCCGTCATGGCAAGTCTGCCGTCGCTGTCGATGTTGATTTTGCATACCGCGCTCTTGGCAGCCTTGCGAAGCTGCTCCTCAGGAATGCCTACGCTGTCCTTGAGCTTGCCGCCGAACTGAAGAATCATGTTCACATACTCGACGGGAACAGAGGAGGATCCATGCAGGACAATGGGGAAGCCGGGCAACTGCTTTTCGATATCCTCGAGGATGTCGAAGCGCAGCGGAGGTGGAATGAGAACGCCATCGGCGTTGCGGGTGCACTGGGATGGGACGAATTTGTTCGCTCCATGGCTGGTCCCGATGGAAATGGCCAGGGAGTCTACACCGGTGCGGGAGACGAAGTCCACGACTTCCTCAGGCTTGGTGTAGTGGCTTACTGCGCTGCTGACCTCATCCTCGATGCCGGCAAGGACACCAAGTTCGCCTTCAACCGTTACATCGTGGGCGTGTGCGTATTCAACGACCTTTTTGGTCAGGGCAACGTTCTCTTCATAGGGGAAGTGGGAGCCGTCGATCATGACGGAGCTGAATCCATTGTCGATGCACTCTTTGCACGTTTCAAAGCTGTCGCCGTGGTCGAGGTGCAGGACGATGGGAATTTCACAGCCGAGTTCCTTGGCGTACTCACCGGCTCCACGAGCCATGTTTCTCAGCAGATTGATGTTGGCATAGTCGCGGGCACCCTTGGAGACCTGAAGAATAACGGGGCTCTTGGTGGCGACACAAGCCTGGATGATAGCCTGAAGCTGTTCCATATTGTTGAAATTATAGGCAGGAATGGCATAACCGCCCTTGACTGCTTTAGCAAACATGTCTCTGGTATTCACCAGACCGAGTTCCTTATAGGATGTCATAGGTTGCTCCTTGTTCAATACGATTCGGTACAAATGTATCCAATCTGTGGAAACTGGTCAACCTGTATACAGCGGTTTATTGACCGTGCAAGACCTGCCTGCTACATTCTAGACGATGAAAACACATGTTCTGTTGCCATATCTGTTTGCCTTGTTGCTCACTGCAACACCTCTTGCATATGTTCTGCTGCTTCCTTCGCTCTTGTTTCTCACCGATGCAACGTACATGGAGAATGTATACGAGCCTCAAAGACTCAGGCTATCTGTGTCGATGCTTGCAAACGGGTACCGGCTTCGCACCATTGGCGTAAAAGCGGATGTGGATGAACAAACGCTGCAAGCAATCTTGGGAGAGGAGAACGGGTATGTGATATGCTCGCCTGTGATCACCCAAGCCTTGCAGGGCTTTGACTCAGTTGACTATGAAGGTGTTTGGGTGGGTATGGGAAAATCTGCATCGCCTGTTTTCGGCCGAATGATTGCAACCCATGCCGATGAAGGCATTTGGCAGAAGATTGTTGACAAGAGAAAATCAGAGATTCTGTATATTCGAGACAATGAGAGTCAGTACCGCCCCAGAGGTGTACCTCCAGACCTAGTACTGACCAAAGGGGAATCGGAGAGCGATGGGCAATTCACACAGAGAATACGCAAAGCCCTTTTGGTCAATCCTGTCATTCACCTTTATGTTCCAAGCATGGGGGAGTGGGCTTTGCCCCTGCTTGGCCAAGCTTCGCTGCTTTGGACGGTGGAGGGTTCGTACAAGCACGTAATTCCGCCTTCGCATCTGTATGGAGTAGTAGTCGAGGACTTGGTCCGGACTTTCAAGCAGGTGACTGAGACGGCGGCTACGAATATCCTTGCTGATAAACGCTTGCTCACTGCTCGAGAAATGCATGGAAGTTGGCTCTAATCTGCTCGATCAAGGCTTCGAGCGGGATGTTTCTCAGCTGAGCTGCAAATGAGTATATGTGTTGCATTGCAAGGGGTGTATTGACAGTCCCCCGTACAGGGTTGGGGCTGAGGTAGGGACTGTCGGTCTCCAATAGAAGGTGCTCGATCGGAAGCGAGACGAACAAGTCCTGCATGGCCTTGTTTGCCTTGTATGTCAACGGGCCTGCAAAGGAGAGGAAAAATCCTTGCTCGATTGCAAGACGGGCAAGCTCTTCACCGCCTTGATAGCAGTGAAAGATTCCCCGCCTTGCAAAGACGGTACGCCTTAGCAGTGCTATGAATTGGTCATCCGCTTCCCGATTGTGGAAAATTACAGGTTTTTCCATCGTATTGGCGAGCTCGATCTGCCTCTGCAGAAGGTACTCCTGGTTCTCGACCGTTCCATACTTGTGGTAGTTGTCCAGTCCGATTTCCCCGATGGCTGCAACCCGGTTCTGTGCAAGTTGATCTTCCAATACGGCTAGCTGTTCATCCAGAGATTCTTTTGCCCCCCAGGGCCCGATGCCTGCACTGAGGTGGATGAACGGGTAGGGTGCAAGCAAAGCCGTTCGTTCGGCCAAGTCATCACAATCCAATCCAATTTCGATACCTTGCATGCAGGCCTGCTGCATCGCCTCAAGCAATGCTTCGATTTGTACGCCTTTTCGCTGCATGGAACGAAGATGGAAATGGGAATCTATGAGATTGGGAACAAGGGTATGCATGCACTCTTTATACCCGCTTCACTTTTTTGTTGCAAGGCCGGCATTCTTTCATGGATGGAGCAAGATTTGCATGATACACTCTGCTCTAGGACGGGAGGCCTTCTATGGAACGCGTTCTGATTTACTATTCACTCGATGGTCATACGCATTTTTTGGCAGAACAGGCTCAAAAGCTGCTTGGTTGCGATGTATATAGGTTGCAGCTTGCCAAGGATTACCCTTCCAAGGGTTTTGCAAAATACTATACAGCCGGCAGGAACACTGTCTTACGGTTTCCTCATACGTTCAAGCAACCTCTGCCCGACTTGAGCAGGTATGAGGTGGTGATATTGGCCACGCCGATTTGGGCGGGCCGGGTGTGCGCTCCAATGTATTCGTATCTTAAGCAAGCCGAGTTTGCGCACAAGGACCTGTACCTTATTGCCAACTGCAGCGGTGGCGATGTTTCCAAGTGCTTCTCCATCATCAAGAATATGAAGCATGACGGCCATGTACGTGGTGAGATTTCGTTCATCAACCCGAACGAGGCGACGTTCGGCAGCGATTCTGCACGGTTGAAAGCCTTCTGTGATGCTGTTTTGTTGAATGAGTCTTTCCAGTAAGGGGTGTGGAATGCATTTCGATGTCATTGTCATTGGTTCTGGTTTGAGCGGGTTGAGTGCTGCCTCTTTATTGGCTAAACGTGGTTTAACTATTGCCACCATCGATAAATCCTATTGTCCGGGTGGAAGCTGCGGTGCTTTCAAGCGTGGGGACGCAATTTTTGATCAGGGCTCTTCCATGCTCTTCGGCTGGGGAGAGAAGGGGTTCAATGCCCATCGGTTCCTCTTCAATTGTCTGGAGGAGCCCATCACCATTATTCAGCATGATCTGCTCTATTGTGTTCATTATGATGGGAAAAAAGTGAATTTCTATCCCTCTATTGCACAGTTCATAGATGAAGTTGCCACTCTGTTTCCCGGCCAGCGGGACAATCTGGTGCGTTTCTATGCGGACATGCAGAGCATGTATGAACATGTCATGGTGGAAAATCCTTCGTACACCACCCCTGATGAAGTGGACAAGAAGGCGGCCCTGAAGTCTCTGTTGCGTCATCCCTTCTCCTATGTTCGGTTTCTCTCCTACATGAATGTGAGTGCAAAGGCACTGCTGTCCAAGTACTTCACCGACGAGGCAATCTTCAACTTCTTTGACAAGCTCACCTCGACCTATTGCTATGCAACGGTAGAGGAGAGTCCGGCGATTCTTGCCTCGGTGATGTTTGTGGACAATCATGCAGGGGGCAGTTACTATCCCGCCGGTTCAACCCTGCAATTGACAGGAGCTCTTGAAAAAGTCATCGAGGAACATGGCTCGACGATGATTGCAGAAAGGGAGGTGGTCTCGATCCTTTTCGACCATGGCAAGCCCAGTGGCGTGTTGCTCGATGACAAAACAGTGCACACAGCCGAACAGATCATCTACAGCGGTACGGTCTGGAATCTTTATGGGAAATTGTTACCCCACAGTGAAACAACAAAGAAACAACGCATCTGGGCAGAGAATCAGGAGCCGACCTATCCAAGCGTTGTGCTCTATACGCTCGTCGACAAGGAAGCAGTCGATGATGGTACGCTTGCTGTGGAGATGCTGGTGGGCCGGCCCGATGCATTGGATGAGGAGGAGGTTACGGCCTACATTCCAAGCGTTGATGATAAAACCATCTGTGCCGATGATGAGCATATCGTTCTGGCCATCGGACCTTCCTTTGGAGATTGGGCTTCTCTTGACCCGGATGCATATCGGCAAAGGAAGGAGCGCGAAACCAAGCGATTGCTAGGCGTGCTAGCCAAGCGGTTTCCCACCATCAAGGAGCACCTCCGACATGCCGAGCTGGCTACTCCGCGGACCATTGAACGATTTACGATGAAAAACGGAGGGGCGGTAGCCGGCCCGAAACAGATGCTTGGAAACCATATGTTCAAACGCCAGCACATCAGGACCGCCTGGGATACCCTGTTCTGCTGCGGCGAGTCCACCATGATGGGCACCGGAACCCCCACCGTCACCACCAGCGGTATTGCAGCTGCAAATGCCATACTCTCCAAACGGGGTCTTGAGCCGTTTGTTCATGATCCAACCCGCAAAGAGTATGTACAGCTGATCAAAGCCCCATTCACAAGCGACCAGCTGTATGCCTCATCGAATGCACAACAGCGCGAGGTCCAACTGCTTGCAAGGCGTTGCCAGCTGTGTGAACATCCATCCTGCAGTCAAGGCACCGACTTGGATGTACGCGGCATCATGAGAAGGGTGACGGTAGGGAACTTTGTCGGGGCGAAACGCAAGCTTGGTGAATCCTCGGTTCAGAATCCAGAGACCCTGGAACCGAACTGCATCAGAGAGGAGAAGGTGGCGATAGGGAAGGTGTGCGAGTATTTGAAGGATTGTTAAGTGGTTGTCAGCCAAGCAACAAATATCCCCCCATGGTTCGAAAGACGACTCCTTCGGAAAGTGCTTGTTGTATGGAGCGTTGCAAGGTTGTTGTCGCTTTCCATCGGGGGATGTCATCTTCTGTTGCAGTGAAACCAAAGACCCGCTCAAAAATCTGAGGAGTCTGGAACGGTACGGGAAACTTTGAAAAGCGTTGCATGAATAAGACGATATTGCTTGAAGGCTCGGCGACGCTCAAGAGGGCGGGATCGAGTAGCCAGGATGCACAGACGGCCAGACTGTGGTTTGGAAAATATCGAGGTGCCTGCAACAGGGAATCGGCAACCGCCTGCTCGGAAAGTTTTTCACCTGCAGGAATGTGGATGTGCAGCACATTGGTGGCAGAATCGGCTAGCAGGCGCAACTTTGAGGTGTCATACAAGGAAGGTTTTCGAGCGATGCTGCCGCTTGCTCCGTCAACCGCATGGGCGATCAGGGAGGTCCCTTCTTCTCTGAGCGTCGTCATGAAAGCTGCCTGCTCGGGATTGATTAAATACCCTGCACTATCACAGGCGATATCGGCTTCTGCAAGCGTAATACATTGTTCGCTGCGTTCTTGCTGATAGATGCGCAAGGGTGAGTTCATGCTTTTTTGCTCAAACTGCAATCGGCCCAACCGCAGAATTTTTGCACACACATGCCGTGCAATCCAGAAAACCTGGGCAAAGCC
>WARQ01001402.1_pt1 | contig 13066 bp, 14 predicted proteins | sample 4769161 | NCBI WGS metagenome assembly WARQ01 (sample SAMN08893024, study PRJNA449175) | gut metagenome | isolation source: rumen sample fed with dry roughage | host: buffalo | place: India: Nagpur | collected 2016 | reverse complement strand
CGTTATATGTGGGTATATGTTCAACTCCCACTCACCGCCTGTAATCATCTTCAGTTTAGGATTGTCAAAAGCAAAATACACATCACTTGGTTTTCCCTTACTTGGTGCATCAGTGTATTCAACGGCCACTGTCAAACCACTGTCGCCGTAATTGTAAACATCTATTGTACCGGGCTTTTGCTTTCTCACATGTGTAATACCCATTTCCTTCCAATAAGGGCAATACATCGATATAGTGTTAGCTGCCATTATGATGCGCACATCTTCGCGTGATCTGATGATGGTTGAACACACATTCATAAACAAAATGAATTCATCAGGCAGATATGAACCTCTGGTCATAAACTCATCAAAGAATATGGTAGTTATCTTCGGGTATGATGTTGATTTATCGTGTTCCATTTCCGTCAATGGAAACGCATATGCGAATGGTTCAGCATCCGGCACAACCTTATCAAGTTCATCATCGAAGTAAGCAAGATACCATTTACTGCTTTGATAATATACGCGGTCAAACTTGCCTTTACTCATCTTTGCAATTACGTTTTCACCCTTGCCGTTATAAACAAGTGAATCAAAGTAAACTGCTGCACGTTTACCTCTGAAGTCCTCGCGGAAACGTCTTACAATTGCGCCTTGTGAACCATCTTTCAAGTAGTTTCTTACTATGTATTCAAGTGCTGCATATGTCTTTCCTGATGACCTTTCCCCGTAGCAAATTAGATATTTCCCATTGGTCTTGAGCAAATTGTTTAGTGAATAGTACTTCATTTTATTATTATTACTCCCTTCAGATAGTTTATATAATCTTCTGCTATATCAAAGCAGTAAGATGCTTTTTCAAGATATATGGCCGTAGGTGATGAATAGTGATATTCCTGCCCTGTATCATCAATTACTATGCCTGTGTCCGGTGTATCGATATATACATGTGTCAATTTGCCTGTGTACTCTTCCGGGATTATAAGCGACTGTTCAAAGTGATCGAACACATCTTTGCCGTATTCATCGAGTAAATAAGGCAGTGCTATATGTTTATTGACACCTGCAACTGTTAAGTGATAACCATCTTCAGCTTGATATGTCAGATAACGCTTTGCACCTAATGACTTGAATTTAATGTATCTGTCGCCTTTTGTTTCGTGATCCCAAACACCCAAAGGCTTTTTGACACCTTTAATGGTCTTGGGTTCAAGTTCATCATAATCAATGCCGTGATATTTACACATGGCCTGTAACTTCTTTTTGCATCTTCTGTTATAGTTCTCGATATAATCCATATGTTTCTCGAGATTAAGACACTTTATTGAATCTGTATCTGCATAGATATAATCATCACCAAAAGCACAAATACCGCTAAACAAGTTTGCTCTGGCATATGCAGTACAAAAGACACCCCACGGATAAAAAAGAAACCTTTTCATTGAATGATTATATCGTTCAATATCCTTTTCAATGTCCGCATCTTCTACTGACCAACATTCATTATATACATTCATTTCCTTGCTTATGTCTGTAACCATCATGCCGTAAACTGAGTTTAAAAGTGCTTTGCCGTTCAAGTATTCCTGTTCTTTACCATCTACACCCTTAAGCTCTGTTTTATCTTTATATAATTTGATAATGGCCTGTATCAATTCTTTAGGCAGAAAACCCTTTTTATATACGCGCATGTTGTGTATTACCATCTTTGAAAATTTATAACAGTGCTTTATGATCTTATAATCAACATCAGTTAATGTGGTAAGTATGTAATCTGCGCGTTCAAGTCTGCCGTTATCTGCAACATACTTTTCTTTCTTCCAACACTTTGACAGACTGATGTAATGCTCATTACAAACACCTGTGGGTTCAAGATCGTAAACTTCCACATCGAAGATGCAGCAGTACAGATTGATGTATTTATCAAAGTCATCATTTGATTCAGGGTGTACAATGCGCCCTTTGCTCATCGGATAACCCCGTTCTGAAATAAGTGCATAAGGGTAACTACTCGTGAAGTCTAATGAATCAGCATCGTGCATTGTCTTACCGCTATAAAGATAAGAACAGTGCGTAAAACCGCCTTGAAAAGCGCGCTTTAATTGCAGGTATTCATCTGCGCCGTCAATTACAAGTGTCTTTATAAGGCTTCTGTATGCCTTATTTGCGTTTCTGCCGTGGCCGGGCATATAAAGACACTTATTTCTTGTATATCGTCTGCAATAACCTGTGGCGGTGTATGGTATGTTATAAAGATGCTTTTCTTTAAACAAACATTCTTGGATATAAGCAGATACGACTAAAACATCATTCATGCAGTATTGAATCTCTGTTTTGGTCATGGGTGTTAAGGGTGTACGGATAACAGAATAGTCAAGGTCACCCACTAACTTATTTATGTGGTAATGCCTTAACTGTTCACCTAACTTTGCAAGTGAAAAATTAGTAAGCACATAAGAACACCTGAATTCAATGCCACCTTCTGTGATAGCAAATATCGGCTTTCTTGGTGCAACTGCGAACACCTTAAACCACGATATATACTTTCGGATCCATTGAAACTCATATGCAAGATTATGAACGTATATAATGATGCGTTTCTTCGTATCTGTAACCTCTTCCATATACTTAAGTATATTAATGAAGTCTGTTATCTCTCTTCCGAAGATGACTTTACCATTGATAGCTAATTGCCAACAGTAGATGATGCCGTGTTTGTTATCATCTTCATTTGTCCTGTTCTCGCTTATTGCATATATGATGTTCTCGAGCATCTCATCAGGCGCATATGTTTCAGTAAACCATTCAGGCCACTGATAACGAAGTTCGTCATAAAACTCATCAAGATATGTGCCTTTGTTAAAACTGAATGTAACTTCCGGGCATCTGGCATTGTATGACTTTATATCTTCAACATCATAAACGCGTATTGTAGTGCCCTTAAGATAGTTATATAAATAAACATCATTATATGTAACGGCATCATCTTTAAATGATGTCGTTTCAATGTCAAAAGCACATATCATGTTGTAATATTCTATTTGTTTGCTTGATTTACAAGTGCCGGTACGTTGCGCCTGTTCAAATATCTTCTTAAAATCATCGACACTGTAATAATTATCAGTATCTAATGTTATCATGTGAAATATGTAAACCCTTCATCATCGTCATCACCATATAACCATCCTGTCTGCTCTTCCTGTTCCTGAATCTGCTGCTGCTCATATGCGTTATACTCGATGTCTTGCAACTGCTCTATCTCATTTTCTGATTCTTCTGCACCTGTGGCCACTCTGAATCTGATCTCTGCAAGTACTTCATCAGAACCCTGAAAGTGTGTATATTTTTCCCACTTCTTGTTAAGGCTTTCCGGGTGATTAGCTTCAATATATTGTCTGAACCTCTTATAAACATCACCTATGTTTTCTTCGAAGGTCTTAAGCATCTGCTTTTGTTCTGCTTTGTTCTTAGCTGCCTTAATAACATCTTCGCGTGTCTTACCTGTGGCCTTTTTCTCGCGTGTCTTTCTTACATTTTTAGCACCCCTGATGGTGGATGTTTTCATGTTCATAAACTTTCTTATGCGTGAAAGTTCTTTCTGAAGTTCCTGTTTTGTAGTCTTATCACCAACACCAAAACGTTCAACTTTACCTTTACCGCCGTTTCTGGCTTTCTCTTCGGATAACATCCAATTAAGTGCATCTGTTGCGATATTATGTTTTGCGCTTTTCTTGGGTACATACTGCCCTTCTGACTTCTTCGATTGTGCCATCAAACGATTCAGTCTTTTATTAGCAGCAAGTGATGTTGTTCTGACTAATCTTCTCATGTCTGCTTCAGATAAATGAATCAAAGCATCATTACCCATTGATAGCATTTCTGACACTGTTAAATTGTCAATGGCTTTGTTATACTGTGATGGCTTTTTGTATGACATATCGACTTCCTCTTTTGAATAACAAGGGTGCTATTGTTAGCACCCTTGTCTTATTTATCAAATTGCTTTGGCAACTGATTCAATTATATACTGTTCATCCTCTTTAGATAAAGGATACCAACAGTGATTGTAATATTTTTCATCAGTGCCCTTGTATGACGGCCAACTGATGATGTAGGCAGTATCGCCGGCCTTGTATCTCTTGCCATCTGCCTTAACAGTTACTTCTCTTAAGAAACAACCATAGATTGAAACACCATTCACACTCATGTCAAAAACCACAACATTATCTTTCTTTGTCTGCTTTGCTCTGATGATCTTGATGTCTGCTTTGCCTGTTCTTTCTTCTGTCTTTTCCTTGTTAAACATGTTTTTAACCCTTTCTGTTTCAATTATAGTTTTGTTATGTCGAGTGTGTCATCACATGCTGCATTAAGTCCCTCCGTGACATCCTGCATAAGATTATATGAATTCCACACATCAACTGCATCTGGTGAATTGTCGCAAGGCATTGACATGACATTACAGTGATCGCACTTAAACCATGACCACTTGCCGGATATATATTCTGACGGCATATTGTGGCATATCGTACACCTTGCAGGTCTTACCGGTCTTATTGGCATATTGTCACCCCTTACTGTTAGGAAAATCGATGTCACTTATCAAGTGCGCCGTATCATTCTTAAGATGTTCAATGACTTGTGCCTGAAGTTCGCAAGTCTGTTTCAACTTAAACACTTCAGCATCGAGTTCATTAATGCGCCTTAACTGATTTAAGTATGTCTGTCTTGCCTTGATACCGAATAGGTCAATCATTGTTATCACCTCTCATATCTTCCATATTTATGTGCCCTAATAATCGACCATCAAAATCGATAATATCACCATCACATCTAAGATGTACTTTATCAGTCCTATCGCTTCTTTATTAGTCATAACAACACCTCTTTCTGCACAAAAGTAAACACCTCACGGGCGCAAGGCTTACAGATGTCATAGTGTTTGGAATTTACTGTGACCGGGATGAACTTCTCGTTAATAAGTTCAATCTGCTTTTGTGTGCTATTGTTATGCGCTTCGATATTCTTACCGCATCTGTCGCACTGCACAAGTTGGATTGTCTTTCTCATATGAGTTACCGCCTTTCTTGATTGATAATATGATTATACATTCTTATATTCAGATACAATATTACAATTTGATTACAAAACAATAAGCGCCCGGCAGTGTGAAATACCGGGCACTTATCGCATCAATCTATCCTGTTTGGGGATAACTCGATTAAATGTTATCACTTATCATCATTATCAGCAATACTATCAGCAATATTATCAGGCTCATCACCATCACTTCTGGTGTTTGGGGTTGATGAACCGCCACCACTGACGGCCAACACATACTCGAAAGTATCAAACCCGGATGGAAACTGTTTGATCTCGATATGAGGATTCGCATAAGTTCTAAAGTAACCATCCTGAAGATATGTATTATACTTGAATTCATTTCTTTCAATTACTCCGCTTAATGCCTTTAATTGTGTTTGGAAAGATGCGAGAACATCAACGTGCATGTGTAATATCCACATGTTACCTTCAGATACAATGTCATTAACATAATAGTACCTACCAAACGATGCTATCTTTGCATAATTGCACACTGCTGCATGTGCATTATTGAAAGATGTGTTGCTTATCATTATGACAGGATCGATGATCGAGCACCCTTCACGCAAAGTGCCGTTCAATGTAACAAGAACAGTTATCTTCTTTGTTACAACCTCATTTGATGAATCATTACGATATAAGATAAGTTCCATTAGAAGATAACCCCCTTGTTAAGTAATGTCATAAGTTCGTTTCTTTCCTTCTCTGTACATGGTATGCCGTCAAGATGAATCAAAGAAACCTGTGTAAAACCCTTACACTGTGATAACTTACGCGATACATAAAGCATGTTTCCTGTAAATGAATTAAGGTTTTCAGGTACACACATGTTTGGTCTTTCGATAATAAGCATAGGCCTTTGATATGACATCAGACCTGCTGCGCCTGACATCTGGCCACTGCGCTGCACTGACGGCTTTATGTTAGTTACGTTTTGAGCAACTGAAGCAGCACCGCCTACGGCAGCAATCGGGCTACCTGTTGCGACACCTGCAATCATTGACACACCGCCTGTGGCTGCGCTTATCGCGTTCTGTAATGCGCCCGAATAGTTAAGTGCAGTTATAGGTACATTCGCAATACATGAACCATCAAAACTATATAACAGTCCTTTCTTGCCTGTTTCAACCATCGCGCAACATCCACCACTTAAACAGTCAATGTGATATACAACATGGATCGTATCACCTACTACATCATCCGGGCTTATCTCACGATAACCAACATAAGGAAGATATAAAGAAAGTTTTACATATGGTGAATAGTCCATAAATGAACCTATCCATTTCTTGACGGAAACAGAACCCATGTCTTTTTCCACAAACTGCGTTGATAACTTACTCATTGAAATATGAGTATCAATGTTACCAAATTTAACTGTCGCTGCACTTCCTAATGTTGGCGTTACAGGGATAATTGAAAGTCCTATAATGGCATCCATAGGTGATGCAAACAACTTTGTAAAGTTGGTTTCAAGGTCATAGGCATTTGACCAAAGGTAATCACCAAGAACCTGTAACTGACCTGCCGTACAGTTATACATTGTTATAAGTCCGGCATCTACTGCCGAAACTGATGGAAGTGACGGTATTGTCGCTTTATCAACATCATCAGGATCGAGATCGATGTCGCCGTCACCGCCACCTGGTTCGGATATGGTTATGCCATAAGGATTATCATAAGGATTATCATTCTCATCATAACTTGTATCAGGATGTGCATCCGTATAATTCATTACATTAAGTAATACAGTTGATTCAGGTAATTGATTACCAAAATTAAAAGTATATATTGTATCACCCTTACCGGCATATTCGAGTGTGTATATGTACCCGGTTCTGATGTTAAGAAGTGACTGTGTATATACAGAACCATCAATAAATTCTGCAAAAGTTGGATATGGAAATTGCGGTCTTGTGGATGGTGTATTACTTAAGTTAATACCATCATAATAGTTTGGTGATGCTGAACCTGATGAGCTTGTAGCACCAAAACCGGTATAACTATAAGACACAACACCTTGCGCATCTGACTGAATACCAATGGAAAGTCTGTATGCGTCATAAGTTGAATCATAATACCAAGCAAAACAGGAGCACAAATGATAATTACCGGGTGTAGCAGGTAATGATGTGTCAAACGTTGTAGCACTTCCACCTGTAATCATATTGTAAAATTCAACTACTTCTGCCGGTGTCAGTAAGTCCATAACAACTTGACCTGCGATGTTTATATCTCTGAACACGCCATAGGCTCTTGACTGTTTAACAATATCCGTTGTTCCTGAAGGTATCGCTGCAAATACAGGTATCTTGACTGTCGTACCTGTCGAAAGTGTAACTGATGTAACCATAATGTTATTACCTTTCTTTTTCTTATAATTATACCCCTTGCAAAACAAGGGGCATAATCGTTAAGCATTACTGAACAAATTGTTTACTGTACATAGTAAACGATGGCGTTCTCATTGGAATCGATGTAATATCCAGCATCTTCCTTGTAGAACCAGTTTGTAAACTCTGCCTTCGGGTTGTACTGTGTTGTTACCCTTGAATTCTCACAAACAATACCTGCTGCATCGTGATCGAAGATAACACCAAGAACACCACTCATTGTGATCGACTTTGTGGAATCGCCAACTGCAATAGTACCCTTGATTGTAGATGTGGATGAGAAACCATAATCAAGTCCTGAACCCTGCCAATAAGGAACAGACGTTGCAGCAGGAAGTCTTGTGTAATCATCATGGAAAACAGAGGACTGCAAGAAAACATCCGCTGCGGCCTTGAAGTCTGCATGGAGGATGATGTGCTGCAAAGATGATGGTGTGAATCTCTCGATAGCACCGGCATTGAAAAGTGTACTTACCTTCTTAAGTCTGTTTACACCCAAAGCCATCTGATATGCTGCAAAGCGGATAAAATCAGGATCGATAACTGCTGCTGCGGCAGTAAGTGACTTATCATAAGCCTGATTGTACATGTAAAGCAAGTTTACTGCCTTAACGGATGTCATACCAGAATAGTTGTTATTGCTTACAGAAGGGAAAGCAGAATTAACTGTATTCAAGATAAGATAGTTAATTGCTCTTTCTGCAAGTGCATCAGTCTTAATAGTAAGCGCCTTCTGTGTGTTGCTTGAAAGCATCGAAAAGAACGCATTAAGCTGACCGGGATTGGAAAATGCACTACGAACCTGAAGGTCTGTCAAACTACGATCAACTTCAAATGTTGTGCGCTGACTGTAAAACTTCGCTGCAACTTTGGGCTTTGTGAATACGTTAGGATCATAAGATGCGCGGTCTGTAAGATTCCAAGATTCATTCTCAACTGCTTCAGGCAGTTCAGTTTCATAAACCTTTTCCATGACTGCGCCATACTCCCAAGAATCACGCTTAAGTTCTGCACTTGTGCCCTCATAAGTTCTATCGACAAAGACGACTTTTCCTATGTGATCGCAAAGCGAAGAAACGTACGTATCATAAGAAACGTTGTCGAAAATCTCTTTGCCAACATCAACGATGTTTGTTAAGTCCTCTGTAAGAAGATCACTCTTACCAAGAACCTCTGTTGTGATGTCATTAGCAATCTGATATACCTGCTTAATATCCATTACTGTTTACCTCTCTTTCTTACTTGCTTGTCTTTCTTGTGGCCTGTGTAGGCAGCAAAGAAACAATTGTAACTGCATCTTCAGATGTGATGCGAACCTGAAGGATTGATGCAGTAAAGATGATAGTACCATCTTCGATAATTGACATAACGGAAATAGGTGTCATTGGTACACCCTCACCATATTCACAATTAGCAGCATAGATGGGTTTACCTGTATTGATAGCATCGATACAAGCAGCATAAAGGCCTGTGATCGTCTGCGATTCTGATGCAAGAAGGTTCATGCCCTTGCAATCAACTGAAATGTAACCATTCATAAAGCAATACCGCCTTTCAAATAAAAATAAGTGTACAAATATATGTACACTTATTTATTAACACAAATGTTTGTTTAGGTCAAACGATGTGTAATTCGGTTCAATTCTTATTATACCGAATTGTGTTTGTTCTTCATTCTTGCTCCGCAATGCTTACAGAATAAATCCCAACTATCTATCGGCTTATGACATTCAGAACAGATATAATAACTACTCATATCATCACCTAATCTTATTATCGGCTTCCCTGGCGGTCTTCCTTCAAGAGCCTCTTTTATAATCTGTTTTACAAACCAATAAAACCCTATTAAATCATCAGACGAATGAAACGCTTTTTCAATTTCTTCGTCTAATTTATCTCTGTTTATAAACTGTTTTGAAAACTCACTATAACAACGAGGGCATAATTTCAAATAACAATTACCAAGTGTTATTTTCTCTAAATTCTCATTTGGATATGTTATGCCACAACCTCTGCATTTTTTATCTGCTTTTTCTTCTTTTGCAAGCATTGTTTCAAATTTAGTATTCCTCATTCTCTACCACCTCAATAACCCCATCTTTTACAAGCTATCGAATATCCCAAAATAACGATAGCGATAAGTAACATTAAAGCATCAATATTTATTAATTTCTTCATTTTCACACTCCTCGAAAATCAATTCTTATTATACCGAATAGCTTTATCCTATCTTTATATACTTAACCTTAATGTTGATAGCCGTGTTATTATCCGAGCCGTAAAGATATGTTCTATACTTCACCTCTGTATTATCAGCACTAATATTTACAATATCGGTTAGGATACTACCGCCACCATTAGCACCACTTAAGTTTCTATTCATACTGTCACCAAGTCTGTCAAGATAGATATTATTAAAACTGTTTTGCCAATCGTGAAAACAAGAGATTATATAAATACCTTTATTGAGTGTTAAAGAGGACAATTCTGTGTACTGTCCTGCGGTACAAAGTGTATTTTGCTCGGTAATTGTGTTAAATGTGATTTTGTCTAACGCCAAAGCCGCCACCGCCGCCGCCGTGGTTTTCTTTGTGTTAGTGCCGTCAAAAACTGCAATCTCATCAGTACCACTTAAAGCACTAACACCTGTTAGTCCGTTAATATCAAGTGATACTGTATCATTCGTTATGTCAATTCCTGTGCCCTCTGAATATGCAGGTATAGCAGCATTAACCCACTTATCTGATGTACCATCATATGTAAGTACTTCACCATTTGATGCAGATGCAATTGTTACATCTGACAACTGTGATAAAGCAGTTACGCCTGATGGTGATGTTGCATTTACCCATTTACCGCTAATTGCATCATATGTTAATACCTGCGCATCTGATGCACCTGAAATATCAACATCAGAAAGATCATTAAGATCATCAGGGATTGCCGGGATATCTGAAGATGTAATGAACCCACTGTCATTATCAAGATCAGATGTCTTTGTAGGTATTGCACTTGTATCTGCCTTACCGCTTAACAGTGTGTTCACCTTATCAGATGAAAATACTGTATGGTCTGATGCAACTGAATCATTGATGATGTCCGGGTATGCCGGTATGTATAACTCACCACTCTGGCCGTTAATCTCAAAATCTGCGATCTTTGTACCTTCTGAATATGCCGGGATAATAGAAACATCAACAGTGATACTGCTGCCGTTTGCTTCAATGATAAGAATATTATTACTATTGATAGTAAAAATATAAATATCCGTTGTTATCCTGATGTAGTTACTTGACTTGATGCAAGAACCCGGCAAGGGTGTATGATTACCGGCATTGTTTACGATGACCAACTTGTTTGCATCCAAAACCGGCTCAACCTTCTCATAAAGTCCGGGCACTGACTGTGATGCTCTTGATACATCGATGCCCTTCATGTCAATAATGATATATCCGTCTGTATCTCTGTACATAATATATACCGCCTTTCTTAATAAACTGACAATGTAACCATCTGCGCCACATCTTCAAAGATGACATCGATAAAAGACCACTTCCAAAAGTCCGTGTCATCACGCAACAACTGAACATTAGTCATAACACCGATGTTACCATGTTTGGATAGATTGCGCGTAATGGTTTCATCCTTTGTGCCTGAACCTGCATCTGTTATCGTTCCACTGTCGCGTGTTGTTACATCAAGTGTGCCGCTGCCTGATGTTGATGCCGTTGTGCCTGTTGAATCTGATGTTGTTGTATCACCTACTGCCGTTACTGAATCAAACCCAAACTTATTAACTGCGCCACTTCCTGTGACTGTCGTGCTGCCTGTACTTGATGATGTACTGTCATTATCAACTACATTGGTTGTGTTCAATGTTCTTGTGTTTCCCTGCGTTGTATCGTTATCGGTTACAATGGTTTCACTTTCAACATAATCTGTATTCTCGATGGGATCATATTCTGCCTTGAGATCAGCATACAAGTGTGACCACTCTGTCATTCTGATGCGATAGATGCTATTAGCAAGTGTGGCAAGATTAGCGCCCTTAACTTCCTTATCTGTATCTTCGATCATTTCAATTAAGGGTGATACCCACTTCTGGCCATAACGTGATGCAAAATGAATATCAAGATCGGATGCAATAAAATCATCAGCCCACAATGGTTCAGTAATGTTTGCAAAAATGCCTGATGTTACAATTGTTGGAATCGCGTCTTTAAGTTTCTGCATCTTCCTGTACCTCACTTTCATCTTCGCTTATAGCTTCTGTTAGTTCTTCAACACTTTCGTTAAGTGCTTCAAGTGCATCAACTAACTGTGTGGGTGTTTCCTCTTCCACTTCTGTTTCAGGTTCAACATCCGTTACTTCTTCCACTTCCGTTTCCGTTTCTGCTTCATCCGGGTAAATCTTCACATCTGCATCATCTACATCGGCAGATTCATCATCAGGATCAGAAACAACATCATCACTGCTGCCGATATCATCCACACCAGAAGATAAAGCCATGTTGTCAAGTATTGTCTGTTCTTCGATCTCATTGGATAACCAAGCCCCCGCAAAGTTTACTTCAATGTTTGTACCAAACATCTTATTGATGCGCTCAACACCTTCGCGCCTTTCTTTGAGCATGTTATCTATCAAAGGGTGCAGCATGTCATCGTTCAACTGCGATTCATTACTGTTGATGCTCTCGCGCTTCATGTTGTAATTACTGTTCAGACCAAGCTCATTAAACAATGATGCCTTAACATACTGATGATATTCAATTAAAGGAATGAGCGAAGATGCAACATCCTTGAATTCTCTGATGTTAAGACCATCAATAAATGCCTGTTCTGACATAACACCAAGTTCACCTGCGCGAAGTCTTTTCAAGTACACTTCAGCACTTGCCTTTGTTTTATCATCCTTCGCACTGATGTTGATTGATGCCCTGGCCAATATGTCTGCGATATTCATTGATATGTCATTCTCAACTAATTGACCGCAATACTTCTGCAACAAAGGCAGTACACCTTGAGCATATGTATCATTGTATACAAGTACTGAATCATCATCGATGGTGAAAACCTTATCTACCAAGTACGGATTAGCGACAACGTACTTTGTAGGTACATAGTACTCATTAGGTTCACCGCCGTGACCGCCTACTGCTGCATAAAGTTCATCATTGACCTTCACGATCAATGCGTTTCCGTTGCAAAGCAGATAATGTTCAAGCCACTTTGCCGGTATTGTGTCCGGCAGTCCTTTGTACTCGAACATAGACTGAAGCCTTGCAAGATAGTATCTGATATACGACTGAAGCATATAACCCTTGTCAAACTTTCCATCACGCCAATATGACTGAAAGTTTATCATCGGATACCAGAACAGGCCGTCTGTATTCATACTGTTCATAAGATGTACCATCCTTTCTTAATATATTTATAAAATAACACATATGTTTGAATATGACACAAATACAAATAATTCACAAACTTGTAACATAAAGGGACTTGACAAAATGATACACCAATAATGGGACTTATGCCAAGAAAAACGAACATATGTTCTGTAATTTAAATAATGAGTGGGAGGTGGG
>WARQ01003019.1_pt1 | contig 13218 bp, 10 predicted proteins | sample 4769161 | NCBI WGS metagenome assembly WARQ01 (sample SAMN08893024, study PRJNA449175) | gut metagenome | isolation source: rumen sample fed with dry roughage | host: buffalo | place: India: Nagpur | collected 2016 | reverse complement strand
CACTCTGTCATCTGTCATTTTTAGGGTCTACTTCTCTGTAAAACAAGATGATAGAAGCTGACAGATGCCTTTTTGCATCTATCATCTATCTGTCATCTGTCATTAATCAAAATTCGCCCGCAACGTAAACCATAATTTTTATTTACAATAATATTGTTTTTTACTGGGTAAACTAATTGTAAATCAATAGGATTAATTATATTTGCATTAAGTGTACGAATCGTTTGACATATGTCGAAATCTATTTTGATATATGTGGTAATGCATTACGACAATTGTCGAAATGGATTTTGACAACTGTGAGACGATTTGTTCACTTAACCAATGAAATTTAAACATAAACTAAACGTAATAATTTATAACTATGGCAGCAAAGTATAACCTATTCAAAAATCCGCCCAAAGGGAACAAGAGTGAGCAAGAAACGTTTCATGCGCGGATTGTGCCCGGAAGAACCATTCAGACCGAACAGATTGCCCGCGAACTGGCCACCATGTCGTCCGTTTCCACCGGCGATGTTATAAGCGTGCTCGACAATCTTTCCTACATGATCAGTGTACACCTTAAAGAGGGAAATATAGTAAATCTGGATAAGATAGGCCATTTTTCCATTTCAGTATCCAGCCCGAAACAGCTTACCGGAGATAGAAAAATCCGTTCGGCATCGGTCCGTTTCAAGAAGGTAAACTTCAGGTGTGCAAACGAACTTAAGCAGAAATTCGTCTCAATGACCATGAAAAGAGAGCCTTCCGGAAACGAAAACCCATTAACTCCGCAGCAACGGCAACAAAGAATTCTCGATTTCCTGGCTAAGGAGACCAGTATAACTTCCACCCAGTGCATTACTCTTAACGGCTGTACCCGTTATGCGGCAATAAAAGACCTTAAAACTCTTACTGAGGCGTCAAAGGTAAAAAGATTGGGAGTTGCCAAGAGCATCATCTACATCTTACCTTAAGTAGATAAAAACAAAAAATACCTGACAAATTCTTAAAAAAATAATATGTCAGGTATTTTTAGTATGTTTTGTTTGATAAGTTGATTAAAAAAATTAGATTTGTCAAATAACTACATCGTATAAATTATGAAAGAACACATAGCCCTTATCTTGCTTTTTTTAACCTTGATATCTTGTCAAAGCAATACCTCAAATAAGAAGACATCCTTTTTATTGAAAGAATCGGATAAGGTTGTAACGTTCAAGCTAAACAACCATACAAAATCTTCCATCAATGTAATGTCTCTCTTTACCGATTCTGCAGGTAGAGAGTACCTTACTTTCCAAAATCCCGGTCAGAATGAGATCCTCTTTTACGATATCCACACGCGGGAATTGGCCATGGTGGTTAATCCGGAGGTGGAAGGAAACAACGGGGTAGGTTTTTATACAGGATACTATATTCAATCTCCGGATAGTATTTTTATAACTTCATACGGCAGTACAATAACATTGATAAACCGTGATGCAAAGATAATTGACCGTTTCCCCTACGATAAGGCACAAGATAGTATCTTACTGGAGAATTATTGCTCAATATCGTTTGTTTATAAACCCATAATAAACATCGACAACAAACTTTATATTATGCCTTCTTGTAACAGATGGGCAGCAAAGAAGCCTGTTTGTGCATACATTGACCTGTCGGATCGTACGGTGCACGCATTAACCGGATTTGAATACCCAACTTTTCCCGGAGCAGATAATAAGGCAAAGCTTTCGGGGATAGAGAATGATGTAAGCAGATGCTTCGATGGGAGAAGATTTTTTTATGCTTTTTATTACGACGAAGATATATACGTTGTATCTCCAGATCACCAATCAATACGTCGCGTAAAGGTAAAAAGCAAATACATCGATAAGGTAAAGCTGTTGAACGATTATGAGCTTACAGAAAAGGAGATGTGTGAAAATCCCAATTACGGGAATCTTATTTACGACAAATATCGGAATGTATACTATAGAATAGCTTATCCGGAGACCGAAATAGAAAAGAATGTAAGAACGATGGAACTTCTCATGTACGGACGAAAGAAGTTTTCCATAATAATTTTGGATCAGGATTTTAACACAATAGGAGAAACCCTTTTCCCGGAATACCAGTACAATTCGGCTGTAATGTTTATTCGTGAAGAAGGTCTTTATATTTCGACAAGCCATCCCATGAGTCCCGATTATTCGGACGACAAGCTGACTTTTAAATGTTTTACACTCGAAAACACGAAATGATGAAAAACTACCTTCGTTTAATTCATTTAGCGCCCAAAATGAGGTATCCTTTTACAAGGAAGTATCCAGCTAACAGTTGTCATTGGTGTAAAACAATTAATGTCATTAAAATATCACCATATTAATTAAGAGACTTTGCGTACGAATCATACATTTGTGAATGAATAGAATACAATGAAATACCCATAAGTATGAAAAGATTGATGAATAATTGGATTATTGGACTCTTTCTTCTGCTGAATTTAGGAGGATGTAACTCGAAAAAAGCAGAAAAGAACATTGTTAACTTTACCCGGGATGATTTTAAAGAACAGGTAATACTAAGTAACCCTGAATTAATTACGCTGGATGATTCTACATTAAATGATCCTGCTGCATTTTATTTGATGCATGATAGTATTATTATTGTACAGAATCAGCCTCATTGTGATCATTTGATCGAACTATTTTCTCTTGATAGCCGGAAGATCATGACTCAGTTTGCATCTAAAGGGAATGGACCGGGAGAATTTAACACCTGTTACTGCTATGTGCCAAACAGTAACGACTCTGTGTTTTATCTGAAAGATGATGGCGCTTACTCATATATAACGGTTGATTTGAATTCAACACTGCACTCAAAAAAACTAGTTGCAAAGAACCGTTTTCAGTATAATCCTGAATTACATTATTATGTTGAAATATGTCCGATTGATGATAGCCATTACATAGGTTATCATATGTGGTATTTAAATGACTCTTCATACAATAATAATGTGACTGCCCTTAAAAAATATACAGTCAATGAAAATATTGAAGAGTCTAATACTATGGAGGCTGCAATGTCTAAGTACAAGTACTTTGTTGCATCTGTAAATGATGTCCATTTATTTATGAATCAAACAAGAAATGCTTTTTGGATGGCGGATGCACATAAAGATAAAATCGAAATTTACGATGAATCGTTGAACCTGGTAAAAACGCTTATAGGTCCTGATAATTATAATTTTAAATATTCTTTGCCTCAAAGTAACAGTCCAATTCCATTTGTTGGATTTGAAGGTGATAAAAGTTATAAAACCTATTCGTCTTTCACGGTAACCGACAAACATATTTATATTATATATCAGGGAATAAATGGTGTAGTAGATGATACTGAAAATCTTAAACCAGTAGAGGTTTTTAAGTTTGACTGGGACGGAAATCTTCTTTGCAATTATAAGTTGGATCGTTTCGTATACACATTATCGGTAGATAGTAAGGAAGAGTATCTTTATTGTTCCACATTTAAATCGCCAAAAGATATTCGAGAATTTGTAAGGTATAAACTTTAGTTATTACTTATTGAACTTTGATCTAAATAATCTATGGAAAAAATTAAACTGATATTATTCCTTACACTTCTTTGCTCTTGTAACACCTCAGAGAAGAAAATCACCAAGGTAGAACGAATCTCATTGGAAGCGGAAGTAATTACAGACAGCATTCATGCGAGTCTGCCTGGACGATTAATCGTTTTTAATGATTATGTGGTTTGGGAAGAGGTTTTTGCTTCCGATAAGTTTTTACATGTAGTGGATATTCAAACTCGTAAAGAGGTAGGAAGAATGGGAGATGTGGGACAGGGACCTAGAGAATTTTCTGCTCCGAATATTTCAAGATCATATGACGATTATGTTTTAGTTTCCGATTTTGGGACTAAACATCAAGCCTATTTTTCCATCGAACGCTTTTTAGCTGGGGAGGATTATTATATACCTGTCCCTAACAGTATAAAAATAAATCCAAAAAGTAATTTTTGTTTACTGGAGATCGAAAAAGGTCAATTTATTACGCTACAACCAAATTCAGATAAGTTGTTAGAACATTGGGACAGACCCTATTTTTATTCATTTGGAAAGTTTCCAATTCCTGAGTCACTAAGAAAGAGAGATCGGTTTAGTTACTTTCAAGGGAATGTTGCTTATAATCCTGATTTAAAAAAGTTAATTTATACTTCATTTCGTTTTCCCTATATGGCAATTTACACTAAAAGCGGTAAATCTTTTAAATTACTAACCGAAGTGAAGGGAAAGTTTGATTATTCGGTATCATCAGGTGGAGAGTTTAAACGAAGTCGGGATTCTAAGGAAGGTCCGAGAGAATTGACTTTAACATTGGATTATATCGTTACAGTTGACCGAGATCTTTCTATTGATCAGACTGATGAAAACGAAGTAGGAAGGGATCCGATGAAATTACCACACACTGTATTTATATATGACTATGAAGGAAATTTGCTAAAAATAGCCAACCTGGGCTTCCCCGTTGTACGTATTGCTGCAGATACAAAGAACAATATCCTTTATGCAATTGTGGTGATGGAAGATTATGTTTTGGTTAAATATGAATTGTAGTGAGATTGAGTGATTATTATATTCGTTACCACTCAATAAACTGCTAATGTCAGTATATTAATGCAATACAACTAACCATTAGTTTGGTTAGCTGAAATACATATAATTGTTAGTATGAATCTTTTTACTGAGGATATAAAAAGAATATGTTTGTTTTCGAAACAAAATAAGAATGAAATATCGGTATGAAATTTTATAATAAATAATACGAAGATGAAAACACCAGTTAGTATTTTAATAGTTTTAGCTCTTTTGATGCTATGTTCATGTAATCAAAGTAATGTATACCAACATGCAACTTCAATAAATAGAAATGATTTTAAAACGACACAATCGTTAGTCGGGAGCGATGTTGAATTTGATAGTTTGATATTAAAACCAAGACAACTTCAATTGTATGACAGTCTGTTGATTACCTATAATAGTGGCGCAGATAAATTATTTCATATATTTAATATGAAAACCAAAAAGAAAATTGGAGAGTGTATTTCGATGGGGCAAGGTCCTACAGAAATGCTACAACCTTTTTTCGTTCCAAGTAAAGATTCTGTAACCATTTTTGATATGGCAACTTCTACTCTTTCAACGTACAGCATACCTGAATTTATCTCAGAAAAGGAACCAATCCCCAGTGTGCGTATAAAGCTAAAAGAACAGATTTTCGGTGGAATTTCATTTTTAGGAAAAAATCTGATCGGTTCAATGTATATTCCGGAATATCCACTTTGCTTATTTAATCAAGATGGAGAAAAAATCCAGGGATTTGGTGCCTATCCGGTTTCCGATATTAAGTATACAGATAGGGAAATTATTGATGCTTACCGAGCAATAGTTACTACAAATTTAACCGACCGGGTAGCTGTGTGTCATTATTTTACAGATTTAATAGATATATATAATAAGGACGGTGTTTTAGAAAAACGAATTCATGGACCAGAACATATTTTTCCTCATTTCAAAGAATATGTTGATGGGAATATTGTTTCGTCTAAGGCTGTAAAAGGAACCTACCGCGATGCTTTTTATAGTCCGGTGAGCGTAGGTGAAGATTTTTTTGTGCTTTATAATGGTAAATCTGTAGAAGAGAAGGGATACAATTTACTGGCAAAAGAAATTTTTGTTTTTGGATGGGATGGTAAACCTAAACAGCATTTTGTATTAGATAAAGGTGTTTTTCGTATAGCAGTTGATCAATTAAATAAAAAAATATATGGAATTAGTGACGAACCAGAATATCATATACTAGAATTTGCGTATAAATAAGAATTTAATCATATCAGTTAAATTGAAATACTAACTGATTTACAAACATTGATATATGAAATATGTATTAGCTATTGCTTTATGTGTTTGTTTTTCTTGCAGTGATAACTCAAGTGGAAGAAAAATGAATGATGTTTTTAGTGAGGATATTAGTTTGGTTGCAGATAAATTACCAATAAACGAAGTTATTAATCCAGTAAGTATCGTTAAACTAAAGGACTTTCTTATTGTACAGAACGAATATATTTCTGGCGAGGATTGTTTTTATGTCTATTCGCTGGACAAAATGAAGTTTTGTTTCAGTTTCGGACGATTGGGACAGGCTGATGGAGAATTTATAGCTCCCATGATAGTTCAAAATAATACAGGCAACAGTTTGTCAATATTTGATTCTTCTCCTGATAAGATTTTTATGTATGATGTTTCGGATACCAGTACTCATTTAATTAAAGAACGAAAAGTAATGGATGATATTTATCCAACACAGGAAATTTCGTATGTGAATGATTCCATTGTTCTTTTTCAAACTATGGGACCGTTTAGTAGTAAATTGTATAGCTATAATTTAAACACGAATAACATTCTTGATACATTAGAATTTGATTCAGGGTTAAAAGAGGTAATGGATAGTAAATACAACTCAAATTTTGATTTTTATAATTTAACGAGTGTAGGTCGTAAGTTCGTAGTCGGCTTTAATTATATAAACGAAATCAAAGTGGGAGAATTGGATGATGATTACAAATTTCAGGTACATGAAGGGGCTAAATTAACGAACTATGGATTGGCTCCCACTAATCCAGATAAATTGTATAAAAATTATTTTTACTATATGTTCCCGAGCGCTACATCGGAATTGTTGTTCTTGCCTTACTTAGGCCAAGAAGCCACAGTTTTACAGCCATTTCCCATAAATCTGAAGGGACGTCATTTCGATTTTTATATCGAGGTATACGATTGGAGCCTAAATCCGGTGGCAAGATTGAAATTTGATAATGATTTAATAAAACTTTGTGTCGATGAAGAGCGTCACAAAATCTATACATGGAATCCAGTAGAAGATTTTGATGATATCTTGGTCTATTCTATTGAAAGCATAGGTAGCTGAAAGCTATATATCTATTAAATATGAATTAAAATAATCCAAATGAAAACTTATTGTTTTGTATTACTGATTTTACTTTGTTCATGCCAGCAAAAGACTGAAAATAAAAGTTTTCCTACTAATAAATTACTAGGAAAAGAGATCGTGTTTGATGAAACCTTTGATATTATCGATATGATAATTGTTGATGATTATTTGGTGGTTACAAGTGCTCAATCCGATACATTGGTCCATATTTATTCGTTGCCAGATATAAAATTAGTTTCAAAAATGGGATTGAAGGGCGAAGCTCCTTTTAATTTAGTTTATTCACTATTACTTAAAGGCTCTGGAAGTAAACTTATCATTGGTGGATTTGATAATGGAAAAGCCGTTAAGTACTTTCAGATACAAGATGATATCGTTACTGAGATTCAAACTTCCAAAGTTTTTTTTAATGAGGCATTAAACGATGCATATGCAATGAATGATTCTATATTAATTTATAATTCAATTTTTGATTTAACTTTGAGAAAAATAAATATTAAAAACCATTCGGTATCTGATATTTGCCAATTTCCAAAAGACAATCATCAAGAGAGTTTTTTTTACTCAAACAAAGGGAAACTGGGGATTAATAATACTTCTATCGTTTATGCCTATTTTTATAAAGATCAAATTGATTTTATGGATTTGACAGGGAAACTTATAAAACGTATAGTTGGAAAGAATGATAGTTCATCCATTTCAATTGATAATATGAACATGAATTACATGTCGTATGTAAACTTGTATGCCGGTACAAATTACTTTTATCTTTTACATAGAGGACAAACTCTGGCAGATTATATAAATAATAATTTGAATGATAGACTGGAGGTTTATAGTGGTGATGGACAGTTACAAAATGAATACTCTTTTGAGATTCCTCCAATTATATTTGTTGTCGATGAAAAGAGAAATATTCTTTATGGCTATAATGGAATGTATAAAGATGTGTTACTCGTATACAAATTGGAGCAAAGTTAGATTTTTGATATTTTAATGATTAATGTCATTAAAATATCACCATATTAACGAAGAAGCATTGCGTACGAATCATACATTTGTGAACGAATAATAGTCTTAATCTAAATAATCTATGGAAAAAATTAAACTGATATTACTCCTTTTAATGCCGTTGTTCTGCTTCATATCGTGTGTTGAAAAGAAAGCTGAAAGGAAGAAATCCTATATGCTGGAAGCATCCGACAAACAGTTGTCGTTTGCTCTGGATCCCAATACCAAAACTTTTATTCTGGCATTGTTTCCCTTTACAGATGAAAACGGGAAAGAGCATTTGACCTTTCAAAACCAGGATCAAAATGAAATACTGTTTTACGATATGAATTCCGGTAAGTTTGAATTTAAGGTTAAACCAGCTTATGAAGGTCCTAATGGAGTTGGCAAAGTTATCGGATACTATGTGCATACAATGGATAGTATATTTCTGACCTCTCCATATCGCTGTAATATTGCATTAATAGATAGAAAAGCAGAATTAAAGGATGTAATTAGTTATGAAAAAGCTACTGATGGAACAAAACTAACTCTAAATTGTGCAATATCGTCTACATATTCCCCTATTGTAATGATTGATAATGAGATGTATATAATGTGTGGATGTAACAGATGGTTGGAAAAAGATCCAGTATCTGCGGTAATTAATTTGAAAGACAAAACCATACGTGCATTTCCTTATTATTATCCCTCTTTTCCCGGAGCTGACAATAAGGCAAAACGTGCAGGTATGGAAGAACACCTTAGCCGTTGTTATGATGGTAAACATTTTGTTTATTCCTTTTACTTTGATGAAACTATTTACATAGCATCTCAAGAGCATGATTCTATCAAACCGGTGAAGGTAAAAAGCAAGTATATAGATAAAGTGAGAATGCTCGATGATTATGGAAATCTAACACTCATTGATATGTGCGAAAATCCCAATTACGGTAATTTACTTTTTGATAAGTACAGAAATGTCTATTACCGCATCGCTTATCCGGAAACAGAAATAGAAAATGGCGTAAATGGGTTGGAACTCTTGCACTACGGACGAAAAAGATTCTCGATAATTATATTAGACAAGGATTTTAATATCATTGGTGAAACGCTTTTCCCGGACTATACATATAATTCCACCGTGATGCTTATTCGCGAAGATGGTCTTTACATTAGTGATAGTCATTATCTGAATCCTGATTACAACGATGATGTGTTGAGCTTTCGTAAATTTAATCTGGTTGAGAATTAAAGTCTTCTATTTGATCTAAATAATCTATGGAAAAAATTAAACTGATATTATTCCTTACACTTCTTTGCTCTTGTAACACCTCAGAGAAGAAAATCACCAAGGTGGAACGAATCTCATTGGACGCGGAAATAATTACAGACAGTATTCATGCGAGTCTGCCGGGATCATTAATTGTCCTTAATGATTATCTAGTTTGGCAAGATGTCTTTGCTTCAGATAAGTTTTTACATGTAGTGGATATTCAAACTCGTAAAGAGGTAGGAAGAATGGGAGAAGTGGGGCAGGGACCTAAAGAATTTATTCATCCTCAAATTTCCAGATCCTATGATGATTGTATTTTAGCCTTCGTTCAAGGGACCAAACATCAAGCCTATTTTTCCATCGAACGCTTTTTAGCTGGGGAGGATTATTATATACCTGTCCCTAACAGTATAAAAATAAATCCAAAAAGTAATTTTCGTTTACTGGAGATCGAAAAAGGTCAATTTATAACGCTACAACCAAATTCAGATAAGTTGTTAGAACATTGGAACAGACCCTATTTTTATTCATTTGGAAAGTTTCCAATTCCGGAGTCACTAAGAAAGGATGATAGGTTTAATTACTTTCAAGGGAATATTGCTTATAATCCTGATTTAAAAAAGTTAGTCTACACCTCTTATGATTTTCCTTATATGGCAATTTATACTAAAAGCGGTAAATCTTTTAAATTGCAAACCGAAGTGAAGGGAAAGTTTGATTATTCTGTATCATCCGGGGGCGAGTTGAAATTGAGTCGTGCTTCTAAGAGTGGTCCGAAAGAATTGACTTTAACATTAGATTATATCGTTACTGTTGACCGAGATCCTTCTATTGATCAGACTGATGATAGAGAGGTAGGTAGGGATTCGATGAAATTACCATACACTATATTTATATATGATTATGAAGGAAATTTGCTAAAAATAGCAAACCTGGGCTTTCCCATTTTACGTATTGCTGCAGATACAAAGAATAATACCCTTTATGCAATTGTAGTGATGGACGACTATGTTTTGGTTAAATATGAATTATAAATAAGAATCAATCTTATTATAACTCTGAAGGGACGTCATCTCAATTTTTATATTGAGGTATACGATTTGAGACTAAATCAAGTAGCAAAATTTGAGTTTCTGATAAAAATAAATAATTTATGAAGAATATTGTTGATAAATAGTGATTGAAATATTTTGATTTAATATGTTTAAGACCAGATTGTTAAAATGGAATGCAATGAATAAAACCAATACAAATATTTTTCTTTTATTTCTGATGGTTTTACAATTATCTTGTGCCACAGCACCAGATAAAGAAGACCTGCACTATGTGCGTATTCCTATTGAATACCGAAAAGCTTCTTCCATCAAACTGTCAGAGTTTGTAGAGTCTGTTGATCTTATTCCTCTTGAAACAACAGAAGACAATCTGATAGGGGAAGTGGGACGCATTGTTTTTATTGATAATAATTATTACATCAAATCTACAAATGGGAGACAAAATGCAAAGATTTTTGTATTCGATGCAAATGGAAGATACCAGTTTAAAATAGATCATCGGGGTGTTGGACCAGGAGAATATATAGAAATGAAGGATTTTCAAATCTTGCAAGACTCATTATTGATGACGGTTTCAAATGGTGATTATAAATCTAATCTGTATGATTTAAAGGGTGATTTTATTAAACAATTGGAATTTAGGTATAATATCAAAGAAATTCAACCATTTTCTGACTGTAAAGTTCTTTTGTGCCACAGCAACCTTAGAGAATTAGAAATGAATGCTCTAACATTACTTGATACAATCTTTGGTATATCATCACATTTTTTTAAAGTAGATAAAGTTGCTGAAGCAAAACTTACTTGTCAAATCAATGCAAATGCTTTTAGTGTTTGCGATGAGAAAGTGTATTTTAATTATCCATTTTGTGATACGATTTATCAAATAGTAGGACAGAAATATTCTCCTGCATATTATATTGATTTTGGTAATAAAAAGCATCCTGAGGGATTGATTACAGAAAAGGATGGTATACTTGAGATAGAAGCCAAAGTAAAGCGTTTAGAGTCTGTAATGAGTTTATATACTTATGATATTACTCCTCGGTTTGTGTATTTAGGATTTGATGATTTTGAACGTAATGTATATATGTCACTCTATTCTCTTCAAACAGGTAAAGTGTTTACGGGGCGTACCATAATCGACGATCTTTACTTTCCTGGAAATAGGATGACTCTTACTCATAATAACATTGCTGTGAATGTGGATAAAGAAGAAATTCTCTGGCATGTGGAGCCTGGTGTACTTCTTGAAGGATACGAAAAGAGCCGAAAAAGCATGGGCGAAAATGACTGGAATGTCTTTTGTAAAAAGCATCCAAAACTTGTGTCAGTCTGTTCCATGCTAAAGGCTGATGATAATCCGGTATTATTAAGGGTAAAACTTAAAAGTTTCTGATAAAAATAAATAATTTATGAAGAATATTATTGGGATACTTATTTTAATAGCTGTTTTAATATCTTGCAGCTCAAGATCAAAGCATAAAGAACGCAAAGTGACTAGTTTACTAGAGCTCACCAACGATTCATTGGTCTTTCATTTGGATGATTCTACACATGTTCTTGCAAAAACACTATATCAGTTTACTGATGATAGAGGAAATGAATATTTCACATTTCAGAATGGAGAAGCAAATGAGATTTTAATTTTTGATATGAAATCTGGTCAGCTTTTAAAGAAAATTAGAATAGATTATGAAGGTGCAAATGGTGTTACACGGTTTATAGGATATTATATAAAAAGCTTAGACGAAATTTATTTATCAAGACCCGATAAATGTGAAATTATTTTAATTGATGGAAATGGGAATATCAAGAAAAAATACAATTATGAAAGTACTGATGATGGACAAATGCTCATTCCTGGATTTTTCTCTACAATTATTTATACACCATTGGTTTTTATTGAAGAACTTATGTATATACCTCAAGATTTGAATCCGATGCTGTCAGATAAGATGTTAGAAAGAAGTAGTGTTACTATAACCATTGATACACTAACTAATGGGGTGAAAAACTTGCCTATGAGATTTCCTCCGATAGTATCAGTTGAAGATGTAAAGAATCATAAAACAGTTGGAAATGAATTTTCTTACAGTCGTTGTTTTAATGGTCGTCAATTTGTTTATTCTTTTTTTTATGACGAAGATATCTATATTACCAATCCGGAACACGACTCAATATTTACCCGGAAGGCGAAAAGTAAGTACATCGACAAAGTAAGTCCGTTAGGTTATCAACCAGATAATTTAATTCAAAGTAATAAAATAAAATGTGAGGTACCCATGTATAGGAATCTTATTTATGATGAATACCGAGAAGTTTATTATCGATTGGTATATCCTCAAACGGAAATGGAAAAGAATGAAGATTACTATGAAGTTTTCCAGTTCGGGAGAAAAGCCTTCTCAATTATCATTCTGAATAAAGATTTCGAGATCATTGGCGAAACATTATTCCCTGAGTATACATACGTTTCTGGAATGATGTTTGTAAGAAAAGATGGTTTGTACATAAGTGATAGTCATTATAAAAATCCATCTTTTAATGAAAACGTTTTAAGTTTTAGAAGATTTGAATTGAAGAATATCGAAGATTAATCGTGATAGAAATGTTTTAATTTAATATATTTAAAACCAGACTATTAAATGGAATGCAATGAATAAATCCAATACAAATATTTTTCTTTTATTTCTGATGGCTTTACAATTATCTTGTGCCACAGCACCAGATAAAGAAGACCTGTACTATGTGCGTATTCCTATTGAATATCGAAAAGCTTCTTCCATCAAACTGTCAGAGTTTGTAGAGTCTGTTGATCTTATTCCTCTTGAAACAACAGAAGACAATCTGATAGGGGAAGTGGGACGCATTGTTTTTATTGATAATAATTATTACAT
>WARQ01000726.1_pt1 | contig 13277 bp, 13 predicted proteins | sample 4769161 | NCBI WGS metagenome assembly WARQ01 (sample SAMN08893024, study PRJNA449175) | gut metagenome | isolation source: rumen sample fed with dry roughage | host: buffalo | place: India: Nagpur | collected 2016 | reverse complement strand
AAATCCCTGAGCATGAAGATCGAGAAGTTCTCCGCATCCTCGACCGGAAGCCTTGCTATCAGATAGAAGGCACCGTTGGGGCGTGAGCACTTTACGCCGGGAATCTTGTCCAGTGCCCGGACAATGAAGTCCCTTCTCTTCTCGTATTCCTTCTTGACGTTCTCAAGGTACTCGGGCGGTGCACCGAACGCGGCAAGCGATGCATACTGTTCCACCGTGGGAGAGCACAGGCGGGCCTGGCTGAGTTTCAGTGTCTCGCGGATGACGTTCCTGTTGCGGCAGATGAGCACGCCGACCCTGGCTCCGCACATGGAGAATCTCTTGGACACGCTGTCGATGCAGATCACGCGGTCGGAGTACTTCTCGTAGCTGAGGATGCTGGTGAACTTGAGACCGTCATAGCAGAACTCGCGGTAGACCTCGTCCACAATCAGGAAGATGTCGTGCTTCTCGCACATCTCCAGGATTATCTTGAGTTCATCGGGGCTGTAGATGTGTCCGGTGGGATTGTTGGGGCTGTTGAGCAATATGGCGCGGGTCTTGCTCGTGATCCTCTCCTCGATCATGCTGAGCGGGGGCAGCGCAAAATTGTCCTCAAGCAGGCTTGTCACCGGCACGATGCTGACGTTTGCCATCCTGGCAAACGAGTGCACGTTGGTATAATAGGGTTCGGGGACTATGACCTCGTCGCCGGGGTCGCACAGGGCCATCAGGCTGAACAGGATGGCCTCCGAGCCACCTGTGGTGATCAGCACGTCATCCACGGTGATGTTCACGCCCACGCTCTCGCCGTAGTACTTCACCACTGCCTTGCGCAGCTCGAGGTCTCCGTCACTCTCGCCGTAGGCGATGATCTCGTTGGGGTAGTTGTGGATGGCATCCAGAGCCTCCCTGGGGCTCTTGATGTCCGGCTGTCCGATATTGAGGTGGTAGACCTTTATTCCCCTGGCCTTGGCTGCTCTTGCATAAGGGCTGAGCCTTCTGATGGGGGAAGCCTGGAATCCGCGTATCCTATTCGATATCTCCATCGTTGTTTTCCTTCTTATCCGCCGCGGCGTTCTGTACGTCATCGACCAGGCGCTGGACGATCTTCCTGTTGTCAAGCAGCGGGCTTATGGCCCTGCCGTGGTGCAGTCTGTTGATTGCGCGGGCAAAGAGCTCGCTGGCATCGGTCTGAATGAACCACTTCTTCGACAGCAGGTTGTCGGTATGGTAGACGACGTTGGTTCCGATCACGTAGTCGAACACACCCTCCTCGTGGGCCTTGTCGAACGTGTCTATTGCGTTTCCGTTGAAGAACGGCAGGCTTGTGATGCAGATGATCCTCTTGGCGCCCTGTTCCCTCAAGTAGTTCATGGCAATCAGCATGGTGCCGCCGGAGGCCAGCATGTCATCGGCCATTATCACGGTCTTGCCGTTGACATCTCCCAGCAGGTTGATGCTCTTGATGTTGGTGTTCTTTGCACCTGTGGTGACTATGGAGTAGTCACGTTCCTTGTACAGCATGGCCAGAGGTCTGTGCAGCACCTGTGCGTAGAACTTGTTCCTTGAAACCGCTCCGACGTCGGGCGACACCACGGTGATGTCGGGATCGGAGATGTCGATGATCTTCTTGAGCTCGACGATGAACTGATACGATGCATGCAGGTTCTCGAGATGCACCTTGCGGAAGCAGTTCTCGATCTCCCTGCTGTGGATGTCCAGCGTGATGATGCGCTCNNACATCTGGCCGAACAGGGCGGCGGTCAGTGCTTCCCTGGAGCTCTTCTTGTGCTGCCTTGCATACGGATATGTGGGCAGGACCAGCGTGACGCTCTCGGCACCCGCAAGGTTCAGCGCATTGACTATGGTGAACAACATCATGATGTGGTCGTTGACCGAGAAGCTGACCGGCTCCTCGCACCCGTTGATCTTCATCGGAACATCGTTGGTCACGTCATAGATGATGTAGGTCCTTATGCCTCTGACGGGCTCCTGGATCTCGGCCTTTACCTCACCGTTCAGGAACCTCGTGTATTTGACGGGAATGTCGAACTTGGGGCAGACGAACTCGGTGGGGCACTTTCCGGAAGGAATCTTCTTGTTTCCGATGTCATCGATGAAGGTCACCTGCCTGAGGATCTCGTCCTCGGTCATCCCGTACCTGTATGCAAGATTCTTGGAAAGTTTTTCGTAACGCTCTTTGTAAAGACCTCTGAGGTGCTTCACAACCTTACCGGACAGGTATTCGGAACCCGGACCGGTGATGATTCCCAGCTTGTGCGGCTTCACTATGCTCATAGGGCGCTCCTCGGACGGCGGCTGACACCCGGTTCAGGCCGCATGGTCCTGATCTTCAAGACGGCTTGTTCCTTTTCCTTAAGGACACCGTCTCAAGTCGATTATATAGAAAAGCCCGCGCGTGTTTCAACTGATGTACGGCCGGTTCAGAAGGCTTCGGTTGAATTCCGTGCTCCGAAAGTCGCCCCGCCCGTTACCGTCACTATCCAGTCTTTTGCGCTGTCGCTGTCATCGGCATCGGGCAGACGCCCCATCGACCTCGTGGCAGTGGACGTGGTGCTGTCAAGAGGAGCTCCGCTCCATGCTCCCGAGCCTGTGACCCACTTTGCCCTCTCCTGGGCCGACCGTGTCCCGTAACCTCCGTAGCTTGCGCTGAAGTTGGAATAAACCACCGCATCGAGCACGTCCGCACCAAGCGCAGGACTTCCGCACAAAACCAGGGCGCCGTTGTTGGAAGGCAGAGCCTCCGTACTCTGTGCACAGATGTTGAACACCCTGCCTCCGGTCATGTCCTCCTGCACCTCAGGCACGCTGATGTCCTCCGTCCACCAGACCACCACCATGTCATCGGCCCGGACATCGATGTCGCCGAACACCACAAGCGCATCGAAATCCGACGGCACACCGTTGTAGAGCGTCATGCCGTTGATGTTGCCGGAGCTGAGAATCCTGAGTTCCGTCCTGTCAGGACTCTTTGCCGTGCCTTTTGTGGTGAACTCGTTTATCAGCACCTGAGGCAGGTCCGGGTTGTAGCCCCAGACCTGTATGGTGAAGCCCGACGTGTTGCCGCTGTAGTCCTTGACCCTGCCCCTCACTTCAGATCTGGTCCCTGGCCTGAGGGAATTGTCCAGGTCCACATATATGAACTTGCCGTCGGATCGGGCGGTCAGCGGCTCGAACGAATTACCGTACACCTTCACGGGCTCGCTGAACTCCAGCCTTATCCGCGAACTCGACAAAGACTGCACCGACACAAGCGTCGGCGAGCTTGAATCCGCTCCGCCAAGTACGTTGAAGACTTCCTGCGCCCCCGGCTCCTGCGAGCATCCCAGAAGCACGGCCAGAAGCAGGACCACGGCCGCAGCCATGCATATGAGTGTAATCAAAACCTTTCTGTCCATAGGTACCTCTTTATGAAGCCCTATACGAAAAAAGTGCGGAAAATATTTCAGTTTTCCCGACACTTTTTTCAGGTTTTTTGTGTGTCATGAAGATAGGAGGTGCCGGATGACCTCCGACACCTCCCGATGAGAGAAAGAGATATTATTGGAACTTATGCATAATTCAGTTTCGAGTACTCGTAGGACTGCCTTATCCAGCCCTTGATCTCCGAATCGATGTCTGAGGCGGACCTGATTCCGATGTGGTAGACAAAGGAGTGGGTTCCGGGAACCGGCGGCACTGTCTTCTCTATCCTGTCGCTGACGATCTTCTTCCTGTTCGTGATCGCCAGGTTGAAGAGAACCTTCTGGCTGTCGTCAGCCGGGAGGGAGACATATGCGAATCCGGCTCCGGTCCTGAATGAAAGAAGGGATCCCTGGATGGAGATCACGGCATCCGGACAGAAGTCACTTATGTATATCTTCAGACTTTCGAAAGCCTTCAGGGAATCTATGTGATCACCGAAGAATCCGACTGCCTTGTCTTCGCCCGACATACCTTCCTCCTTTAAAATTTTTTTTCATCACCATCTGCTTCAGAAGAGGCGCCTCCAGCCTTCCTCCGACTCTGGATGATTTGATTATAGATAGGCGGGCCGTTTTTGTCAACTCCTTATTTTGCAAGGATTTACACTTTTTTTGATATATACAATTCCTATATAAGTCCAGCACCATACCAGTAAGGAACGATGAAAAAACTTTTAATTCCGATAGGGTTTCTTAAAGATTCCATTCAGCCGTTTTTTCACCCTTTCGGGGACCTCTGCACTTTCCTTTTCGGATGTCCGTCGGTATTATTGAGACACAAGGAGTCACAAGTATGAGTGAAGTAATTCTCAACAGTTCCAATTTCGAGCAGGAAGTAATAAACAGCAGCACTCCCGTGCTGGTCGATTTCTGGGCAACATGGTGCGGACCGTGCAAGATGATTGCACCGCTGATATCCCAGCTTGCCGTAAAGTATGCAGGCAAGGTCAAGGTCGGCAAGGTTGATGTGGATGAAGCACCGGAGCTGGCCGAGTCTTTCGGAGTCAGCAGCATCCCCACTCTGGTCATCTTCAGGAACGGAGAGGTCGTCGCGCAGCGCGTCGGAGGAGCCGGAATCGGCGTTCTTGAAGCCTTCATAAACGACAACATCTGAAAAACACACAAAAAACCTGAAAAAAGTGTCGGAAAAACTCAAATATTTTCGACACTTTTTTCGTAATAGGTCCGTGTTAAGGGGAAAGCCTCACGGATGAAAAGCCTGACTTGTCAGGTATCCGACGCTCCCCTTCTTCACGGAGGTTCTTATGAACAACCTAAACACAGTCCTGATGGAAGGGACTCTGATCAGGGACCCCGAACGGTCAAACCAGGTTACGGGATCATCGCAGTGCCGGCTGTCTCTGGCAAACAACAGGTATTACAACGGCAAGAATGAAAAATGGGTGCACGATGCATCCTTCTTCACCGTCTGGGTATTCGGCCCCGTGGCAGAATCCTGCCTGACCTACCTCAGGAAAGGCAGGGGCATACGTGTGGTGGGCCGGCTGAAGCAGTTCAGGTACACCAGCGCCGGCTTCAGCCGTGAGAAGGTGGCCATCCTTGCCGAGCACATCGAGTTCCAGCCCCAGAAGAAGGTCGAGGATCCTGCGGCTGCAGAAGTTCCCAGGATTCCTGGTGAGATGACCACACGCGCGGATAGTTCCATAGAATTGGAAAAGCAGGAACAGGAGCGCGAGGCCGCGCAAAGGGCTCAGGACCAGGATCAGCATCCGGATCCGGCTGAGATCCGCAGCGATGCACCGGCGGAAACCGAAGGCCTTCAGTCTCAGGATGATGAGGACTTCGCGCATGAAGACACCCGTACCGACGATGATGCCGTGCCGGAGTGCAGCTCAGAGGAGGACGTGCCGGAAACGAAAACATCGGACGACGACCAGCCGTTCTGAAATCAGGGCAATGATGATTGCCTAACTATCCATAGACATGCTCAATCAAGCCCGGTCCCTGCATTCGCCTGTGCCATGCAGGGACCACTTGTTCAAAAAACATGAATAGTGATATAGAATGAGGCCATGAACGTGAAATCTCCTTACCTGAAGAAAGTGCTTGTAACCGGAGCATCCAGCGGAATCGGAAAAGAAACCGCGGATCTGCTTGCAATGAACGGCTTTGTAGTCTATGCGGCTTCACGGCATCCCCGGAAGACCGGTAATCCCAACATCGTACCGCTGGAGATGGATGTCACGGATCCCGCATCGGTCCAGGCAGCGGCAAAGAAGGTAGACGAGCTCGGAATCATCATCAACTGTGCAGGATTCGGAATCAGCGGATCGGCCGAGATGACTCCGATAGAGCGGGCAAAGGCACAGATGGAGACAAACTACTTCGGAGTCCTGAACGTGAACAGCGCGTTCATGCCGCTTCTGAGAAAGAATCCCAGGTCCCTGATCCTGATAACCAGCTCTGTGGCCGGTCTTGTGCCGATTCCCTACCAGAGCCATTACAGTTCATCAAAGTATGCCCTGGAGGCCTACGCCTTGGCCCTCAGGATGGAAGCAAGACAGTTCGGAGTCAGGTGCGCACTTGTGGAACCCGGAGACACCAAGACCGGCTTCACCAAGGCAAGGACCAGCGACGAGCCCAAGGAGTCCCCGTATTACGACCAGTGCAGGAGCGCCGTGGAACACATGGCGCATGACGAGCAGAAGGGAAAGCCGGCCGACTCCGTGGCAAGGGTTTTCCTCAAGCTTGCAAAGCGCAGGAATCCACCGGTACGCGTGGCGGTAGGTCTGGACTACAAGGCACTGGCCTTCCTGTCCAAGGTTCTGCCGGCAAGGCTGATAAACTTCATAATCAGACTCATATACATGGGCTGACAGGCGCGCTGAAGCGCTGCTTGTTGTCCTATTCCGTTCTCTTTTCAGACAATACCCTCTTGTGCTTGCAAAACGGGATTCCTGTATATAGAATTTTCACAAGAGGAGTCATACATGAGGATTTCAGTTCTTTCAGTGGGTGGGTCGATAATCGCGCCGGACGGAGTCAACAGCGTCTTCCTTTCCGGTTTTCTCGCAAAGATAAGGGAGTATCTCTCGGAAAACCCTGAAGATAAACTCATCTTCGTATGCGGCGGAGGTGCACCTGCGCGTGTATACCAGCAGGCATACAGGGCAATCGTGACCGATCCCGCCGAGCAGGACAGCAATGCCCAGGACTGGATAGGCATCAAGGCCACTCACATCAACGCCGAGCTGGTCAAGGCCATCTTCGGAAATCTCTGTACCGACCCCGTGGTCACCAACCCCACGGCGGATGAGGTGAGCTTCACAGGCCGTATCCTTGTTGCCGGCGGATGGAAGCCCGGCTTCTCCACGGACACCGATGCAGTCTACCTGGCAAGAAGGTTCGGAGCCCAGACCATCGTCAACCTTTCCAACATAGCAAAGGTCTACACCGATGATCCCAGGACAAATCCCGATGCCAAGCCGATCGACACCATCTCATGGGCCGATTTCAGGAAGATGGTCGGTGACGAATGGGTTCCGGGAAAGAACGCCCCGTTCGATCCGATTGCATCAAAGCTTGCACAGCAGGCAGGCCTGACGGTCATCTGCGCAGACGGAAGGGACACTGACAACACCATCTCCATCCTGACGGACGAACCGTTTACCGGAACCATCATAGGAGTCTGAACATGGACGTAATCAGGATTTCAGCCATAGCGCTCATCCCGCTCTTTGCGTTCATGATGCTCGGCTACTACTTCAAGAAGAAGAGCTATCTGAACGAGACCTCCACCAAGCAGCTCAACATCCTGGTCTTCAGGTTCTTTCTGTCGGTCATGTGCGGAGAGACAATCTACAAGGCCAACCTCAAGGAAGATGTCGAGCTGTTGCCGATTCTGGTCGTGGTCGTCGGCATCATAACGGTGTTCCTGATCTCCTGGGCAATCGTTCCGCGCTTCGTGAAGGACAAGACCCAGATTCCCGTCATGATCCAGGGAATCTACAAGTCCAACTACGCCATCCTCGGCATACCCATCGCACAGAGCATCTACGGCGCCGACAACATCGGAATAGTCTCCGTAATAGCGGTGGTCCTGGTTCCGCTGAACAACTGCATATCGGCCTTCATATTCGAAAAATACACAGGCAAGGCCACCAGCGTACCCAAGCTGATCCTGAACATAATCAAGAACCCGCTGGTACTCGGATGTCTGGTAGGACTTCTGCTCAACGTCACGGGCATCAGGATCCCCACATGGATCATGAACGGAATAATCTCCAAGCTCGGAGCCCTGACCACTCCGCTTTCCATGATTGCCCTGGGAGCCTCGTTCGAGTTCAGTCACATCAGGAGATACGGCAGGTACCTCACATGGGCATCGCTTGCAAAGCTGATCTTAGTGCCTCTTGCCATAATCCCCGCATCGATCCTGATGGGAATCAGGGGAACGGCACTGTGCGGAATTATGATCTACGCCGCAGCGCCGAATGCCGTGAACTCATACAGCACCGCCGTCGCAATGGGTGGCGATGCGGATCTTGCAAACGAGATAGTGGTGGTGACATCGCTTCTGAGCATGCTCACCATGTTCGGCTGGTTTGTTCTTGTGGGACTTACCGTAGGGTTTTAGTTCATCTTTTCCCTGAGGATCTCAAAGGCTGTCTGCCATCTGTCGCACATCTCTTCCGGTCTGAAGTAGATGGCGATCTCCCTTGCGGCGCTATCGGGACCGTCTGACCCGTGGATGACGTTGAAGCTCATCTCCGGAGAGAAGTCGCCTCTGATTGTACCCACCTCGGCATTGGCCGGGTTGGTCTTGCCCATGATCTGGCGCATGCCGGAAATCGCATTGTCTCCTTCCACCACCATTGCCACGATGGGTGCGCTCGTGATGAACTTCACCAGATTGGGATAGAACGGCTTGCCGTAGTGCTCGGCATAATGGGCGGCCGCCTGCTCGTCAGACACCTGCACCATCTTGAGGGCAACGATCTTGTATCCCTTTTCCTCTATCCTGCCGATGATCTTTCCGATGAGCCCTCTCTGGACGGCATCCGGCTTTATGGCTATGAACGTTCTTTCAGTCATGTTGGTTTCCTCCGATACTGGAATCTTACATCAAAAGACAGCTATAATGAAAGCATGAAAACCGCGCTGTTCCTGTTCAATCCGCATGCCGGAAAAGGTACCATCAAGGCAGGTCTGTCCAAGATAACGGACACCCTGACCCGTGCAGGCTTCTTGGTCACGGTGTATCCCACACAGTCCAAGGGCGATGCCTGCGACAAGATACTCAAGTGGGGTCTCAAATATGACAGGATAGTCGTTGCAGGCGGAGACGGAATGCTCCACGAGGCATTCAATGCAGTGATGAAGCTGGAGCGCCCGGTGGATCTGGCGTACATACCCGCAGGAACCGCCAACGATTTTGCCAATTCCCACAAAATTCCCAAGGCAGTGGACAAAGCCGCAGCCATAGCCGCGGGAAACCAGCGCAGGACCATAGACGTAGGAACCTTCAATGACGAGTATTTCACCTACGTCGCCGCACTGGGTGCCATAACCGACATCACGTACACGACAGACCAGGGAGCCAAGAACGTATTCGGATATCTTGCCTATCTGGGCACGGCGCTGAAGTACATCAATCCGCAGATCCTCCTCGGTTCGGCAAGGAAGATGGAAATCAAGACAGACAAGAAGATCCTGACCGGAGAGTATCTTGTCTGCTGTGTTTCCAACTCGCTGACCATAGGCAGCCTCAAGCAGTTTGTCCCGGATGATGTAATAACGAACGATGGCCTGTTCGAGGGTCTTTTCATAAAAAAACCGAAGAACCTTGCGCAACTAAGCCATACTCTTGACCTTGTTTTCTCAGGAAACATGGATCATCCGGAAATAATCACACTCAAGTCCAGCCGATTTGAGTTCACGTTGGACAGGGGTGCCAACTGGACACTTGACGGCGAAGACGGCGGAACCTGTGACCACGCAGTAATCCAGAACCACCGTCAGGCACTGACCATGATCCTGCCATGAAAAGATTCTTCGGGCATCTGTCCACGATAACACGGCACAGGCATCTGGTGATGCGCCACTGCTTCAGGGCGGGAATCCCCCTGAGGGGGCTGCTTCACGACCTTTCCAAATACAGCCCCACGGAGTTCATTCCCGGAGTGAAGTTCTACACCGGAGACCGCAGCCCCACAGCAGGAGAGCGTGAATCCTGCGGATACTCCAAGGCCTGGATGCACCACAAGGGGCGCAACAGACATCACTATGAATACTGGTCGGATTTCTCGCTGGAAAGCCGCAGCTATGTTCCGGTCAGGATGCCCGTGGAATTCGTCATCGAGATGTTCTGCGACCGCATGGCCGCCTGCAAGGTCTATCAGAAGGACAAGTATACCGATTCCAGCGCCCTGGAGTATTTCAACAGACGTCGTGGAACGGAGGACATGCATCCGGAGACCGAATCTCTGCTTGAGGAGCTTCTTGTCATGCTCGCGGAGAAAGGTGAAAAGGAGACCTTCCGCTACATCCGCACCACATTGCGGAAACAGAAGTGATGGACGGGAAAGAAAAAGGAACCTCGACCTTTTACGGTTTCAGTTCCCTTCCCGGCCCCGTAGCCTGACAGACATCCGAAGCCACTCTTTTCTCTGTTTGTATAACGAGCGGTTTTAGTATATCACAAGTTAAGTAATACTGAAAAAAAATTCACGGAAAACGTCAAAATTTTTTTCGGTCAATCCAAATATTTTCTACACTTTTTTCGTATATGGGGGCATGGAACAATACCTGGACAGAATATTGAGGACATCCTCCGTAAAATTCGGCATAACCATGCCGAAACCCTATCAGATACTGGTCATCCAGCGCATACTCGAGCAGGAGGAAAGCGGCATTGTCAGACACCAGCTGGTGATCCTTCCGACAGGCACGGGGAAGTCCCTGTGTTTTCTGGTTCCGGCCACACTATGCAGGGGAATCACCGTGATAGTCTATCCCCTCCTGGCTCTGATGAACGACCAGATTTCAAAGCTGCGTAGGGCCGGAATAGACTGCGTCTCTATCCGCGGCGGCCAGACCAGGGACCAGCGTGCGGATGTGTTCCGGAGGCTGAACTCGGGAACAAGGATAGTACTCACCACCCCTGAGAGCCTTCAGAACAGAACGGCATTGTACAGACTGTCCCGGTACCGGATCAGTCTGCTGGTGGTGGACGAAGCACATGTGATATCCCAGTGGGGCAAAAACTTCAGACCCGCATACCTTATGCTGACGGATGCAGTCAGAAGGCTCAGACCGAATCAGATACTGGCCTTCACCGCTACGGCCACGGAACAGACCATAAGGGACATCCGGTCCTGCCTGTTCTTCTCCAAGCCGCTTGTCGTCCGCGGCGACATAGACAGACCCAACATCATCTACCGCTCCTGGCCGGCACTCAGCCGGACTCAGGCGGTAGTAGAGCTTGCCCGCATATGCCGTCGCCCGGCCGTGGTGTTCTGCCGTACACGGGACGATACACGAAGACTCTGCATAAGGCTGCTGATGGAGACACGCGGCATCACAGTACGTTACTATCATGCCGGCCTGTCCAGAACGGAGCGTGAAGAGCTTGAGAAATGGTTCATGGATTCGCATGACGGTATACTTGTATCCACCAGTGCGTTCGGAATGGGAGTGGACAAGAACGACATAAGGACCGTCATCCACCATAGGGTTCCTTCGACATACGAGGAGTACCTTCAGGAATCAGGTCGTGCAGGACGCGACGGAGATACCGCCGATGCCTACGTAATAGTCACGGAAACCGATATGACGGCAGATCATCCCTACAGCCCGGTTCTGGAGTCATTCCGTCCTCACACGGACGGTACGGTCCAGAACTGCAGGCGCAGATCCATCCTGCATGCCATGGGTCAGGAAAAGGACGAATGCACCGGTTGCGACGTTTGTCTGGGACAGCTCAGGACCTCCATGTCCGCCGACAGGCAGATCAGGCGCCTGATACACAGATGGCCGTTCAGGTTCAGTCCGACAACAGCTTCAAACCTGCTTTGCGGAGTGAAAAACACCGGTCTTGTGGATCTGGAGGCCACTTTTGACCCATTGTACGGTTCCGTTCGTGCTTGGAATCCGAAGGAACTGGGCGAAACAATCAACAGACTCTCGGAAGACAGATCCTCCTACCCGATATCAAGACTGCGCTATCTGGGTGGCTCCGGATCCGATCTGCTGTACCCGTCAGATAAATTGATATATAATCTTACAGCATCATTACTCAGGAGAATCGACCATGGATATCGCTGGATTGTACGGAAAACTCGCAGCTTCAGACCCAGGGGCAAGGGCCGCCGCGGAAAGAAGGCTGACTGACCTTGCCGCAAGGCATAAGGAAATGTTCGGCACAGCGGCACAGGCAGTGTTCTCGACCTCAGGCAGGACGGAGCTGGGCGGAAACCACACCGACCACAACCTGGGCAAGGTCCTGGCAGGATCCATCAATCTGGACACCATAGCAGCAGTCCACACGGTAGGCGGCAATACGGTCAGCTTTGCAAGCGAAGGCTATCCCGCCATCAGCGTGGACATCTCTGATCTTGATGTGCACGAGGATCTTTTCGGAACCACCGAAGCCCTCATCAGGGGCGTTGCGGCGGCCATGGCAAAGCGCGGCGGAAAGACCGGCGGCTTCTGCGCCAACGTCAGCTCAAGCGTGTTCAAGGGCTCTGGACTCAGCAGCTCTGCGGCCGTCGAGGTACTTGTGGGCACCATCTTCAACTCGCTGTTCAATGACGACAGATTCTCCACCACAGAGCTTGCCATCATGGGACAGGAAGCCGAGAACATCCATTTCGGCAAACCAAGCGGACTGATGGATCAGGTGGCCTGCGCCAACGGCGGCATATTGGGAATCGACTTCAAGGACCCCGCAAAACCAGTAATCACCCCCATCGAAATCGATTTCGCGGACTTCGGCTACAACCTGGTGATCACCACCACCGGCGGCAACCACGCAGACCTGACCGCAGACTACGCCTCAATCCCTTCGGAAATGCGTACCGTTGCAAGGTATTTCGGCAAGAAGGCCCTGCGTGATGTCGATCCCCAGCAGTTCCTGTCGCAGATAGGAGACCTGCGCAAGGCAGTGGGCAATGACAGGGCCGTCCTGCGGGCAAGCCATTATTTCCAGGAAAACTACAGGGTCGACTGCATGATAAGCGCCCTCAGGGACAGGGACTTCGGCCGTTACCTCTCGCTTGTCAGAAGCAGCGGCGACTCATCGTTCAGATATCTGCAGAACATCTACAGTCCCAAGGCTGCCGGAGAACAGGGAATCTCGCTTGCTCTGGCCATGACCGAGATGTTCCTGAAAAACGAAGGCGCATTCCGTGTCCAGGGCGGCGGATTCGCCGGCACCATCGAGGCATACATCCCGCTTGAGAAAACCGGGGCCTACTTCAGCCACATGGAATCCCTGTTCGGAAAAGGATGCTGCACCATACTGGCCATCAGGAACCTTCCCACAGCACGCGTAATGTAAGAACGTGACGATAATCCATAAAAAAAGTCCCGTAGCGATACGGGACTTTCTCTTTCTCTCAAGGAAATGTCGGCTATCAGATGACCTTCTGGATCTTTCCGGCCCTGAGGCATCTTGCGCAGACCTTGACTGTGGTCGGTGTGCCGCCGATCATTGTCTTGACTGTGATGATGTTCGGTCTGAAGACTCTCTTGGTCGTAACGCCGATATGCTGTCCGACACCACCCTTCTTCTTGGGCTGTCCTTTTCTGGTAACCACGTTACCTGCCATTGTTCCCTTTCCACAAATC
>WARQ01000635.1_pt1 | contig 13474 bp, 11 predicted proteins | sample 4769161 | NCBI WGS metagenome assembly WARQ01 (sample SAMN08893024, study PRJNA449175) | gut metagenome | isolation source: rumen sample fed with dry roughage | host: buffalo | place: India: Nagpur | collected 2016 | reverse complement strand
TCCGACAGGACAAACACCAAGAGCCTCGGCGCGATGTCCGAGAAGGAGAGGATGGAGTACTACCGCAAGAAGTATGGATTCGAGCCCAGGAAGGAACAGCCCAAACCGGAAGCGGAAGGAACGAAGGCTTCCAAGGCATCTACGGGAACGAAGGGAACCAAGGGAACGAAAGCAACCACGGTAACCACGGCATCCAACGGCAACGAAAGTGCCTCCGTACAGACTGAGAAAAAGCCCAAGGAAGAGAAGAAGGGATTCTTCAGACGGCTTTTCGGAAAGAGGAAATGAATCAGATAAAGAGGTTCTTCGCATATTACAAACCGTACAAGGCGTTGTTCTGGCTGGATATGTCGGCGGCGGTGCTGAGTTCGGTACTCTCGATATTCTTCCCGGCACTCACCAGAGAGCTGCTGAAGACCTGGATTCCCAACCAGATCTGGCAGAGCATGATCGTGTGCTTCGTGGCCATGTTCGTCATCTACGGGGTGCAGGCGTGCTTCACGTACATCCGCATCAGGTGGGGCCACGTGCTGGGTGTCTATGTGGAGAACGACATGCGCAGGGACCTCTTCGGACATCTGCAGCAACTGAGCTTCGGCTATTACGACCACACCAAGACAGGCCATCTGATGAGCAGGATGACCAACGACCTGTTCCAGATTGCCGAGGTTGCCCACCATTGTCCGGAGGACAGCCTGATTTCGCTGGCCACGATCATCGGGGCCTACATCGTCATGTTCACCTACAGTGTTCCCATGGCGCTGGTTTCCCTGATTCCTTTCCCGTTCCTGCTGGTATGGGGAATCGTTTTCGGACGCAGGCAGAAGAGGGTGTCCAGGGAAGTGCGTTCCCATGTGGCGGACGTGAATGCCAACGTGGAGAATTCCGTGCAGGGAATCCGTGAGGTCAAGTCGTTTACAAGCGAGAAGTTCCAGAGCGGGCTCTTCGACAGTTCGAACAACGACCTCAAGGAAAGCCGCAAGAAGCAGTACTCAGTCATGGCCGCCTACCAGACGGGTATGGGATGGCTCAGGAACATGTACTACTTCATCACCGTAGTCGGCGGAGCGATCCTGATCTACAAGGGCGTGATCCAGTCCTATGACCTGGTTGCGTTCCTCCTTTACGTCAGCGTGGTGCTCGAGCCCATCGACAGGCTGATAAACTTCGTGGAGCAGCTCAGCCAGGGTATCGCCGCGTTCGAGCGATTCACCGAGGTCATGGACGAAGTGCCCTCCATCAAGGACAGTCCCGATGCAGTAGACCTCAAGGTCACCGACGGCGACATCTCGTACAGGAACGTAAGGTTCACGTACGACACCAAGGACGGCGAGGTCATAGGAGACATCAGCTTCGACATCAAGGGCGGTACCACGGTTGCCATAGTGGGCGATTCCGGTGCGGGAAAGACCACCACGGCATCGCTTCTGCCCAGGTTCTACGAGATAGACAGCGGCTCCATAACCGTCGACGGGCAGGACATAAGGAATGTCAGGCAACGCTCGCTGAGGCAGAACATCGGATTCGTGCAGCAGAACGTGTTCCTGTTCGATGCCGATATCCGAGAGAACCTGCGCTACGGCGACCCGGATGCCTCGGACGAGCAGATGATGGCTGCCCTGGATGCGGCCAACATCGGGGATTTCGTAAGGTCTCTTCCTGACGGTCTTTCCACTCAGGTGGGGGAACACGGTACAAGGCTTTCCGGCGGCCAGAAGCAGCGCATCTCCATTGCAAGGGTGTTCCTGAAGAATCCGCCCATCCTGATCTTCGACGAGGCCACCTCGTCTCTGGACAACGAGAGCGAGCACCTCATCCAGGATGCCTTCAGGAGACTGTCCGCGGGCAGGACATCGATAGTGATAGCACACCGTCTCACGACCATCCGTGAGGCGGACAACATAATAGTTCTGGACAAGGGAAAGGTTTCGGAATCGGGTACACATGAAGAGCTTCTTTCCAAGGGCGGTCATTACGCCAGGCTTTACCGAAGGGATTTCGACTGACTGTCCGGAGCATGGAGGAAAAATGATCTACGTTCTGTGGGGATTGATAATAATACTGGCGATGACGGCTGTGGCCATGGTCACGGCTGTGATTCCTGCGCTTCTGATGCGCCTGGTGGGACTGGGAAAGCTTTCCGACAGGCTCATCTTCTGGCATGCCGCCGTTATTTCCAACACCGGCATGTGGCTGGCGGGAATCAGGGTCCACGTCAGCGGTGACGTGGAGAGCATCCGCAAGCGTGTGGACAAGGGCGAGGGATTCTGTTTCGTGGCCAACCACACAAGCATCCTGGACATCGTCCTCATGCTGGGCCGCCTGAGGGCCAGAACCGGCTTCGTGGCCAAGATCGAGCTGCTGTTCGCGCCGCTGATCAACGTCATGATCGCCATGACGCACTCGGTTTTCATCAACCGCAGGAACCTCAGGGCCAGCATCGATGCAATCCACAAGGCAGGAGAGAACATCCGCAAGGGTCACTCCATGGTGATATTCCCCGAGGGAACAAGAAGCAAGACCGGGGAGATCGCCCCGTTCAAGCACGGTGCATTCAGGATGGCCACCGAAAGCGGTGCCTGCGTGGTTCCCTTGACGGTGAAGGGCCTGAGGGATTCCTTGGAGGACAGGAAGCACTTCTTCCAGAGGAGGGACTGCTACCTGCACGTGGGAAATCCCGCCAAGGCACCGTCGGCCGAGAACAGAAGCGAGGTTGCGGAGTTCATTTCCGATATCGAAGGACAGGTGAGGAAGAAGTATGCAGAACTCTGAAACTCAGGCACCGCAGAAAGACAACAAACTCGGAACCATGCCGGTAGGAAAACTGCTGGCCGTGATGTCCATCCCCACGATGTTCTCCATGCTGATCCAGGCACTGTACAACATCGTGGACAGCATATTCGTATCCCACTACAGCGAGGTTGCCCTCACTGCGGTTTCACTTGCGTTCCCGCTCCAGATGCTGATGTTCTCGTTCGCGGTGGGAACCAACGTCGGTGTCTGCTCGGTCATCTCCAGACGTCTGGGGGAGAAGCGGTTTGACGAGGCCGAGAAGGCGGCCCAGAGCGGCTATACTCTGGTGCTGATCCTCACGGTTGTATTCGCGCTGATAGGAGCATTCCTGTCCGGACCGTTCTTCAGGCTGTATACCAGGGAGACGGAACTGCTTTCACTGAGCACCACGTACGCCAGGATCTGCCTGATGCTGTCTCTGGGAACATTCGTCAACATCTACTGCGAGAAGGCACTGATGGCCACAGGCGACACCATCCACCCGATGATCATCCAGGCCAGCGGTGCCATCTTCAACGTCATATTCGACCCGATCCTGATCTTCGGATACCTGGGCTTCCCGGCCATGGGAATCTCGGGTGCCGCAATAGCAACGGTTGCAGGCCAGCTGTTCGCCATGGTACTCGGAATCATATTCCTCAAGCGCAACAGAAACCTGAACGTGAAGCTGCTCAAGCCCGGGCTTGACGGCGCCAGCGTGAAGGACATCGTGGTTGTCGGACTTCCGGCCGTCATCATGCAGGGCATAGGAACAGTAATGACCAGCCTGATGAACGCCATCCTGATTACGTTCGATGTCCTGGCCACCACGGTCTTCGGAGTCTACTTCAAGCTGCAGTCCTTTGTGTTCATGCCGGTGTTCGGACTCAACAGCGGCGTGATGCCGATTCTGGGATACAACTACGGGGCAAAGAACAGACCCAGGATGATGAAGGCACTCAAGATGGGACTTGCGGTCGCAATCCTTCTGATGAGTCTTGGAACGCTGTTCTTCAACCTGTTCCCGGATACCCTACTGGGAATGTTCAATGCATCGGATACGCTCAGGACAATGGGAGAAGTGGCCCTGAGGACAATCAGCCTCTCGTTCCCGCTTGCCGCGGTCTCCGTGATTTTCGGAGCCTTGTTCCAGGCAATGGGAGACGGCTACTTCAGCATGATAGTGTCGATTGTCAGACAGTTGTTCGTCCTGATTCCCTGCGCATGGCTTTTGGGAAAGATTTCAGGACTTGATGCCGTATGGTACGCGTTCCTGGTAGCCGAGTCCGTTGCACTGCTGCTTTCCATCATCTTCTTCCGCAGGGAACTGAAGAAGCTGAATTTCTGATAGTGGAGGACAACATGTTCATCATCGTACATACACAGGACTGCGCACACGCTGCAGAAAAGATATCCGCCCGTCTTGAGGACTGCAGGTTTGTCCCGGTGGACGAGGTCCTCTCCGAGCCTTCCTGCCTGGGCGATTTCGACAGCCTGGGACTTGTCTTCGGACGAGACGGCAAGGCCGCCCCGGCACAGGTCATGGATTTCATCAGGACGGTGCTCCGCGATTACGACCTGAGCGGACTTCAGTATATGTTCAGCCTCTGCGTCTGTGACGGAGGCCCCGCGCATGCCCTCAAGATAGTGGAGAAACTCTGCGCCAGGACCGGCTGCGCACCCAGTCTGAGTACTACGGTCTCTCCATCCGCCGGGGATGCGGATTACGATGCCATTGCGGCCAGAATCAAGTCCGGCGAGATCCAGCTGGCAAAAGGTTCCATCGGTACCATGTGGTACATGAAGGCCCACGGGATCAAGGTAAAGTGAGGGCCGCCGATGAGTGAGAAAAAGATCCGCAGGCCCATGTATGCCAAGGAAGGCATGGGCAGGCTGGTGAAGTGGTTCTTCGGCCTGCCGCTGATCTTCATAATGTACATAATCCTCAGCATGGTGATGCCCCACGGGGAGATGGGCCAGCGCCTGAAGATAGTGCTCAACATAATCAGCTACTTGGTTTTCATCATGGTCACCGTGGTGGTGGTATCGCGCTTCCTGAAGTTCCCGTTCATGAAGATGGTCAGCGAGAGCGGCAGCATCAAGGTCAGGCCGCTTGTTGTCGGATTCGCATCCATGTTCGTCCTGGGTGCAGGCAGCACGTTCATCTGGATGGCCATCTCTCCTGCGGACTTCACGTACACGCTTCAGAGCGGATGGCCGCTGGATTTCCTTCTGGCATTCATCCTTGTCGCGCTTGCCGCGTTCCTCGAGGAAATCCTCTGCAGGTCCTATGTGGCGTACTTCGTCTCCGACAACATGGAGAGCAGGCCCAGACAGAAGCTCTGGTATTGTCTGGCATCAGCAGTCGTGTTCACCATCTTCCATTTCCAGAACCCGGAGGTCCAGGGCGCGCAGGCAATCTACGCCATGGTGTTCTACTTCATCATGGGATTCGCGCTGATGGCGGTGACCCTGAAGACCAGGGGAATCGAGGCTGCACTGGGCATCCATCTTGCCAACAACCTCGTCAACGCATGGCTGTTCACCTACAGGGATGCCGCGCTGATCACGAACGCGGTCTACACGCACAGCAACAACATAGGACCCTGGATGCTGGTCCAGACCGTGATGTGCGTGGTGCTGAGTTCGCTGGCAGTGATGCTGAGTATGAAACGTAATGCAGAGAGGGGATGATCATGGCCACTCAGAAGAGTGCTTCAAAGAGCACCGCAAGGAAGACAGGCACCACACGCAGTACTTCAAGCGCATCCGGTGCGAGTAAGAAGGCTGTCACGCAGGCCACGAACACCATCAGAAGGGAAGTGCGCAAGTCAGCAAAGAAGCATCCGCTGATATGGATACTGATAATCCTTGCGCTTGTCGTCACCGTCTTCATCCTTACGCCGGTGGAGAATCCGGTCAAGACACAGCTGGTATTCGATTCCGTCTCCGGCGAGCTTGCCATCCCGGCATACTCAAAGGACGACATAATAGTCCAGCACACCGGCTACACGCTGTCCTTCAACGATGCCCACAAGCAACCCAACTGGGTGGCCTATCTTCTCACCGCCGACAAGGTCTTCTCCGACAGTTCCGGCAGGGAGGACAACTTCCGCGAGGATCCTTCCATCCCCACCGGCAGCGCCACGCTTGCAGACTACAGGGGCTCAGGTTACGACAGGGGGCACCTGATTCCCGCAGCTGACCAGAAGTGGTCGGCCCAGGCCATGGACGATTCCTTCTTCCTCTCCAACATGAGCCCGCAGACCCACACGTTCAACGCAGGCATCTGGAGCAAGCTGGAATCCGCAGTCAGGACCATGGCCGCCCAGAACCAGGAAATCTGCGTGGTTACCGGCCCCGTCCTCACCGACGGCCCGTACACTACCATCGGCGCAAGCAAGGTCTCCGTTCCCAACTCGTTCTACAAGGTGATCCTGGATTACTACGGCCCCGAGAAGAAGGCCATCGGCTTTGTCCTTGCCCAGGATGCCAAGGGCAACCTGTCCGCCTTTGCAATGACCGTGGACGATGTCGAGTCTCTTACCGGCATCGATTTCTTCCCGCTTCTGCCCGATGACGAGGAGAACGCGCTGGAGGGTACCTGCGATGTCTCCCTCTGGGATCTCGGCGACTTCAACCGCACGCAGACTGCAAAGAAGTACGGCTACGATCTGGACGGTGCCGGCTATAATGCCGACTCCGCCGTCTACGAGGCAAAACCCCAGGGAGTCTGGGAGAACATCCAGTACTTCCTCTACAGCAACTTCGGTTCCATAAAACTCTCTGTGCTCCAGTTTGCGGACGGTCTTTTCAAGAAGGAACAAAAGCTATAATATAATGCTCACCACGCGGCATTAGCACATCGGTAGTGCACGAGCTTCCCAAGCTTGTGAGGCGGGTCCGACTCCCGTATGCCGCTAAAAAAGGTGCAGGAGCCTGAAATGGCCCTTGCACCTTTTTTATTTGTATGTTTGGGGAGTCGGAACGAGCTTGAGACGCTCCGGTGGNNGCTCAGAGCTCAAACTCCATCCGGGCACAGATTTTGCCCTTTGAAGTGTATGTCGCCTCAACTCTAGCTCCCTGAGGAGTAATCTTCTCAATCCTTGCCTCGAAAACCGCATCGCACGGCAAACTCTTCTTCATCATCGATAACTCGGCAATCTCCCTGCTGATATCCTCGCCGGTCCGTACGAATACTTCCTTCTCGAACAGGCTCGGAACCTCGGTGCAGGAGTATTCCTGCCCGCCGTAGATCATCATCGGGCCTTTCTGGAAGAACATGAAACGCAGCCACTGCATGCGCTTTGTCCGGTCAGGGCAGAGCTCGGCAAAGCGGCGGTTGTCGTGGTTCTCCACAAAACGCAGCTTGGCATAGTTGTCCGGGTAGATTGTCTCCTGATTGTTCAGCGCGTCGATGTACTCGCGCAGGGCGAGATCAAAGGGAACCTTGCCCTCGAAGCAGGCCATGAACTTCTCGTGGATGTCGTACTGGTACTCCATGTCGAAGGCCTCATAGATCTGGGCATCGGTCCAGATGTCCAGGCCTTCCTTCCTGGCGGCGGCCACAAAGGAGCGGTGGACGGTCTCGGCAAGCCAGAGGCACTGCGGATTGACTTCAGCCACCGCCTTGCGGGCATGTTTCCAGAACTCCAGCGGAACAAGCGATGCCACATCGCATCTGAATCCGTCCACTATCGATGCCCAGAACTTCAACGTCTCCGTCTGGTAGTCCCACAGACCCCGGTTGGCGTAATCCAGATCATAGACATCGGCCCAGTCGCCGAACCGGTTTCCGAAACCCCCGTCCGGATTCTTCCAGTAGAACTCCGGATACTGCGTGCGCAGGACGGCATCGTGTGAGGTATGGTTGTAGACCACATCGATGATGCACTTCATGCCCAGGGCGTGGATGGCGTCCACAAGGTGGCGGAAATCGTCAAGTGTGCCGTAGGTCGGATTCACCGCCCGGTAGTCGGAAATGGAATAGGGGCAGCCGAGCGTTCCCTTCTTGCCTTCCTTTCCGATGGGATGGATGGGCATGAGCCAGATGACGTCGGTCCCCAGAGCCTTTATCCTTCTCAGGTCGCCCTCGATGGCCCGGAACGTGCCCTCGGGAGTATGGTTCCTGACATATATGCTGTAGATTACGAGGTTTCTCAATGACTTGGATGTGTACTGCATGCGGACATTATAGCACATCCCGGGGCCTTGGGGTTTTCAACTGCCGATTAATCTGCTAATGTGTCAGGCATGAAGAAAAGTATTTTATTTGTTTTGATCATCGTTATCGTTTCGGCACTTTTTGTCTCATGCGCCACATCAGGCATCAAGTATTATTCTTCGATGGCACTCAAGTCCAACAAGATTGCCATCCAGTACAACACCAACGCTACCAACGTCACTGAGACCGGTTACTGGTATTCTTCAACCGACAAGCAGGAGCATCCCTACGTCTACTCACAGTCCGTCAACCTCTCGACAGTAGAGAACAGGGAGCTCATCAAGAGCGCATTTGCCTCAAAGGGATATCAGATCGTCCAGCTTGAGGATGCCGACAACGTCGTCATCGTCGAGAACAAGTCCGACGCCGATTACTCAAGGGTTTCTCTTGCACTCTACGACAAGGCTACGGATACCCTGATCTTCGTCTGCGAGGGTGAGTACTCCACGCTCATGCTCAGCGCACAGACCGCTCTGCAGAATGCCCTGGACGAGGCAATCAGCCAGATTCCCGCAGCAAGATAATCACAAACATCAAAGAATTCGGGCCGGAGAAAAACTCCGGCCTTTTTTTATCTTTCGGACAGCGTCACGCTCCTGAAGTCGTCGAAGAAGCCCGGGTAACGTTCATCCACACATTCGCATCCCTCTATGGTCAGACCCTGCGTGCACCGCAGCGATGCCAGCGCCATGGCCATCGCGATCCTGGGATCGTCGTAGCACTGCACCGACACACCGCCGCACAGGGAATGTGCCGGGTAGATCACCAGCGAGTCCGGAAGCTCCTGTACCTGACCTCCCAGCGCATTGATGTTCGACGTGATGATAGAGCTTCTTTTGCCTGAGCCCTTGGACACGTTGTGGGAAATGTTCGTCAGCCTCACCGGACCCGATGCAAAGCACGATGTCACGGCCAGTGCCGAAAGCAGGTCCGGGATTCCGCTCATGTCTATGTCGATTGCCTTGAGCCGCGAAGGACCGGTGAGCGTCACCGTGTGGCCTTCGCTTCTGACCGAGCATCCCATTTCGGAGAGTATGTCCAGGATCTCCCTGTCTGCCTGCGAGCTCTTTGCGTCCAGGTGGGTTATGGTGATGGTGCTGCCCGTTATGGCTGCGGCGCAGAAGAAGAACGCGGCAAGCGAGAAGTCACCGTTGATGTCCGTCTCGAGAGGCCTGTAGCTCTGGCCTCCGCGCACCGTATAGTGGTTCATGTCGTCATCGCGGAAGAAATCGATTCCCTGTTTCTCCAGCCAGATTTCGGTTGTGCGCACGGCGCTGCGTTCGCGCAGCAGGAACACATCGATGGTGGTGTCTTCCTTGGCAAGAGGAGCGGCCAGCATCAGGGCGGTGAGGAACTGTCCCGTCATGCAGCGGATGCTGGTGTGTCCGCCGGTCAGCGGACCGCAGACGCTGTATGGTGCATTCTCGATGTCCGGGTCTGCGTTTGCGCCCAGGTCATGCAGGCTTGCCAGAAGCGGCCTGACCGGACGTCTCTGGAGCGAGCCGTCTCCGTTGAACTTTATGTCCACGCCAAGCGTACATGCAAGTGCCGTGGCGAAGTACAGCGTGGTTCCGCTGTTCTTGCAGTCTATCTCCAGCCCGTCCCTGGGAGTCAGGTTGGTGGAGTCCACCACCATGGTCTCGTCGGAGTAGCGGATGGTCGCACCGAGCTTGGTGCAGAAATCCAGACACGCCTGTGTGTCCGAGCAGAGAAGGGGGTTTGTTATGGTGCTCACGCCTCTTGAGAAGAGCGCAATCAGCAGCGCATGTATTGTCTGGCTTTTGGATGCCGGTATGTCGACCTGACCCCATACGGAACCAGGGAAAAGTGTTGTGTTCATTACACTTCAATTCTAACCCTGAAAATGCCAATCGGCAACCTCAAAAGGCACAAGTCATCTTGACGAGAAAAGGCAGAAAATGGACACTTAAGGCATGGGTCTCAACGATAGTCAGAACAACAGCGGACATTATCTATATATAGAAAATCTCGGTTGCGCCAAGAACCAGGTTGACGCCGAGATCCTGTCATGCAGTCTTGAAAAGGACGGCTGGAGCTTGACCGATGACGCTCAGAAGGCGGACCTGATACTGGTCAACACCTGCGGCTTCATCGAGAGTGCAAGGGAAGAGTCCATCAACACGTTCTTCGAGCTCAGGGAGCTCAATCCCAAGGCAAGGATCATTGTCTCCGGCTGCCTTGCACAGCGCTACGGACAGGAGCTGTCCGATCAGCTTCCGGAGGCCGACGGAATATTCGGCAACAGGGACCTGAAGCAGATCAACGGCTTTGTGGAGAACCTTTCTCCGAAGAGCCGCCTGCTTGTTCCCGAATACCCTGACCCCGATTCGGAAATCTATGACAGGAAAGAGCTGTTCGGCTATCCCGGAAGCGCCTACCTGAAGATATCGGAAGGCTGCAACCACAGATGCGGCTTCTGCGCCATCCCGCTCATCCGCGGAGGCCTCAGGTCCCGCAGCATGGACAGCATTCTGGACGAGGCCCGCACGCTTGTTGCGCGCGGTGTCAGGGAAATCAATCTGATTGCGCAGGACCTTGCGGCCTACGGAACGGATCAGGGCGGAAAGAGCCGCTTCCCGGAGCTGCTTCAGAAAATCACGGACATCCCCGGAGACTTCAGGGTCAGGATGCTCTACATCCATCCCGATGCCTTCCCGTTCGAGATCCTGGACATGATCAGGACCAATCCAAAGATCATCCCGTATTTCGACATCCCCATACAGCATGCCAGCCCGGCCCTCCTGCGCCCCATGAAACGCATGGGAGATGCTCAGGTTTATACGGACCTGGTGAGCAGGATCAGAAGCGCATTGCCCGAGTGTGTCATCCGCACCACCATCATGCTGGGCTTCCCCGGCGAGACGGATGCGGATTTCGACATGGTCTATGACTTCGTGAAGACCAACCGGTTCAACTGGATGGGATCGTTCGTGTATTCGCGTGAGGAGGGAACCTATGCCTGGGACCTCACGGATGAAAAGACCCACGAGGCCCTGTCCAAGGTGGCCGCAAGAAGGCAGAAGAAGCTTGAGAAGCTTCAGGAGAAGATCACGTCCGAGCATCTGCAGGAGTTCGTCGGCAGGGAGTACGATGTGCTCATCGAGGAGCTGATTGAAGGCGAGGATCTTGCCATCGGCAGGATCTGGGCGCAGGCGCCGGAGGTCGACGGACTCACCGTGGTCATGGGCCGCGGCATGGAGCCGGGCAAGGTATACAGGTGCGGAATCACCAAAGTCAACGGAGTGGATCTGGAGGCCGTGAGGATATGAGCATGCAGGAACTGATGGACCAGCTGAACGAACAGCAGCGTGAGGCCGTCCTGATCAACGAAGGCTCCCTGCTTGTATTCGCCGGAGCCGGAAGCGGAAAGACAAGAGTCATAACAACCAAAATCGCCTATGCCATAGACCAGCTCAAGGTCAAGCCGTACCGCATACTGGCCGTCACCTTCACCAACAAGGCCTGCAAGGAGATGCAGGACAGGGTTGTGGACATGATCGGAGACGAAGGCCGCGGCGTAATGATAAGGACGTTCCATTCGTTCGGCGTGTGGCTTCTCAGAAAGTACGGCCAGCTGGTGGGCCTGGACCCCAACTTCAAGATCTATGACGACGAGGACAGCGTGAACCTCCTGTGCCAGGCCTTTCCGGACGACAACAAGAAGGAGATTGCCGGCTACTACAAGAAGATCGCCGTGCTCAAGGACCGCATGGAGAAACCCGGCAAGATAGACGAGCGCCTTTTCCGCTACTACCACAGGTACGAGGAGATGCTCAAGCGCACCGGCAACGTCGACTTTGCCGACATGATAATCAAGTCCATCGAGCTTCTGCAGGACAATCCGTCCGTGAAGGAGGAGATCCAGAGGCGCTTTTCGATGATACTGGTGGACGAGTACCAGGACTCCAACAAGGCCCAGTTCCTGCTTCTCAAGGAGCTGGTGGGTCCGGACACCTTCATCTGCGCCGTGGGTGACGACGACCAGAGCATCTACCGCTTCAGGGGTGCCGAGGTGAAGAACATCCTAGGGTTCCCCAAGGCGTTCAAGAATACCAAGAAGGTGGTCCTGGGAAAGAACTACAGGTGTACGGAAAGCATCCTCAACGCCGCAAGGGACGTCATAATCAACAACGAGACCAGGGCCGAGAAATCGCTGACCGCCGAGAAGACGGGCGGTGCATTGCCCAGGATCTACTACGTGGACAACGGCTTTGACGAGGCCCAGCAGGTCATCGACCTACTGAAGAAGGCCCACCAGACCGATCCCCGTTCATATGAGAACAGCGCCATCCTGTACAGGACCAACTCGCAGTCCAAGGACTTCGAGGACCGCCTGATGATCAACGATATCCCGTACCACCTTGTGGGCTCGCTGCGGTTCTACGACAGGGAGGAAATCCGAAAAGGTGATTTAATGCCTTTTGCTTTACAAGAACCCGATGTATTACCATTATTAAGAAATATACTTGAAACCGTTATAAACAAAGATATTCCTAAAATAGAACCTATAACCGTAGATGAAACGGAAATAATAAAGAAATACATCGTCCGGTAGATAAAGTGAAAAGACTGTTCATTACCCTGGTCGCTGCTTTTGCTGTATTCTGTACTGTAAAGGCCCAGGTTTTCGTCAGTTAACGCCCCGCCCCTTATCTGCGTTTCGGCCTCCTCCTCGGCCGTATGCTATAGGTGGGTTCGAATTCCTCACGGAACAGTATTGTTTATTTTATAAACTTTAATTAGTTTTGCAAAAGTTTATCCGATAAACCAATACTTCTGCATATGAAACTGTTGAAATTCATTCCTGCTCTGGCCCTGACGGCCGGGCTGTTTGTGTCTTGTACCGAAAATGAGTACCAAGGCGGCCAGTTGATCGGCGGCAGTCATCAGGCCGGCCTCACCGCTACGCCCGGCTCCCAGAAAATCGCCAAGGACGGCACCGCCGCCGTCACGTTCACCTTCGACCTCAAGGATCCCGCCGGCCAGGCCCGGGACGTCAGCAAATTCACCGCCACCCTCAGCTTCGAGGCGACCGGCGGTTCGGTGAGCCCGACCTCCGCCACCACGGACGGCAACGGTTCGGTCACCGTGGTCTTCACCACGCCCGATCCGCAGTCCTTTACCGGCGGCACGGTCAAGGGCACCGTCAAGAAGGTCCAGGAGAATACCAAGGACGGCCTGTACCAGCAAGGCAACCTCGCGACCGCTACCGCCCAGATCTTGCCGCTGGACGCTGATGAGCCCGGCGGCGCCGTCATAGAAAAGGCCGAAAAGCTGAAGGACAACACCTATTCTATCCAGAAGAAGGGTGGCGAGGTAATGGTCTTCGAGCTTCCGCAGGAGTACTCCCAATGGTATGAGGGCCCCAGTTGGATGGACGGTACCAAAAAGTGCATCCACGTAGAGTGTATGGACGAAGACCCGGAACAGATGACGATGGGCTGGCTCAGTGGAGAG
>WARQ01002395.1_pt2 | contig 13639 bp, 16 predicted proteins | sample 4769161 | NCBI WGS metagenome assembly WARQ01 (sample SAMN08893024, study PRJNA449175) | gut metagenome | isolation source: rumen sample fed with dry roughage | host: buffalo | place: India: Nagpur | collected 2016 | reverse complement strand
ACATCTCGATAAGACGGTCAACATCCTTGGGGCTTTCGGCATCCACCTCGATGTCGGCCTGCACTTTCCACTCGCTGAGCAACCAGCTGGAGTCTTTGGTCTCGGGATGAGCCTGGCGGCCGTTGTCGTTGATGATGATGCACGGCAGCGGTGTGTTGTCCTTGTCGTCGGGGCTAACCTCGAAACAAGTTGAAACAACTCTGCCACCTATTGCCTCCATCAGTGCAGCGTCGGCTTTGACAGCGTTATACAGTATCTCGTCTAATGGTATCATAATGATGCTTTAATTATGTCTTCTTTAAAAACTCCGACTGGCGGTCAACCCTTGCCGCGCATTGGAGTGCCAGCCGGAGTCCAGGAACTATGCCCGAAAGAAGACGCGAGAGAGAGTTTAGTCACCGATGACAGCAGATGATACGGGCTCGATGAGCTTGATGAGCTTGAAGGCCTGGGGCTTGCCGGAGGTGTTGCCGTTGACCTTGCTGGAGAGCTCAACGAGAGAGTAGTCGAGACCCATGCCCAGACCGATGACGTTGCGGTCGAAGTTCTCCTGAGAGCGGCCATCAACGTTGAAGTCGATACCGTCGGCATATACCATCTCGTTCAGATAGCCGAAGTGACCAATACCGATGTAGCGGTAGGTGGCATCCTTTGTACCGATGCCGTGCTCGTCGAAAGCGTAGTCGATGAACGGGCTCACCTTGTAGCGGAAGCCTACGCACTTGCCGTCCTGAACCACGGTGCGGTTAGAGTCGGTGGTGCCGGGGATGAGCTTGGTGAACTGGAGGTCAACCTCGGTGGTCTTGTCCATGATGATTTCGGGGTCACCCTCGAAGCCGAGATCGTACATCTTGGCAATCTCCTTGGCCAGGTTCTTACCGATATTCTCGTCGAGAGCCAGCTCAACGACCTCTGCCTTGGCAAACGGCATTTCGAGCTTGTCGAACGCACCATGTCCATAGACGTGCTGAGCGCGGAAGATAGCCCAACCCTTCTGGAACTTGTAGGTCAGGAAGGCGATGATGTCGAATGCGGCCTGAGCGACAGCGCGACGGCTGACGGGAACCGATGCGGCAACACGCACGGGGCTGGTCTTGATGTTGGTGAAGTCGAGAGACTGCTCGGCCACCTTGGTCACCTCACCCTCAACCTTGAAGGTAACATCGTTGATTGAGTAGGGGATAACCTGAGTGCCGGTTACGGTGGGCAGCATCTGCAAGTCGTCGGGCAGTTCAACGCCTGCAACCTTGGTGTCGATGATGGGCTTAATCTCGATGGGGATCAGACCACCTGCCTCCAAGTTGGCATTCTCGTTCTGGTCGGGGCCAGTGGTGATAGCATTGGCGAGGATGGTGGTGGCGTTAGCTGCACGCTTCTGAATGTAGCACTCCTCAACCAGCGCACGCAGTTCCTTGCCCTTATCCTCACGGCTGCGGATGTTCTTCAGCTCCTCGCCGCTGGCCATAGCCTTGGCACGGGCTGACAGACCAGCCGACTCGCGAACCAGTGCATCGTACTCGATGTCCTGCTTACGCTGCTCAGCCATCAGCTTCTCACGCTCTTCCTTCTGCTCCTCAGAAGTCAGGGTGCGGATTTTTGCCTCACGCACGTTGGTCTTCTCGTCGAACTCGTCCAGCTTGTTCATGATTTCAGCCTGACGGGTTGCAATCTGTGATTTTGTCATTTTTGCCATGATCAAAAACGTTTTATTGGTGAATACTAAAGTTGTTAAAAGTCGATTTCACGACGGACGCGATAGGATCGCTGACGCAGTTCGCGCTGCTGGCGGGCACGCTCGGCCTGCTCTTCCAGTTCGCGCTCCTCACGCTCACGCTGTTCGCGTGCCTCCTTCTCAGCGTTAGTCTCGCCACCGTTGGCTTCGCGCTCCTGTGCTTCGCGGGCTTCCTTCTCGGCATTGGTCTCGCCGCCGTTGGCCTCACGCTCTGCCTTCTCGCGGGCTTCGCGCTCCTCGTCGGTTTCCTCACCGTCTTCGGCCTTCTTCTTGCCGCCACACTCGCGCTGAATCTGTGCCTCAATCGCCTTGTCGATAGCCTCCGACACCTCACGGGTGCCGACACTGGTCTGCTCGTAGGCTGGGTGTGTCACGTTGGCGACATCGTAGAGTTTGATGATGCGCTTTACATGGCGCAGCCAAACCTCTTTGCCGTCGATGGTCTCGGTGGTACGTTCATACGATACGCCGTTTTCCGTATCCTGATAATCATCTTCAAAGGCGAAGCTCATACCGTACACGTTACCCAAGCGTATCTGTTCCAGAGTGTCGTTGGCAACGGTGGTGTTGGGATAGTCACATTCCGACTCCACGTATTGCTCACGCAAAGCAAGTGACAGCGTACCTTTTCCGTTACGCAAGCGACCTATCATGTTGGAGATGTCGTTCGAATGATTGTTGTTGTAAACCACGTCGGAACGGTTAATCAGTTCCTGAGTGATACAACCAGGCTCCAAGATTTCGTACACTACGCGAGTGTCGCTCCAGGGAGTCAGATTCACAGAACGCACACCGAACACGATGGGACGACCTACCACGGTACGGCTGGGCTGTCCGTCTGCACCCTCGCGCAATCGCAAGTTGCATTCCTCGATGGGGATAAATCTTGTCTGTTTCATTTCTTATCTCGATTAAATGATGTTACTACTTATCCGGCATATTGCCGTTCTGGGTTTACTGCGCGTCTTACGTCGCGCTTTCTTTTCTTCTGAATCTCTCTTTCGAGGGCTTCGATTTCCTCTCGTGTCGGGTTTGGTGTCATATTCTTGTCGTTTTGCTTGTGAATACCCTTATTTTGCTTTAACTTAACTTGAACATTCCTTCAGGTTAACTTGAAGTTTGGTTTAAGTTAACCATTCGTTTCGTCGCCCTCCTTGGCGGGTTCTGCCACGGTGTAGTTTCCCGGCTTCAGCGTGGTTGCTGCCTCGCTCTTCGCAATCAGCGCGTCGAGCGTCATGAGGTTGGCACTTGCCAGTGGCGTGCCACCGTTCTCCACGGCTGGCATGTCGTGCTCCTGGCGTATCTCGTTCGGAGTCTTCGTGCCGTTCTGCAACAGCAACTGATCCACCTTCGCCTGCCGTTCGGGGTCCATCGCCAGCAGCGGCTTCTCGCAGATGTGGATGCGACGCACGCCGTAGTCCTTGAAGCCTATCAGCTTGCGGGCGATCTCCTTTTCGTTGCCCGTCTTCTGCGGCAAGATGGTACGGGTGTGGAACTCCATCGTGGCGTTCTGATAGTCGTTGTAGTGCGAGTTAGTATCGAGCATCAACAACGGCCTCGGACAGCCAAAATATCTACTTACGTCATCATTTGTGGCCCCCAGCTGTTCAAAAAGCTGCATCTCGACCGCCGACATTGATATGTTCTGCACCTTGTCGAGTCCACGGATGGCGAGAATATCATGCCCTGAGTACATCTTTTTCTGAAGCTCCTCGGCGTATGAGTCCATCGTTTCCTTGTTGAACATACCAAAGGCCAAAGTACCTTGACCGCTGGCGGGCTTCTCCTCACCGATGATCAGCTTTACGCGTCCACCTTTTGCCGCCGTTTCCAGTGCCTGTTGTCGAATGGTTCGGTTCAGACTCAGTGTCTCGATGGCATACTGTAGCGTCGGGATGCCCCAGATGCCATTCTGATAGCGGAACGTGTTGGCAAAGTGCAACACGTCCTCACGGGGAACATTTGTCAGCGTCACATAGCCGTGGTCTGTTAGATACACGATACTCGCATACGTGCCGGTCTCGACATTATACCCACCAGTCCTTACCAGCCACAAATGAATGGGGAATCCGAACTCGTCGCGCTCCACATACACGAAAGCGTTGCCGTAGAAGAGGCGGTTGATCTCCACCAGCCGCCACATGTCGGCAGCACTCATGATGGGGTTAGGCTCTTCCTGTAACAGATAGTTGATGCGCTTGCCAAGTCCGCGCATGTCGGTGGTGTAGTTGCCACCCTCGAAGTCTCGCTTCTGGTATTGTACGGGCATGACGCTCATGGTGTCGGCCCTCAGATTGACGGCACGATACACCGCACCCACCACCAACGCCTGTTCGGGACCACGGACGTAGGCGATGCGCTCCTGATAGTCGCCGCCTGTCACCTTCGACTGATTGCTCGCCGCGTTCGGGTCGGTGGTCGCAGGAACGCCCGGCGCGGGTGTTGCCTCACGCTTTCGGAAGAGATTGAAATTTGCTCCAAATAATTCCATATCTATTTGCCTTTTCTATTCGTGCGTTTTGTCGTCTTGGGTTTACTCGGATTCTTGGCAGCTGGTTCCTTCACCCCCAAGATGATCTCCTTTTCCTCAGTCCGCTCGTTGAATCGGAAGAAATGATTAGCAGCATTCTTTTCTTTCTCGATGATGCGCTCATCGTGAATGGCGGGCCAACTGCGGCTAACCTTCTGCGCAAACTCCTCGGCGGTCTTCGTGAAGTGGTGGTCTATCCAAGCCACCTCGCGGCTACCCGTGCCAACTGAGCACTGCGGAGCCTTGCCGCCGTCAGGATTCACCACCTCCAAAACGGGACGGTGTGGTATGTGAGGGTCTTTGTCGAACGACAGCCCACTGATACCGCCGCGCACAAACGACTTCACGAACTGCGTCTCAGGTTTCAAGTCCTCAGCAGCCTGGGTGAATCGCTCCTGAACGGGTCGTGCATCATAGTGCACCAGTCCATTGTCCGTCATCATACGCCATGACAGAGCCACCACGTCGGCCTGCAACGGGTTCAGTACATCCTTCAGCGACTTCTCGCTCTGTACAAACTCGTCGATGTCGATGAAGCCAATCCAGCCGTACTCGCCCTCGTGCTCACGATAGCACTCGTCGTAAGCCTCGCATTGGATATTGCCGTCGCGGTCGCGCCAGTCGATAAACTCCACCTGTGGATCGTCACCAATCACATCACGCGGGTCGTCATCCTCGCCGTGGCCATTGTCGTAGATGTAGAACTTCTCCACGCCCAGCCCCTTGTGCCAATCCACCCACTCACGCAGGTAGCGGTTCTCGTTGCGAACGATGGCACAGACGGCCACGCTGTCGGGGCGTTCGTAATTTATCTCACCGGGTCCGCGCTGAGCCCACAGGTCGGAAATCTCCTTACGCTTTTCGAGCGATGGCAGCAGCCCGATGCGAGCCTCCAACCACTGCTCATGCGATGGGCTGTCGTTGTTCTGCCACGATGCGCTGCCGTAGTGGTCTATGTACGGACGGATGTCCATGTGCAAACCCTTCAGATGCGGACGTTTCGCCAGAATGTCCTCCAGCATCACCGCGCCTGTGTCGTACCAGTTGTTGCGGTTCTGGCGACCACCAGACAACAAGCCGTAGGTGCGCTCAGGGTCGTAATACCTTGCGCCATACTTTGTGAGCAATGGCACGTTCATGTAGCACAGCATCGGCAGCACGCGCCCAATACCGAACGGGTTGTGTGGCTGTGCCTTCTGTGCATACCCCACAAACGAATATTGCGGCTGTACGAACTCCGCGATGCTCTTCTTGATGAAGATGTCCGACTCCATCAGAATGAATCCTTGCGGTATCATCTCCCACAACTTCTGCACCGTCATCATGTGCTTCACTGAGCCAAACTCGCAACCCTTGGCGCAACCAATCGAACGATCGCGGTCAGGAAATTTCTCCAGCTCCGCATCGAAGTCGATATACTCACCCTTCGTGTTGTCAACAACCGTCACACCGCTGGCACCATGGAACGGCTCGCGGTCTGAATTGTCGAACACTACCACGCGCAATCTGTCGCTCAGTCCGCCATTGTATATCAGCGAACCGATGCAGCCGTGTGTCAACTCTGGCGTGTTGTAGTGGATGATAGCCACACAAACCTCGCCCTCGTTCAATCTGATTTCCTTGATTTTCCTTTCGTTCATAGTTCTTGCTCTTTTATTTAGTTACTACTTCAGTTGCCGTGATCTGGATGATGTTGTCCTGGCGGTCAGCGTGCAGCGACTGAATCTGATAGGTTCTGCCGTCACACTCCAAGCGGCTCTCGCGGGTTACGATATTATTCCAGCGCATGCGGATGAGCACTGTATCGTACGCATCCAACGAGCCCTCGCGCAGCGCCTTCACGCCCTTGCTCCACGACACGTCGGCATGCACATCGGCTGCCTTCTCGTATCGCGTCGTCTCGCCAAACTTCGTTGCAGTCACCTTGTTGAGGATGGTGACGTGATATTTCAAAAATCCACTGCTGTATCCCATGTCGCTTTATTCGTTTTGAGGTATTACGTTGTCGTTAGGGTAGGCCCTGAGCACCTTGCCGTCAGCGTCGCGCAGCGTCTTGCCGTCTACGTCGAGCAATATCTGCATGCCCGTAGGCTGAATGATGGTCACATGAGCCGTGGCTGGGTTAGCGCCAGCGGTCTTCAGTGTGATGGTCATCTGTCGGGTATCGCCCAGATTGTCGGTATCTGAGCGCACGGTGACGGTGCCGTCACCCTGGCCGTCGTAGGTCAGGATGACGTTGCCGTTGCCGTCTGCCCAAGGTATCGTGATAGTCGCCATATAATTGTCAATTATCAATTATCAATTGTCAATTACTCAATGCTCCAGTTGGTGTTAGAGGTTACTGCGAACGATGCGCTGGTCTGTTCGGTAGCCGCATTCCAATCGAGGCTGATGCTTGCAGGCGATACTTCGAGAACAGGATCACCAGCGGCCTGAGTGATGGTACATGTGGCGGTGTGGCCAGCATGGTCGGTGACGATGAGCTGTGCGGTCTTCTCTACCACCTGCGCATTCTTGGCGATGTTCGCAAACTGGATAGAGAAGGGAAACTCAGCACTGGCACCTGGGTCGCCGCTGATGGCGTCGCCATTGTTGGTGGTCAGCCCGTTGGCGTTATAGCTCGCGGGTAGTGTCAGCACCAGCGTTGCGCCGCTGCCCAGCGCAAAGGTCAGTTGGCTGGAGTTGGTCGTGCCCTCAATAGTCAGCGTGGTCACGCCATCCTTCGAGACAGCTGCTGCCGACTGGATATTCACGAACTCGGGCTTGCCGGCCTGGATGACCGTGCGCACCACGTCGGCCACGTTAGCAGCCTTGAATGTCATATTCGTACTGCGGGCTTGTCGGCCCGTATTGTCGGTCAGCGCACCCACGTTCACGGTGTCGTTGCCGCTGCCTGATGTCTTGCTCGGATTGAGCCAATTAGCGTATGCCATATCTTTTTCGTTTTAAATGATTTGCCATTCCAGGTTGGTGATGATGGTGTAGGTGAGCGTGTTGCCCGGTGTCAGCCATTGCAGCGTCTGTGTCTCTTCGGGCTTTACGCGGATGGGCTTGTAGAGGTTCTTGCGATCGGTCGTGTGTGCCGTCACGTCGACACCCTTCGGCATGCCGTAGGCTTGTATCGCCATGTCCACACCCGTCGTCGCGGCCCTCGCCCTGACGTAGGCTCCTATAATCTTCGCTGTCGCCTTCATTCAGCCCGTAACCTTTACATTTGGATTGATGCGAACTACCTCCTTACGATAGCCGGTGGGGAAGTCGCTGTCGGGTATCTGGAACGTGGCTTTGACCATATAGGTGCCCACGCCTAATTCGTTGGAATCAACCAGTACCACGTAGTCGCCCTCATCGGTCAGTATGCAGTCGGTCTTCGCATATACCTTCGTCTTGTCCTTTGCGTCGTCGTTGTAGACCACCACCTCGAAGTCTACATCCAGCATCTCCAGGTCGTCGGGCAATTCGGCTGCGATGAGAATCTTCAGCTGTGAGCCCAGCGTGTAGTTCATCACCCGCTCGCCTCGAACCGTGTTGCTCGCCAGCCGCATGTAGGGCTTGACCAAAATGTCGAACGAGTAGGGCACGATGCTCATGTTCTGAGCACTGGCGGGACTGCGCTGTGTGTAGCTGTGGTCTACGAGCAACAGCGTGGCCTGGCGTATCGGTGCAGGCACTTCACCATACTGCTCCAACAGCTCCTGGTATGTCCGGTTCAGATAGTTCAGCACCGTCTCCTCGGCTGCTGAGCCGTAGAGGTCGAGCACTGAATCCTCATCCGAGAAGTCGAGACGGGAATGCTGCTTGATGTAGTCTATTGTCAACCATTTCATATTGCTATGTACATTTGTTATCTATCCTTCCGACGCAAAGCGGTTTTGGGTTTACTGTAAACAAAGAGGGGAGCTCTCTTAGCTCCCCTCTTGTGTTACACACCGTCTTCGAATGATGGTTTGGGGTCTTCTTCTTCTGGCTCGATAGCCTCCAGGCGCTTGATTTCGTCGTTTGCCGCGTTGATGTCATCGCGCCACTGCTGGCGCTGGGCTATCTTCTCGGCATACTCTTCGGTAGTAGCCTTACCCTCCGCAATCTTGGCGGCAATATAGTCGGTGGCTGTCAACTTACCCTCGCGGTCGAGGATGATACTCTGCTGCTCGTTGATGAGCGCGTCGATTTCATACTTTTTCATATTCTCTTCAGTTTTAAGTGATACTTATCGTTTAATCTCGCGCGAAACGTGTAATTAGGTTTACTTATCACACACAAACGCCGCTGGTCCCAATCCAACCACTGCCACCAGTCATTGTTTATCGTTGCCTTTAGTTGCATGATACGCTTGTATGACGTGCGGTTCTTTAGTAATCCCGTGTAACTGTTGACAGTCGAAATAAAACGGTCGAGTTCTCTATATTTCTCGACCGTTGTCAGTTGGTTATACTCGTGGATTCTTGCCAGACATCGTGCCCACGTCGCATCGTTCAGTATCACGCTCCATGGGTGGATATGGCTTCCGAGAAATTCAAGACCTTTCCAGTGTTGCTGACAATAAAATTTCTTGTCGTTCATCTTCACGCCCTTTGCGGCTAAACGTCTGCGAAGTTCTGGCAATAGACTCAGTGCGTAGGATTTTAATCTATCCGGCACTACCATTACACCGTCATCCATAAATACCGTGGTGCGTATTCCGCACTCGTCGTTCAGCCAACGCACCTCATCGTTGATATACAATCCCATTCCCGTCTGTGAAGACATGCGACCGATTGGTACACCTATGCCGTCGGGTTTATTCAGGATGGATTTTTCGGGCTTGATATGCGCGTCCCAAAGATGCTTAGGCGTGCGACGCTCGTAGTGCTTTGCAGGATAACAGTGAACGACTATCATTGCCAGCCATTTCAGAAACGACGGCATGAAGGCTCCGTACTTGTCGGCTATCTCGTCGTGAAAGCGGTCTATCACCTTCACAAAGCACGACTCCATATAGTCGCAGTTGGCATTGGGAAAGAAGCCAGCCAAATCCCACTTGATGATCCACGCCGTCTGGGTATATCCCTCCGACACCTCGGCGATGTCTTCAATGACCTGGTTGATAGCTGCCTGCGAGCCCATACCCTCGCGGTTATTGAATGTCCTGGGGTGCAGTATTCGCTCTATCCACGGTCTCAGGATGTCGCATAATAAATGGTCGGCTAACCGCCCAGCAAACTCTGTGGCGAATATCTCGCGCCACTTGGGTATTGAAGTAAGGAAGGTGTAGTTGTGGAGAATACGGAAAGTCCTTGCCCTGAGCTCACGCATCATGCGAACGAGCAGCGGTGCCCAACATATCTCGAAGGCCATCGAATCTCGCCCGTAACGCTTGTTCCGTCTGGTGTCAAACATCACCGTGAGCAACAATGCGAAGAACAGAATTTCAGTCATAAAGATAAAAGCTGAATGGGTAAAATCGCGACCGCCTGCGCACGAATCGCGTTATTGACGTTGTTGTTGTTGAGGTTGCCGTTGTTGCCGTTGAAGATCCAAGCGTTATTGACGTTGTACCTCTCGGCGAACCAACGGTTCGTGCCGGTCGGAGTCACATCTGATGCTGCTATACGCTCGGCTTGGTGTGCCAAGACGCTTGCCTAAGCAAGAATGATAGCCGGACTCCCTTTTACCTTATTCATAATCTGACAACCACTTCTTATTCTTGCGAATTGACCTGCGGCTGCTCCTGATGTTTAAGCGACCGTGACGCATTTCTCCACCTCCTGACACCTTCCTCTATTCGTTCCAACTGTTCGGCTATGCGCAGCTTGTCGCGGTCCGTCAACAGACCTTGCGCTATACACAACTCGAAGTTAGCCAGAAGAATACCGAACTCACCAAAAATCTCGCGGATGCGCTCTTGCCTTACTTCCTGACATTCCTTTGCGATAGAGAAGTGTCGGATAATATTCTGTGCGGCCCGCTTCATCTCGACGGGCGCACCCTCGATGCGGTCTATCTTCGGCATTCGTTGGATAGCCGGATGCAGGATATAAAGCAGGTTCTTTGCGTCGGCAAGAATCGAGTCCTTGTCGTTGTGAGCTTTGTGTCCGCGAGGTTTCTTGTGTTCGTTCATTATTTATTAACGTTGTTGTTGTTAAGCCTCATGCCGCCGCTCTCGCGGACGGCATGAGAGCCTATCAAGTTTTAATCAATTTCCAAAAGCGCGACCGCCTGCGCACGAATCGCGTAATTGACGTTGTAGCTGTTGAGGGAGCCGTGGTTGCCGTTGAAGATCCAAGCGTGACTGACGCTGTACCTCTCGGCGAACCAACGGTACGTGCCGTTATTGATGGCAGCGGTTCCCATTTTTGTAATACTTGGAGCCAATGCATCCAGGCATGCGTCCTTCATCAGCTGGGTTCCCTCGAGCACACCAGGCAAGTGCCAGTCTCCGAAGTCGAGTCCATCCACGCCATACGAACGGTTGTAACCGTAGTAGAGTGCGGGGAACTTATATTTGGTGCCACCATCCTTGGTGGGTGCGGTCTTGAGCGCATAGCGCTTTGACATCTCTGCTCCGTCGGGCAGACTGAAGCAGCCATATTTCTGCGGGCAGACAACCGCGTAGCACTTCTCCAGATACTCTTCGTAGGTCTTGTAGGCTGCGCGAAGGTCAGCGCAATATTGCGAACTCTCAAACTCAGAAGGCTTGACAGGCGCGTCGTTACCAGCACGCGGGCCGACTGGCTCATTAGACGCAGGTACACGGCCACTGCTGGTTGCCCATGCCTTAGTACGGGCAATATTCATCACACCCCAATAGTTAGTGTAGAATCCGCGCTCACCACGCCAGTAGGCTGAGTTTTCTGGCATATCGCCCCAGGTGATATGCGCAATCGTGCAGCCTGTTGCGCTGACAATGTAGAACCGGTAGTCCACGCAGGTGTCGCACTGTATGATGATCTGCGTTCCGCCCGTTTCTACCTTATTGCCTTCCGCATCGGCCAGGTATGCCCACCATGCCTTGGTGTCGCCAACCTCGGTTGCTTTTGCAGCCACGGCTGCGGAAATCTCAGCGGCACTCGTCGCGTCGATGGCAGTAGATGTCAGCGTCACATCCACGGTAGTATCAACGGCATAGTCGGGCGACATGCGCAGCTTGATAGCCAGCGTGGTGCTGCTAATAGCAGTGATGGCATACTGACACACGTCTAGATACTTCACGTCGGCAGCATTCTTGTCAATAACACCCACCTGGCGGCCCTTGCGCAGATAGACATATCCTACATGTACCCATGCGCTGGGGATGATAGCCTTCTGAATCCACGAACCGCCCTTGATATAAGTAACCTCGTTTGATTCGTTCAGGAATACCAAGTCACCCACGACGGGGCTGGTGGTAATCACGTTCACACCATCCACGATGATTTCTCGTGTGGTCTCTATCAATGAAACCTGACTCTCTATGGTCGGCTTCGTAGCGGCATTGTAAGCCGCCTTGTTTGCATAACTTTTGATAGCCATATCTTTTAACTTTTAACTTTTAATTAATCAATACCCAGTCGCTGATTGAGTTGGTCACGCTGAAGGCGGTGTACTCCTTCTTGTTGGTCGTGTCCAGATACTTCTGTCCGACGAACGCAGGCACATTCGGGGCCGTAGGAGCACCGCTGCCAGAGATTACCATCGGGTAGTTCTGCACCTTGGGCACCTCCTCCGAATTGATGCAAACGGCACGCGTCTCACCGAGGTTGTCGAGCTGTGCTCGCAAGCCATCTGCATAAGCAAGCAACTGTGCAAAAGCCTGCGCGATGACAGCCTGTCCTGGGGCACCGATGAAGTTGGTGGCAATGTTCTTAAAGATACCGAGACCCACCACCAGAGCCTTACCACCATCGACGGTTGCGGTCAGCCCAGAGATGACCACCGTCATTCCAACAGGGCACAGGTATACATAATAGCCTGTGTTAGGCATGGCCGATACTGCCTGCTTGACAAGCGGCTCGTACATCGACTCTGTGACCTCGCGGGTTGCAGGCAGTTGCGTGTACTGTACGCCGTTGCGAATCCAGTAGAGGAAGGTACCCTCGCCGTCATAGACAGCCGAATAAACCAGCGTCTGGTCATAGTCTGCCGTAGCGGTCAGGTATCTGCCAGTCCCTTCGTCGTAGGTGTAGGTATAGTTGATTACCTTGTCGTAAGTTCGCGTAACCTTACGTGCGACAACACTCACGTCAGCAGGTACGGCCTGTGCGCTTGGTATCAGCAGAATATCGCCGGCGTTGATGTCCAACGTTTCACTGATACCATATCCGCTTGCACTTACCTCCTGGCCGTCCACGTTGACATACTTGCCCGCAACGGCTTGTGTCAATGTGCGCTCGCTAACCGTGTCGTATTTACCCAGCGCACGATTCAGGAACAGAATATTGCTCTGTATGCCCTGAATGACGGTATCCATTTCCGTCTTCGTGTAGTACGACGTGAGGGCCGTAGCAATCGCGTTACCAATGGCCGTGTTCATTTGAGAGGTCGTGCTATACGATGATAACGCCGTTGAGATGGCTGACGAGATAGCCGAGTTCACCTGAGTGGTTGTAGAGTAGTCTGCAAACTTCGAGTCCATCTGCGCCTTGGTGTAGTACGACGCGAGAGCCGAAGCAATGGCGTTGTTAATCGCCGTATTCATCTCCGATGTCGTCGAGTAGTCAGCAAGTGCGGTGCCGATAAGCGTCTGCACCTGCTCAGAGTTCACGAAGGCTGTGATAGCCTGCTGGAGTTCGGCTATGGCCTGAGTGTTAATGGGGACCTGGTTAAGCCGCTCCTGGAGCGTCTGGCCGGTCTGTTGGAAATCAAAAGTCTGATCCATGATTCTTCGTTTTTATGGGTTAATAATTAATCTTTCTTTAATGCACGCAACACGAAGCCGTTGACATCGCGCAGCACCTTGCCGCTGAAGTCGCGCAGCACCACGTAGATGCTCTTCATGTTCGATTGCGACTGACGCTCGTAGCTGACGTGCTGGCCGTCGTAGATGCCTCCGTCGTCCATGATGTGTGGCAGCGCCACACCAGTATTCACGAAGCACAGCGGCTGTTGCTCCACCTCTTCGCGCAATCCGTCGGCATAGTCCATGTCGGGCACGTAGTATGTGCATCGAGCCGTGACCACACCCACCATGTCTTTTGTCGGAAATACAAAAAAGAACTCGCCACGCTCGTTCTCCATCATCTCCGACTTGGGGATAGTGAGCTCCTGGCCCTTCATGCCCCATTGCAGGACTACTACGAAGTCGTTCTCATGCTGCGAGAATCCTTCGCGGTCTATCATGATGCGATACTTCGCCTCTTGCCCCGCCTGAATGATGTTTCTGCTGTTGATCATTTCGTTTGTATTTTGGTTTTAATATCCTA
>WARQ01000824.1_pt1 | contig 13669 bp, 9 predicted proteins | sample 4769161 | NCBI WGS metagenome assembly WARQ01 (sample SAMN08893024, study PRJNA449175) | gut metagenome | isolation source: rumen sample fed with dry roughage | host: buffalo | place: India: Nagpur | collected 2016 | reverse complement strand
TAGATGCCAATGCAAAACCGACGAAAATCATCCGTGTCACCAACAAGAAGAACGGTGTCACCTACCTCTACGAGGACCAGGCCTTCTGGAACAGCGAGAAGAAGCGCGGCGAGCACAAGCGAAAGTGCATCGGCCGACTCGGTCCGGATGGAAGCGAGATATACAACGATTTCTACCTGGCCAGGAAGGAAGCCGCCAAGGCCGAGAACCCGCTTGTCTCGAAAACCACGCTGATGGGACAGAACCTCATCCTGGACAAGGTGGTCAAGGACGTCGGCATACAGCCTGTTCTGAAGGAAGCCTTCGGAGCCGACGATGCCGATGCCATCCTTCAGCTTGCACGGTACAGCGTCTGCGAGGGCAAGGCCCTCAGCAGAGCCGAGGACTGGCTGAACGATCGTGGTTTCAACGGCAACGCCCTTTGCTCGCAGCGGATCAGCGAGCTGCTTGCCTCCCTGTCCGACGACAGGCGCAACACCTTCTTCAAGCTTTGGATTTCCAAGCAGGCGAAGAAAAAGGCACTGCTTTTCGATATAACCTCGATTTCGTCCTATGGAAAAAACAACACCTATGTGGAGCGGGGGTACAACCGGGACCACGAGAACCTGAGGCAGATAAACCTCGGCCTGCTCAGCGCCCACTCGTCGAACGTCCCTCTCTGGTACTCGGAATTGCCCGGGAGCATGTCCGATTCACTCGTCCTCGACCATGTGCTGCGCAGCCTGGAAAAGCTCGATGTGAAGGACATCAACCTGGTCGGCGACCGGGGCTTCTACAGCGAGGCGAACCTCAGGAACATAGCGGATAAGGGACAGAAGTTCACCATCCCCGTCCCCTCCAGCCTCAAGTGGCAGAAGGAATTGATCGACAAGGTCAGGCCCTCAATCCGAAGACCCGCCAACATCATCCGCAATCCCGAGGACGACAAGTCCTACATCTATGGCGTCACCGACTACAAGACCGAGTCCTACGGCAGGACCTGGAGGCATGTCTACTTCGACCCCGTCAGGAAGGAGCAGGACATCGCATCGCTGATGCTCAAGCTGAGAAAGTGCGAGGAGGAGCTTGCAGGCGGGGATGCCTTCGAGAAGCACAGGAACCTGTACGACACCTACTTCACCGTCAAGGAGACGCCCAAGCGGGGAAGGAAGGTCAGCCTGAACGAGGAGGCCGTCAATGCCTACATCGACGGCTACAGCGGGTTCTGGATCATCCTCACCAATGCACAGAAGGATGCATCCAAGGCCCTGGGGCACTACAACCGCAGGTGCGACATCGAGCTGCACTTCGACGACATGAAGAACCTCTTGGACTGCAACAGGCTCAACGTGCACACAGAGAAGACCATGAAGGGCAGGCTTTTCGTCAACTTCATCACCCTCATTCTGCTCAACGACCTGAGAGGCAAGGTCTCGGCCATCAAGCCCAGGGACAGGAAGTACTGGGATTTCAAGGACATGTTGAACAAGGTGTCCACCTATTCCAGAATCCACTTCACCGGCACCTACAAGGACCTGTGGACGGTGCCGACCAAGGCCCAGAGGCTGATCTTCAACCTCTTAAAGATAGAGTACCATTGGAAGGGAAAGATAGTGAATCTTGAGAAGCCAATAGAGCCTGAAGAAGATGACGAACAGGAAGACGAGGAGACCTAGATATAATTAGGTCGGGAATTTGAGAGAAAAATACTAGGTGCGGGGTTGTCAATAATCCTTATGATAGCCTCTATCTGGAAGCTGAGGGATTATATACACTGGAAAGATGTACTAGTCCCCTCCCTGTTTTTCGGAATGCTTCTTTATGCTCGCTTGGTATCCCATAATGGGCGAATTTCCTTTTTAAACAATGTTCCCTATGCCCCCATCGGCTTTAGTCTAGGTGTCACTTTGAAGTATATGAAGTGGCCAAAGTGGAGTTTTTATAGTTATATGATTATTGCCCTGCTGCCTTTCCTTTATATTTTTTTTATTGTGAAAGCGGATATGGATAATTTTCAACAATACATACAGATGAATAGGAATTCAATCCCACTGTTGCTTATTATCAACTATTCTCTATTTCTTATCGCTGAAGTCATGAATAATAAAAAGTATATGCCTTTAATCCCTCTTTTCCTGGTTGTGGTCTGTTCCTCCTGCTCAAAAAGTAGGGCTGGCCTCTTGTTGTCAAGCTGTCTGTTGCTTCTTGTTGTTACGTATAATCTGTGGCAGGTTTTGAATAACCATTGGCACAATACCTTGAGTCGGAAGCTTCGATTAGTGATTGGCCTCAGTATATTGGCAATAGGGATTCTCTTTATAGTGTTTATAGCTTACGTTTTTGCGAATTCACGATTTGCAACTCAAGGTTTTGATGGCTCTCTAAGAGGAGAGATACTTAAGGCGTTTATCCAAGAGATTACTTGGAAGAAGGCGTTGACTGGCTTCATCCCGGATCTCTTCTCGGCCCACTCACGTATAGATGCATCCTTTGCTATGGCGTTTTCGTTTCTAGGCATTATGTCAATATTTCTTGCTTTAGCTGTAGTTTTTGCATTTTTTGTATTGTGGAAACAATCATTCCTCTTATTCAGTGTTTTAGGAATTCACACAGTATATGGGTTTGTGGAGTGGTTATCACCAATGGAACTCGGTGATATTGTCTTGATTCCTTTGCTGATGATTGCTTTTTCTTTATACAATCCTAACGCAAGGGCAAATTCGCACAAGCCAGTTTCATTGATAAGAAAGGGATCCCATTTAACCTGAGATGTAATGATTGCCTCCTTTCTGTTACAGCCAATCGGGGAAGTTGGTTCATTATTGAAGAAGTGCTTATCCTCCTACTTTTCAGTGTTTTGTGTTATCTTCAATATGAAAGGATTTTGAAAGTATGCTTTTTGAAAGAGCAGCTGGGAAAGGAGTATCAGCAGATGTGTGGGAAGCAAAGCGTTGTATACAGAAAAGAGATTGGATGGATGTTGCAAACGCGGGTGCGAATTCTATGGATTTTAAAAAAAATTACAAGAGGTGCTTTACGAGAATGCGTATACGATAGCGATCACAGGATAAAAAGAGCTTGGCTTCAAAACCATTTCAGCAATTCAATTTCCAATCTTGTTGAACATCATAAGGAATCATGCAATAAAGTTTCCGAGTTGTCATCAAATAGATACATATGGATGTTTTGGTGGCAAGCAAATCATCAGGAACTCCCGGTTATTCGCACCTGTATACAAAGCGTGCGAAAACATATGCCCAAGGATGTAGAGTTGGTGATCCTCACCAAGGAGAACCTTTCCCAATACTGTTCAATCCCCGATCGTATATACCAGAAACTAGAAAATGGCATTATTACTCTTACTCATTTTTCAGATATTGTTCGAGTAACTATTCTTGCTGATAGGGGCGGGCTTTGGCTAGATGCCACCATTTTTGCAACTGATGATTTTTCTTATACTTTTAACATTCCTTTTTGGAGTATTAAAAGGCCTGGAATTTCACATAAGTTTGTTCCTCGGGGACGCTGGGCCATCTATGCAATCAGTGCTGAACAAAACAGCATCATATTTTATCTTATGAAAGAGCTCTTTTCTCTGTATTGGAATCGCTACAATTGTATGGTTGATTATTTCTTGGTTGATTTGTTTATGGACCTTTTGTATGCATGTGTCGAGGATGTCAGGATGCTAATCGATGGTGTTCAACCGAATAATTCCCGAGTGTTGGACATGCAAGATTGCGTGGAGGAGCCTTGGACTTCTGAATTGGTTGCTGCTTTGAGTAACGAGACCCAGTTGTTCAAGTTATCATGGAAACAACAAGCAGCTGCCAGTATCGATGGAAAGCAGACTCTCTTTGGTTGGGTGTTGGATCAAGGGGAAAAGGGAATTCCTATTCCAGAATGACTACCGCTTATCATTTTCTGGGAATATATTCTCAACTGTTATTAGGTTTCTTTTCTAGCGGTCTTGTGATAACTTAACTTTGTTTGCCGGAATCCTTTTGTTTTGGAGAGTAACGAATGGGCTCATCTCTCTATACCATACTTGTGTATCCACTTGAAATGTTTGTGGAGTTTGTCTACGCTTTTTTTTACAAGGGTTTCAAGAATCCCGGGCTCTCCATCGCATCGATAAGCGTCATCGTCAATCTTCTGGCACTTCCCCTGTACAATATTGCAGAGTCTCTGCAGAAGAAAGAGCGTGATGTGCGTATCCGCCTGCAACCCGGCATTACCAGGATAAAGACAGCCTTCAAGGGTGATGAGCAGTATATGATGCTCTCTACTTTTTACAGGCAGAACAACTATCACCCTGCCTATGCCTTAAGGAGTTCCCTCAGCCTCATCATCCAGGTTCCTTTTTTCATAGCTGCCTACCACTTTCTATCTCACCTTGAACAGTTGCAAGGCCAGAGTTTCTCCTTTATCCCAGACCTGGGTTCTCCTGATGGGCTTTTTTCCATCAGGGGGATGAGCGTCAACCTGCTTCCCATCCTCATGACCCTGATAAACATCATTGCCGGGGTCATCTATACCAAGGGGTTCCCTCTTAGGGACAAGGTCCAACTGTACGGCATGGCCGGCCTGTTTCTTGTCTTGTTGTACACGTCTCCTGCGGGACTCGTCCTCTATTGGACACTGAACAATGTATTTTCCCTGATCAAGAATATTTTTTATAAACTCAAACATCCTCTGAAATTTTTTTATATACTTGCATTGTTTGGCACCTGTGCATTAGCAGCGGCAATTTGGATAGCTGAGCCTGGATTATCAAACTCTGAAAGGATATTGCTTGTAAGTGGGTGTTTCTTCATGGTTGCTCTTCCCTTCATGCTCCGGGCAGTAAATTGGATTTATAATCAGTTCCTGATAACATTTGCTGATAATAGCAAGCAACGGAACTTGGTATTTCTTATTTCAGGGTTGCTTCTTTTCTTTATCAATGGTGTGTTGATTCCAGCTAATTTGATAGCCTCTTCAACCATAGAGTTCTCTTTTGTGGGAACTGTGGAGAACCCCCTCTCTTATGTGGCAAATACTGCAGCAGTTTTTCTCGGTTTATGGGTTGTTTGGGCAGGCTTCATCTATTTCATGGCAAATAAGAAGATGAAGACAATAGTGTCATTTGTATATTTTTGTTTGTCTGTTACCTCGTTACTTAATCTGTTTGTGTTCAAGGATGATTACGGTATAGTAACTAAACTTTTGCAATTTGAGGATCCATCACTTCTAAACGTTGATAAATTTTTTCTGATAACACCGATTATTGCAATCATACTAATTATTATAATTGGACTCATTTTGCTGAAATGGGGGAAGGCTCGTTTTATTTCTACAATCCTGACCATCCTGACTCTAGCTGCAGGTACCAGTAGCTTTGTCTCCTGTAGAACTGTTCAAAATGAATTTATGGATTATAAAAAGGATAAAATAGCAAGGGATGCTCTTTTCAATGAAGAAGCAGAGATAGAACCTGTCTTCCATCTTTCCCGAGAGGGGAAGAATATTCTATTCATTTTTCTTGATAGGGCTTTCAGCTTCTATTTCCCTCATATCCATGATCAGTTTCCGGAGATGGAAGAACAGTTCAAGGGATTTGTGTACTATCCGAATACCGTTTCATTTGGGTGTAATACCATTCTTGGGGCACCGGCAATGATGGGAGGGTACGAGTACTCTCCAGAAGCCATAAATGCACGATCATCAGAGAAACTCGTGGACAAGCATAATGAATCTTTGCTTGTGCTTCCCAAACTTTTTCTTGACAATGGATATTCAGTAACTGTAACTGACCCTCCTCTTAGCAATTATAAGGGGAAAGGTGATTTTACACCATTTGAAAAATACTCAGAAATTAAAGTAACACAACACATCGGTAAATTTTCACTCAACTATAAGAATGACTTCAGTGATGTTTTGAGCTGGAGTAAAGAATATGAGAGTAATCTTATCAAGAAACGATTACCAATATTCTCAATCTTAAAAACTACGCTACCAGTTGTACGACGACCTTTATATGGTTGGGGCGGTTACTTCCTAATGTCAGGAAACTCACAGAGTACTGAAGATTATATTGACTCCTATGCCCAACTGCATTATTTGAGAGAACTCACTGATTTTGTAGCAGAAGGAAATACGTATACATTTATATACAATGATTCAACCCATCTACCTATGTTTTTGCAAGCCCCTACCTATGAGCCTCAGACTTTTGTGACTAACCAAAGTATCCCTTTGGATGATCATCCAGATATGGGAGAAGCAGATTTTCGCAATTATCATGTGAATGCCGCAGCTTTGAGACAACTCGGTATTTGGTTTGAAACACTCCAAGAGGCAGGTGTATATGACAATACCCGAATCATTATCGTTGCGGATCATGGATACAACCTCTATTCTTCCTATTTTGAAGATTTTTCTCAAAACAATTCTGATTATTCTTTTTATAGTCCCCTTATGCTATTTAAGGATTTTAATTCCGAGGGGAGGTATTTACTAGATGATTCCTTCATGACTAATGCTGATGCCCCATTATTTTCAATTCAAGATCTTGATATTTCCCCAATAAATCCCTTTACGAAGAAAAATATGGTAGACAGTGTAGATAAACAGAGCGTGAGAGTGTATGACGCACCATTTAATCCAATAGACAACTCTGTGAATTCATTCAATTTGATTCTATCTCACAGTTTTTCTGTACATGATTCGATTTTCGAAGAAACGAATTGGACACGTCTTTCGGAAGAATGACCAGAATGAGGAAGAGCTAGATTATGATGCCATTGTATATAGATCCCGGTACTGGAAGCATGCTTTTTTCCATTGTCATCGGACTGGTGACGATGCTCTATTTTGTGGGCAAAGCAGCATTCATTAAGCTGAAGTTCGTTCTTTCCGGCGGCAAGGCTGTAAGCAACGTGGATCGGTATCCCTTCGTCATTTACTCGGAGGGCGAGCGGTATTGGGATGTATTCAAGCCGGTTGTGGAGGAGTTTGAGAGGAGGAAGATCCCCGTGGTGTTTTACACCTCATCCGAAAAGGACCCGGTGTTTTCCGAAGATTTCACCTATGTGAGGCCGGAATTCATAGGGGAGGGGAACAAGGCCTTCACCCGTCTCAACTTCCTTGAGGCGGATGTATGCCTCATGACCACCCCGGGACTTGATGTCTATCAACTGAAGCGTTCAAGAGGAGTGAGGCATTACTCCCATATTCTGCACTCCCCAGGAGATGCCACAACGTACAGGCTGTTCGGCCTGGATTACTTTGATTCGGTTCTCCTCACTGGGGAATACCAGAAGGAGCATTTGCGGCTGCTTGAAAGGAAGCGTGGGATACCGCTAAAAGACCTTGAGGTAGTAGGATGCCCCTATCTGGATGTCCTGCAGGAGAGGGTATCTTCTATTGGGTTTGTTGGTGATAAGCCTTTCACCGTCCTTGTCGCTCCATCCTGGGGGCCAAGCGGAATTCTCGCCCGATATGGGAATGGGTTGCTCGATCCCTTGGTGGAGACGGGCTTCACCATCATCGTGCGCCCCCATCCCCAGTCTGTACTTTCCGAGAAAGAGAATCTTGAACATCTGAAGAAGCGATATGAGCAGAACCCGAACCTTGAGTGGGACTTCAGCCGGGAGAACCTGGATGCCCTGTCACGAGCTGACATTATGATATCCGATTTCTCCGGGGTCATCTTTGACTATGTATTCCTCTTTGACAGGCCTGTTATGTATGTGAAGGCTGACTTTGATGCCATGCCGTATGATGCGTATGACATCGAGGAAGAGCCTTGGACGTTCAGGGTTCTTGAGGAGATAGGAATCGAGCTCAAGCCGGAAAGTTTTCCGTCAATAAAGGGTATGCTGTTGCAAGCATGTGAGAATGAGCTGCTGACAGAAAACAGGACCAAGGCCAAGGATACTGCATGGCAGTATCGAGGAACGAGCGGAGAGAGGGTGGTGGACTATCTGATGGGGAAGCAGGAAAATCTCAAGTAACTTATTCTTATGAATGATATTTGATGGTATACTCGATGCATCTTGATTTAGGAACGTATCAAAACCATGAAAGTTATTGAGCAAGAAGAATTAAAAAAAATGCAGTTGGGTATCCTTAAAAAAGTGGATGTCTATTGTAGAAAGCATAGTATACAATATTTTTTGGCTTATGGAACTCTTCTGGGGGCTGTTCGCCATAAGGGATACATCCCTTGGGATGATGACATTGACATTGCGATGAACCGTGTGGATTATACGCAATTCATCTCCGGGTTTTCTGATGAGTATTTAAAAGTCTATTCGCTCGGCAGTTCTAAGCATTGTCGGTTTCCGTTCGCTAAAGTATATGATTCTAGAACTAGTGTGTTTGAAGGGTCTTTTAAGAAAACAAGTGCGTTCGGGGTGAATATTGATATTTTCCCAATCGATACAGTCCCTGATGACAAAAAGGAAAGAGAAAAACTCATTAAGAAGGCTCGGTTTTGGCAGATGTTTTCAAAGATTAAGCTCTCGCGAGTATCTGGTATTATGACAATGAAACAAAATCTCATCATTATTCCGGGGCGTATACTTCTTGCTGCTGTTCCTCTGACTTACATGGCTAAAAAGATTGAGGCTATTTCATCCTCTCTGATATGTGTGGAAAGCAATTATGTGGGGTTTATGGTTTGGGGGTATGGGGAGCGGGAAATGTTCAAAAAAGAATTATTTTCTGAAACTGTTGACCTACCTTTTGAGGATATGATTGCCCCTGTTCCTAAAGAATACGATAAGGTTCTTACCTCTTTATTCGGGTCTTACATGGAATACCCTCCATTGGATAAACAGGTAAGTCACCATGATTTTGTAGCTTTTTGGAAGGCATAGAGCGAGATCTTTATCGTGAAGCCGATAAGAAGAATGGAAAAGAAGCCCCGTAGACGAATGAATTGATGAGTGTAGAAGGCATTATGCCATAGTTTGGGCTACATTGTTTGTTTTAGGCCACAGGTTAAATATTCTGACAAATAGGAGAGATATTCATGGCAACCGTATATTTAGGAATCACCGGGGATATCATCCATCCAGGTATTATCAATATCATTACCGAGGGTGCAAAGTATGGAGAGCTCGTCGTTGGTCTGCTCACAGACTCTGCCATTGCACCGCATAAGAGACTTCCCTATCTCTCCTATGAGCAGCGGAAAGTAGTGATAGAGAACATCAAGGGCGTATCCCGGATTGTCCCTCAGGAAGAGTGGAGCTATGTACCAAACCTCCTGAAATACAAACCTGACTTTATCATCCACGGTGACGACTGGGTGGCAGGTCCGCTGAGCAAGATCCGTGATGAGGTGTTAGTTGTCATGAATCAGCTTGGCGGCAAGGTCATAGAGATTCCCTATACCAAGGGAATCAACTCCTCGGCCTTGGCTGAGCAACAGAAGGCGATCGGAACTACTCCCGAGGTGCGCTTGAAGACCCTGCGACGCCTGATCGGGGCCAAACCTATTGTCAGGATCTTGGAGGTCCACGACGGGCTTTCCGGACTCATTGCTGAGAACGTATCAGTCTGCAAGGAAGGGGAGTATCATTCTTTCGACGGAATGTGGTCATCAAGTCTGACCGACTCCACCTCAAAGGGCAAGCCCGACATCGAGGCGGTGGACCTTACCACACGGCTGCAGGGTGTAACCGACATCCTGGAATGTACGACCAAGCCGATCATCTATGACGGGGACACAGGAGGCTTGGCCGAACATTTCGTTTATACCGTGCGAACGCTTGAACGCAACGGGATTTCGGCCATCATCATCGAGGATAAGATGGGGCTGAAGAAAAACTCTCTCTTCGGGACTGATGTTACGCAACATCTCGCCTCTGTTGATGATTTCAGCTTGAAAATCAGCATGGGCAAGCAGGCGCAGGTCACCAAGGATTTCATGATCATAGCACGCTTGGAATCCCTCATTGCCGGAGGTACCGTCGCTGAAGCCCTTGAACGTGCTTTTGCCTACGTGAAAGCCGGAGCAGATGGCATCATGATCCACAGCAAGGACAAGAGTGGAGAGGATGTGAAGGAGTTTTGTCTTGCATTCAGGAAAGAGTACTCCCATGTCCCCTTGGTGTTGGTCCCCACAACCTACAACCAGTTCACCGAGGAAGAGTTCCAAAGGTGGGGTGCCAACATCATCATCTATGCCAACCACATGCTTCGTGCAGCCTATCCTGCAATGGTGAATGCTGCAAAGTTGATTCTCGAGTACGGCCGATCGCTGGAAGCAGACCCGCTGTGCATGCCGATCAAGCAGATTCTTGAACTGATTCCGGGAACCAAGTAGGAGAACTGAACTATGATTGCACCAGAACTGTTTGTCGGGGAGCTACAAAGCCGGGGGACCGGGTTTTTCACGGGGGTTCCTGATTCTCTTCTCAAGAACCTCTGTGCCTACATCACCGATGCATTTGATGAGAAACATCACATCATAGCCGCCAATGAGGGCAATGCTGTTGCCTTGGCGGTAGGCCATCATCTTGCGACCGGGACCATCCCGATGGTCTACATGCAGAACTCAGGCGAGGGGAATGCAGTCAATCCGCTGCTCTCGCTTGCGGACGGGGATGTCTACCGGATTCCCCTGCTTTTATGCATCGGATGGAGGGGCGAGCCGGGAGTGCATGACGAGCCGCAGCATGTGAAGCAGGGCAAGGTCACACTGAGCCTGCTTGAAACCATGGGAGTTCCCTTTCAGATACTCTCAAGCGAGTCTGATGAAATGAAAACCCAGGTCGAGAAAGCCTACGCCCATATGCGTTCGGAAGGAACCCCCTACGCCCTCATCATCCAAAAGGGATTATTCGGCGACTATGCCCTGAAGAATGCACAAGACGTGGAAGGGACGATGAGCCGAGAGGAAGCCTTGGAGCTTGTGGCCAAGCATACAGCGCAAGATGCGATTTATGTCTCCACGACCGGGATGGCATCGAGGGAACTGTATGAGATACGGGAACGCAATGGAGAGAGTCACCAAAAAGACTTTCTGACCGTGGGATCCATGGGGCATGCTTCCCAGATCGCCTTGGGGATAGCATTGAGCAAGAAGACCCGGCAGGTGGTCTGTCTTGATGGCGATGGAGCCGCCCTGATGCACCTGGGCGGCATGGCCATTATCGGCACGACAAAGCCGGAGAACTATGTGCACATAATCCTCAACAACGGTGCCCACGATTCGGTCGGAGGGCAACCTACGGTAGGAAGAGATGTGGACCTTGCTTCTGTGGCGCTCTGCCTGGGGTATAAGGCATCTGTAAAGGCAAACACTCAAAAACAACTGATCGATGCGTTGAAAGCTGACGGGCCTGGACCGAGATGCATTGAGGTGCTGGTCAGAAAAGGTAATCGTAAAGACTTGGGAAGACCGAAGAGTACGCCTGTTGAGAACAAACAGGCGTTCATGCAATATATTGCAGAGGCAAACAAATGATTCGAGAAGCAGTAATAGTAGGTGCCGGACTGGGTTCCAGATTGAAGGACATGACCAAGGACAGACCCAAGGGCTTCCTTGAGCTGGATGGGATGTACTTGGTGGAGATGTCGGTCAGGAAACTGATCGAGCACGGGATCGAGCGGATCATCATCGGAACCGGCTATTGCAGCGAGTGGTACGATGAACTAGCAAAAAAGTATCCCGCCATCGAGACTGTGCATAATGCAAACTATGCTGGAACTGGCAGCATGGGGACCCTTGAGGTGTGTGCACCCTTGGTAAGGGGGGATTTCCTGCTGCTCGAATCAGACTTGGTCTATGACTCCATTGCCTTGTTCACCCTGATCAACGACCACCACCGCAATGTCATTCTGGGATCGGGTGCCACGAAATCCGGGGATGAGGTCTACATTGCAGTGGATGACAAGCTGGAGGTCAGTACGATCTCAAAGAAACTTGAGATGGTCGGAAACCCTTATGCTGAACTGGTAGGAATTTCCAAGCTCTCGCGCAAGACCCTTGATGCCATGTGCAGCTTTGCAGCCTCCCATCACCATGCTATACCGAAGATGGAATACGAAGCTGCCTTGGTCGGAGCCCAACTCATGGGCGAACACCTCTTTGTCCGGAAGGTGGAGTACCTGGCATGGCGCGAGATAGACGATGCTTCACATCTTGAGATGGCAACCAAGCACATTCTGCCCAGGATTCAGGAGAACGAGAGCCTCAGGCAAGTCAGGAGGGAGGTGTTGTTGAACCCCGGTCCGGCCACCACTACCGACTCCGTGAAATATGCACAGGTATGCCCCGACATCTGCCCAAGGGAGGAAGAGTTCGGCGCCATGATGCGCTGGCTCTGTGACGAGCTTACCGATTTTGTCGGAAGCCGAGAGGAGTATGAAACAGTCCTCTTCGCAGGGTCGGGGACTCTTGCCGATGAGGTCATGGTTTCTTCCTGCGTTCCGCAGAACGGAAGGCTGCTGGTCATCAACAATGGGTCCTATGGGCAGAGGATGGCAAAGATTGCCTCGGTCTATCATCTCGACTATGAGGTGTTTGAGAGCTCAACCTATGAGGCCATAGACCTCAATAAGCTCAAGAAGCGCTTGGAAAGCGGTCGTTTCACCCACCTTGCTGCCGTCTATCACGAGACGACCACCGGTTTGCTCAACCCCATACCCCAGATTGGGCGGATGTGCCACGATATGGGCATTGTCACCATTATTGACACGGTCAGTGCCTTCGCCGCCATCTCCATCGACATGAAGCGGGACTGCATCGATTTCATGGCTTCCACATCCAATAAATGTATCCAAGGTATGGCTGGTGCCTGTTTTGTATTCTGCAACCGAAAAGAGTTGGAGAAGCTCAAGGATGAGCCGATGCGCACCTACTATATGAATCTGTACGACCAGTACAAGTACTTCTCCAAGACCTTGCAGACGCGTTTCACTCCTCCCGTCCAGGTACTCAACGCCCTTAGGCAGGCGATCATCGAAACAAAGCAGGAGACCATCGAGGCACGGTACGCACGTTATACCGCATGCTGGGAGATTCTTGTTGAAGCAGTACAGGAGCTTGGATTGGAGATGCTGGTGGCAAAGCCTATTCAGTCTCATCTCATCACTGCCATCTTGGAACCTCAGAATGACACGTACTCTTTTGAGGAGTTCCATGACTTGGCTAGGGAGCGGGGATTCACCATCTATCCCGGGAAGCTTGGAAATATTAATACGTTCCGTATAGCGAATATCGGGGATATACAACCTGAGGAGATGGATTGGTTTACTGCGTTTATGAAAGAATATTTCTTAACGTAAGCTATAATCTATTCAATTTAGGAAGAATTGTAAGGGGGAATCTGTCATCAGGTTCCCCCTTCTCGTCTTCAACCCTTACTACTCTGTCTTGGAATCAACTTCGACTGCAGTACATGCTGGCTCTTGGAGTAGATACCGGTATGAATCACCTGCTTGAGAAGGCTTACCCCCAGCATACCCATCTCCTGTAGCGGTAATTCAAAGGTGGTGATGGGCGTATTCCAGAACTCTGAGAAGTCGCGGTTGTCAAAACCAACCACTCGTACCTGGTTCGGAATATGGATGTTCATTTTTTGGAGTGCTGAAATAGCACCGGCTGCAATATAGTCATTGGCGCAGAATATGCCGTCAGTCTCGGGATGGTCCTTCATCAAGAGCTTTGCTGCCTCAAAGCCGTGATCAAAGT
>WARQ01002278.1_pt1 | contig 13729 bp, 17 predicted proteins | sample 4769161 | NCBI WGS metagenome assembly WARQ01 (sample SAMN08893024, study PRJNA449175) | gut metagenome | isolation source: rumen sample fed with dry roughage | host: buffalo | place: India: Nagpur | collected 2016 | reverse complement strand
CATGAGAAAAAGACAGATCAAGAAAATCATCGGCACTTATTATTGGGACACTGAGGAGGACATCATGCTTCCGCCGTCAGTGATGAGAGAGGAATTCAGGGCAGAGGAAGTCTACTACAGCAAGGCTTTCATCATCTCCAACCCGGAGAAGGCCGAGGAATTCAGGAAGAGGGTAGAGGAAAGGATCGCCGCAGAGACCAAGATGGCCGGCGAGGCTGCCAAAGACTGATTCACATAAAACCGGTTCTCGAGGATTGGGTGCTATAGGAGGATTACCATGTCCAGAAACCTTGAAATCGTCCAGAAGACGTCACGTGTCCTGGAAATCATCTGCAAAGTCGTATCGATTCTCTGCCTTGTGGGTCTGATCGGATGCATGATCGGAGCGGTCGTGATGGGCATCTTCCATTTCTTCCCAGATATCAAGCATGAGATCGAGTACCGTTCGGGTGTCGGGATCAAGCAGTACTTCGGCAGCTGTCTTGCCGGATTCGTAGCCTGTACGGCAGGCTTTGTGGCGGCAAAGGCCCATAAGGATTACTTTGCCATGGAACAGAAGGCAGGAACTCCGTTCACTCCCGAGGGAGCCAGGGCCTTCAGGACGCTGGGCATCATAAACATTGCACTTCCGATCGGAACGGCCGTCGTGACGGCAATCATTGAAACCATATTCAGATGCTGGGGAAGCGTCAGAGTCGATTTCTCGATCGGTCTGGGGCTTGCCATGATCCTGATTTCCTTTGTCTTCGCATACGGTGCGGAGCTTGAGAAGAAGTCTTCCGACGGGGAGCCCGGAAAAAAAGAAATAACCGAGAAGTAATCTGCCGGTTGGGTTTACGTCCGGGTTTACTATTGCATTTTGGATTTTTAATGATATCTTGGAGTTACTGACAAAAGGAGAACAACATGAGCAAGTACGCAGGAACAAAGACGGAAAAGAACCTGGAAGCCGCTTTTGCAGGCGAGTCCCAGGCCAGGAACAAGTACACATATTTCGCTTCAGTTGCAAAAAAGGAAGGTTATGAGCAGATTGCAGCCATCTTCCTCGAGACGGCAGAGAACGAGAAGGAGCACGCCAAGATGTGGTTCAAGGAGCTTGAGGGAATCGGTGATACCGCAGCCAACCTCAGCGCAGCCGCAGCAGGCGAGAACTTCGAGTGGACCGACATGTATGAGGATTTCGCAAAGACCGCCGAGGCCGAAGGCTTCAAGGCCCTTGCAGCCAAGTTCCGCATGGTCGGAGCAATAGAGAAGCATCACGAGGAGCGCTACAGAGCCCTTCTTGAGAACGTAGAGGCCAAGAAGTGCTTCGAGAAGAGCGAGGTCAAGGTGTGGAAGTGCCGCAACTGCGGTCACATCTGCGTCGGAACCAAGGCTCCTGAGATCTGCCCGGTGTGTACCCATCCGCAGGCCTACTTCGAGGTCAACGCCGAGAATTACTGATTGGCAACGATGATGCCCATGCAAAGCGCATGGGCTTTTTTTTTATTGAAATGAAGAGCACAGAGGCAAGGGACAGGAGCGATTTTACTCAGGGCAGCATCCCCCAGAACATCCTCAGGATGGCGCTCCCGATGTCCGCTGCAGTGCTCATCAATGCCCTGTACAGCATAGTTGACCGGATTTATCTGGGCCATATCCCAGGAGCAGGCTCCTATGCCCTGACCGGAATAGGGCTCGCGTTTCCGTTGATCACCATCATCACTGCATTCCAGAACCTGTTCGGAAACGGCGGTTCTCCGCTTTTCTCCATTGCCAGGGGAAAGGGCGACGGGGCTCTTGCGGCAAAGTATCTGGAGAACGCCGCATTCATGCTGATTGCCGTGGGGGTGGTCCTTACTGCAGTGGCATATCTGGTGAAGCAGGATGTCCTCTGGCTCATAGGTGCATCCGATGCCACGTTCGGCTATGCCGATGATTATCTGGACATATATCTCATCGGTACGGTGTTCGTGATGATATCACTGGGGCTGAATCCGTACATAAACGCGCAGGGATATGCCGGAACGGGAATGCTCACCGTGATGATAGGAGCGGTGATCAACATAGTGCTTGATCCCGTATTCATATTCATCCTCGGCATGGGTGTAAGGGGTGCTGCCATAGCCACGGTGATAGCCCAGTTCGTCAGCGCAGTGTGGGTCCTGCTGTTCTTGTGCGGCAGGAAGGCTCCGGTAAGGCTCTCGTTCAGGGGTTTCAGGCCAGATTTCAGGGTGATATGGAATATCGTCAGGCTCGGTGTGACCGATTTCTGCTTTGCAGTCACAAACAGCGCAGTGTCCATGATCTGCAATGCCCGCCTCCAGATACTGGGAGGAGATGCATGGGTGGGAACCATGACCGTCATATCGTCACTGAGGGAGGTCCTCCTGACCGTGCTCCACGGGGTGCAGGGTGCATCCAAACCCATCATCAGCTACAACTACGGTGCAAGACGCTTCGACAGGACAAAGAGTGCAATCAACTGGATGCTTGTGTTCCTGATTTCATATTTCCTGCTGATATGGGCGCTTCTGATGCTGTTCCCCGGTTTCTTTGCGGGAATCTTCACCGATGATGAGCAGGTCTACAGATGCTGCATCGTGGGAATCAGGGTATTCTTCTGCCTTCAGTTCTTCATGGCGTTCCAGTCCTCCGGACAGAGCACGTTCACGGCACTGGGGATGGCCCGCCACGCGCTGTTCTTCTCACTGTTCAGGAAGGCCGTCCTCGTGATTCCGCTTGTGTTCATCCTGCCCGGACTTTTCAATCCGGGTGTCCTGGGTGTGTTTGCCGCAGAGCCGGTGTCCGATGTGATCGGAGGTCTTGCATGCTTCGTGACAATGAGGATAACCACAGCCAGAAGGCTTTCCGAAGGGGCGGATATTCCGCGGCTTTGAGCATTCTTATTGACACTGCATCCTCAATCCTACTAAAACTGTCATCATGACGAACAGGGAAGCTTTCAGGAAGGGAATAAAAGCGGGAATACCCATTGCACTGGGCTATTTTGCCGTATCTTTTTCCCTTGGAATCGCTGCAAGGGCAGTAGGCCTCACTGCATTCCAGGGCTTTCTGGCCAGCCTCCTGAACAGTGCTTCAGCAGGTGAGTACGCCCTGTTCTCACTCATAGGGGCCGGGGCATCCTTACTGGAACTGGTCCTGGTCACGCTGGTTGCCAACGGGAGATACCTTCTGATGAGCTGTGCCCTGGGGCAGAAGTTCTCAGAGGACACGCCTCTGATCCACCGCTTCGGCGTGGGTTTCTACATAACGGATGAAATCTTCAGCCTCTCCATAACGACACCCGGAAAGCTCAACCCATACATCAACTACGGTGCCATAGCCGTTGCGGTTCCGGCCTGGGCAATAGGAACGGCGCTCGGGGTAATTGCAGGGAACATACTTCCTGCAAGGCTTGTAAGCGCGCTGAGCGTTGCCCTGTACGGCATGTTCATCGCGTGCTTTGTTCCTCCTGCAAAAACCAATCTGATGCTCCGTTTCGTGATTCCCGTGTGTTTTCTGCTGAGCTATGTGGCATCCAGGCTACCGTATACCGGACAGTTGCCCGAGGGAACAAGGGCCGTCATCCTTACCGTGATAATCTCCACGGTGCTTGCGGTTTTCTTCCCGATCAAGGACGAGGGGGACGAGGTATGAGCGCATATGTCTACATCATCGGAATGTGCCTCATCACGGCTGCCATCAGGATCCTGCCGCTTCTGATATTCAGGCGTCCCATCAGGAACCGCTTCCTGCGTTCCTTCTTCTACTATGTGCCTTACGTGACGCTGTCGGTCATGACATTTCCGGCAATCGTCAATGCAACGGCCAATCCGCTCTCAGGCGCAGCGGCACTTGTGGCGGGAATTGTTCTTGCGTGGATAGGAGCCAACATGATCACCGTCTCGGCCGCATGCTGCGCCGTGGTATTCATCCTGGAGCTGTTCATCTAGACAGTATTTCTGCCAGTCTTTCAAGCGGAATGCCGATTATGTTGGAAAAGCTTCCGTCTATGGCATCGATCAGCTTATAACCGTTTTCCTGTATCTTGTATGCCCCGGCGGCACCCGTGCAGTCTCCGGTGGATATGTACCAGTCTATGTCTGTTTCCTTAAGCGGGTGGAAAAGGACGCGAGTCACATCGCAGACGCAGGTTACCTTGCCTGTCTGGGGGACATAGACGCTCATGCCGGAGAATACATCATGCCATCTGCCGGAGAATGACCTGATCATGCTGCGTGCATCATCATCGTCCTTGGGCTTTCCCATGAGTTTGCCGTCAAGGCTTACCAGCGTGTCTACTGCCACGGCGGGCAGGGCAGGGTCGAACTCCGGGCTCTTGAGATAGCTGTCCATTTTCTGGGATGACAGAGCCTGAACAACCTTGTCAGGCTCGGTGAAGCCGCAGATCTCCCAGATGTCCTGAGGCCTTGTGATGACACGCAGACCGGCCTTCTCAAGAATCTTGCGGCGGTTGGGTGACTGCGAGGCCAGCACGATGACGGGACTCAGTTTCCTGAGCTTTTCCATCAGCTTTTCATCAACTTCGGGACATCTTTCCATCGTGCGGCCTCCTTCAGCTTATTTCTTCCTGACCAGACTGATTATTATCCTGAGTATGGCGAACAGTATGCCTGCCACGGGCCAGATCTTCCAGGATTCGGCCCATCCGCCCGGAACAATGAACTGGAACACCAGGAACAGGGCCGTGACTGCGAGCCAGTAGATGGCATTGAAGCCGGCTGCCAGAGGAGTTCTTGACTTCTCGGCACGTGAGTAGTCTCCTTCCTCCAGAAGCTTGTCGTAGCATCCCATCACGGTGCCTGCAGCTACATAGCCGTAACATGCAACGGCTACCATCAGAAGAATGAAGCAGACATCCATCACGAACACGAAGTCCGGAGCGTTGAAGCAGATGGAAATGAAAAGGGGAATCACCGAGCAGATGCACAGAACGGTGCTGATGGTGTTGATCCTGGTGTAGCGCTCCTTGAACTCTTCCTTGCGTTTCTTCACCACGCCCGATACACCGTACTCGGTCTCGAACGCTTCTTTCTCCAGGAAGGCAAAATCACTTGCCGCAGACGATGTCCTTATGAAACCCATGACACCCAGCGCCACCATGATGATGAGTACGCAGAGACCGGTTCCGACAGCTGCATTCTCGCTGATCTTTACATAAGGTGACTCGCTGAGTGCAATCAGGAACAGCATGACGATAGGCGATGCCACACAGAGCATTGTGGACAACGCAATGCTGCGTGCAGAGTTTGTCCTGATTTCCATATATCTTGAAGCTTCCTCCATGCTCACGCGCCTGAGGCCCGTGTCCTCCTGCTCCACCCGGGGAACCCTGTCGCCGAGTTCGGTCAGCTCATCCTTCAGAAGATAATCGGTGGATACGGTGAACACGCTGCTCATCTTTACTATCTTGTCCATGTCGGGAAGGCTCTGTGCGCTCTCCCATTTGGAGACGGACTGCCTCGAGACACCAAGCTGCTCGGCAAGTTCTTCCTGGGACCATCCCATCTTTTTCCTAAGATCCATTATCTTTTCTGCAAGTATCATCATAAACTCCTTTCCGTCTGCGGCACTGCGTACGTCTGTCCGCTTCAGGTGGTTTCATGCTAGCCGCATCCCGGGTTGCCTTCTACAAATCCTGCTTGGAAATTTGTCAACCGGCAGTTGCAACTGCAGCATTTCTGCTTGTCAGAATGACATCAGCACACAATCTGTGCCAGAAGTGAGGGCTTTCCGTCCTGGAAATAGAGGCCTGTTTCCATGGTGTTTCCGGTTCTTCTGAACGGCATGGAAAGGACGTCTCCTTCATGCGCAGAGGTCTTGAACACCACCGTGATTTCCTTTATGTCCATATCCTTCAGCTCCTGCACGCTGAACATTCCTATCAGTGCCCTGACATATGCGGCATTGTTCATGTGCTGACCCATGTCGATGTCCGACGATGTGACCCTGTATGTTCCCTTGATTTCATAACTGCCGTCAGCCGGGACAATGCGCGGGAAGTCCTCTATGGGAAAGCTCTCCTCATTGAATACCAGATCCTGCGGGAATATTTCCGTCAGGTTGGCCAGACGTCCCTTGGACAGATCCATGATGGCCCATTCGGTGCGGCCTTCGGCAAGCGGCCCCTGTGAGTCGCAGAGCCTGTAGCATCTGTCGGTTCGCAGTGAACCCGGCTTGAGCGGCCATGTCTGGCCTTCCACCGTATCGCTCATGAGCGGCCTGCGGTAGAACCGTATGCGTGTCTTGACCGTGAGCCAGAAGAGGTTTCTGTTCATGAGAGTGAGCTGGTCGATCCCGAGTTTCTCTGCATGACTGTTTGCCAGATCCATGAACATCCTGAACGTCTCGTAGTATCCCAGCCTGTTCACGAAATCGGTCTGGCTGGGCATGATGCGGATGTCGGTGCAGTATTTGTTGATGAGTCCCATGCCCTGTATTCTAGAATAAAAGGGCGGGGTATGTCATCTCAGGTTTCGGTTGTAGACGGTGAGGCTGTACTTCTGCTTGGCCTGGGCGATCCTGAGGATCTGCCTGAACTCGGAACTCTTCAGCTTCAGGAACTTCATCCTGTTGTCTCCGAAGTCCAGGGAAAGAACGGTATCGGTGAACATGGCGCTGATCGGGTTGATCCGGCTGACTTTCTTGCGGTTGCCTCTTATCAGGTCGATGACATCTGATTTGCGCACATCATCGGTATACAGGACATCAATTGCATCAAATGAGCAGTCGAACCCCTCTCCATGGCAGTGGAACGTGACGTCCGTGAGATACATGAATACTCCGCCCTCAAGAAGCGTCCCTTCAGTGTCGGCGTAGAATGATGTCCTGGTGGACCAGGTGATTTTTGCTCCGCGTTCTTTCTCGATTTCCGAAATCAGCTGTCTGTCGTCCATGAGTGGAAAATAATACATTTCTGTGCATCTTTCAAGCGAGTATGGCGGAATTGCAACAATCTTTGTGCATAAATATGCAAAAATTGCATTTTCTCTTTATATTATGTTGCGGATACGGCATATATATGGTATAATCCCGTTGTCCGGCTGTGCCGGAAAAGGAGATTGTATGGTAGTAAACACTAGTGCTCTGATTATCGTCATCGGCTACCTGGTAGGTATGCTGATCGTCGGTTACGTCGTAGGAAAGATCAAGATCAAGGGAGCCGAGGACTACATGCTCGCCGGTAGAAGGATGGGCATCTTCATGGTCGCGTTCTCCCTGTCCGCCAACAACATCGGCGGTGGATGTACGACAGGTCTTGCCCAGAAGGCATTCGGCGCATGGGGAATGAGTGCCATGTGGTATGTTCTTGCCGCATCGATCGCAATGATTCCTCTTGCATACTTCGCACCCAAGATCAGAAAGGCAATGGCCGTCACCATTCCTGAGGTCGTCGGAAGAAGATTCGGCAAGTTCAGCTCAGGCTTCGCTGCAGTCCTCAACATCCTGGCCCTGTTCTGTCTGACATCATCACAGGTCGCTGCATCCGGTTCCGTCGTCGCAACACTCACCGGAATGAACACGAAGCTCTGCATGATCATCGCCGGTATCGTCATCATCCTCTACACCACATTCGGAGGTATGATCGCCGACCAGATTTCGGATATGGTGCAGTTCCTTATCATCCTTGTCGGTCTTGCAATCGCAACCCCGATCGTAATCTCATCCCTCGGCGGATGGTCTGCAATCGCTGCAAAGCTTCCTGAAGGTCAGACAAGCTTCACCAAGATCGGATGGGCCTACATCATCGGCTACATCTTCAACTACTTCTGCACCTTCCTCTCGGGTCCTGAGATGATCTCCAGATTCGAGACTTCAAAGGACGAGGCCACGGCAAAGAAGGCATCGTTCCTCTCAGCCATCCTCATGGCAGCCATGGCCGCATTCCCGACACTGCTCGGTCTTGCAGCTCTCGCAGTCAAGGATTCACTGCCGAACCTCGCCGCCAACGGTTCCAACGCAATGATGGCTGTCACACAGGCCTATGCCCCGACAATCATCACCGGTATCGTCTCGGCTGCAATCATTTCCGCAACGATGTCTTCAGCTGACTCCAACCTGCTGTGCATGTCAACAATGGTCATCAACGATATCTACAAGCCGTACTTCAACAAGGAGATCGGCGGCATGAAGGAAGTCTGGGCAACCAGAATCTGCAACATCGTCTGCTGCGCAGTTGCCATGCTCATCTCGTTCCTGGCAATCCCGATCACAAGCATGAACACCTTTGCATTCGGTATCAGATGTGCCGGCCCGTTCGCCGCATACGGACTGGGACTCGTCATCCCGCGTGCAACCAAGAATTCCGGTCTGATCTCCATTGTCACCGGAACAATCGGATTCGTCGTATGGCAGATCATGTCGGCCAATGGCGTCGCAATCACCAATTATCTCATGCCTGTCGTATTCGGATGTCTGGTCAGCGTCGTCACATTCTTCCTCGTCAACGCAATCGAGTGGAAGAAGGGCGTCAAGCCGGCACCTTCGGCATACGTCTCGGAGTAATACCCGAAGACGGTTTCCAAAGAACCACTGCAGTCCGGTAATCGCCGGACTGCTTTTTTTTTCTGTTTACAAAGATTCCGATGAGCGCTATAATTTTCAGTAAGAAAATAATTGCGTCGCGGAGGTCACCATGCAGTTCGCATACATACCCATCGGAGTCCCGACTTTCGATCTTGAAGTGGCACAGGACCAGTTCGGAAAATCCTGCGCCCTGATGCGCTCCCTTTTCGGCAAGGAGGCCGTGTGCCCGGAGAAGATGCTCCTGTCCCTGCCGGACCTCAAGGCATATCTTGCAACCATCAATCCGGACCTGATTGTCCTTCAGAACATCACGTTCGCCAATTCGGCATACTGCTCCGAGGTGGTGGCTGCTTTCCCGACGGTGCCCGTCATCCTGTGGACGCTTAGGGAACCCGTCATCGACGGAAAGAGACTCAGGCTCAATTCGCTCACCGGAGCATACTCGGCTGCCAACGTCATGAAGAACCTGGGCAAGGCAAGCTTCGGCTATGTCTTCGGTTCCCCTGAGGATGACGATGTCAGGAAGATCCTGACGGCTGACGCTGCGGCACTCAGGACCCTGGCAGAACTGCGGTCCTGCAAGGTAGCTGCAATCGGAACCACACCGGAGGGCTTCGGATTCGGCCGCGCTCTTGATGCAGATGTCCAGCGTCTGTTCGGAAGCCGCCTCGTAAGCGTAGAGCTGCGCGAGATCCTGGACAAGGCAAAATCATATTCATTTGATGAATGCAGACAGTATCTGGACAGCTTCTGCTCCACATGCTGCGACTATGACCATATCCCCGAGAAGAACATGGAGGGCTATGCCCGCCTGATGAAGGCCTATGTGGACTTCTGCACGGAAAACAACGTCAAGGTAATCGGCTCAAGATGCTGGCCAGATCTGTTCACACAGTTCGGAACCCCCAACTGCGCCGTCCTGTCCATGCTCAACGACATGGGAATCTCAAGCGCATGCGAAAGCGACATGTACGGCGGAATCTCCATGTTCCTGGCCTCCAGGCTTTCGGGCGGAGCGGTATTCTTCGGAGATCCGGTCTCCATGAACGAGAAGGAGAACACCGTGACCTACTGGCACTGCGGCATGTGCGCTCCGTCGCTGGCCTCCAAGCCTTCCATCGGAGTCCATCCCAACAGGAAGATCGGACCGGCCATGGACTTCGGCTGCAGGCCCTGCGGCAACGTCACCGTATTCAGGGTTGGCCGTGATCCCGACGGAGCCTTCCGTGCATTCATCGCTTCCGGAAGCGCACTGGACAAGCCCAAGCAGTTCTTCGGAGCTTCCGTTGTCGTCAAGGTGGACGGCAGCGCCAGGGATCTTGTCTACGAATCGGTCAAGGACGGCTGGGAGCCGCACTTCGTGGTGGCCTATGCCGACATTGCTTTTGAACTTGAAGAACTCTGCAGGATTCTGGGTATCCCCGTCTGCAGGTACTGAGGAGAAATAAATGAACGAAAAAGAACTGAAGGCGTTTGCCTCGGAGGCAAGAAAGAACTGCCTCTTCTGCATCGGAAGCCTCGGAGTGGGACACATCGGCGGAGCCCTGTCGATAGTGGACATCCTCACATATCTCTACAACGGTGAGATGCGCAATCTGGATCCCAAGAATCCGCGTAAGGAAGACCGCGACATGCTGGTTGTCTCCAAGGGACACAGCGGACCGGCGCTCTATGCAGTCCTGGCCATGCAGGGATTCTTCCCCATGGACTGGCTCAACACCCTCAACAGGGGCGGCACAAGGCTTCCCAGCCACTGCGACCGCAACCAGACCCCCGGAATCGACATGAGCACGGGATCCCTCGGACAGGGACTTTCCGCAGCCTGCGGAATCGCCTACGGCGCAAAGCTCAAGGGAACCGACCAGAGATGCTACTGCATCATCGGAGACGGAGAGACACAGGAAGGACAGAACTGGGAGGCCGCGATGTTCGCAGCCGCCAAGAAGCTGGACAACCTGATCACGATCACGGACTACAACAAGCTCCAGATAGACGGAACTGTCGAGCAGGTCATCGGAATCGAGGACCTTGTGGCCAAGTGGACGGCATTCGGCTGGGATGTCCAGCGCATCGACGGCCACGACTTCAATGCACTGGAGAATGCCTTCAACGCCGCCCATGAGCAGAACGGAAAGCCCAAGATGATCGTCTGCGACACCATCAAGGCAAAGGGTCTTCCCAAGTTCGAGGGACAGATCGGAAGCCACAATGCCAACATCACTCTGGATGAAGTGAAAGAACTCTACAACGGGGAGGTTCCGTCATGGCTGAAGTGAAGGATATGGATATCGAGATGAGGCAGGCCTACTGCCGCACACTTATGGAACTGGCTCAGGAGGATCCGCGTGTCGTGATCCTCGAGGCTGACCTGATGAAGGCCTCAGGAACCATGCCGTTCAAGGAAGCATTCGGAAAGCGCGCCATCGACGTAGGCGTTGCCGAAGCCGACATGGTGGGAATCGCCAGCGGACTGTCGGTACAGGGATTCATCCCGTTTGCAGCGACATTCGGATGCTTTGCCGCAAGAAGAACCTTTGACCAGTTCTTCATCAGCAGCAACTACGCAAAGCTCAACGTCAAGCTCACCGGAACCGACCCCGGAGTTTCTGCCGTCTACAACGGCGGAACACACATGCCGTTCGAGGACATCGGACTCATGAGGATGATCCCGAACCTGGTCATCATCGAGCCCAGCGATGCAGCATCGGTCTGCGGTCTGGTGCGCGAGATGTATAGACATGACGGCTGCTGCTACCAGAGACTGCACAGGAAGAAGATGCCGGCCATCTACAGCCCGGACGAGAAGTTCGAGATCGGAAAGTCCAAAGTTCTTGCAGAGGGTAAGGACGTGACCCTGATCGGACTCGGTGCAGTGATGATGCAGCAGGTCCTCAAGGCAGCGGAGCTTCTGAAGGAGAAGGGCGTCAAGGCAACGGTAATCGATGCACTCACCGTCAAGCCGCTGGACAGGGATCTGATTCTTGCCAAGGCACGCGAGACCGGAGCAGTGGTCACCTGCGAGAACCATCAGGTGGACGGTGGTCTGGGAATGGCCGTGACCAAGGTCCTTGCGGAAGAGAACGTCTGCGCCAGAATCGGTTACATCGGAATCCAGGACCGCTTCGGACAGGTAGGAAACCTGGACTATCTGGTCAAGGCCTACAACCTTACGGCAGAAGACATCTGTGCCAAGGCACTTTCGATAATAAAGAAGTAATAACGGAACACAAGGAGAAAAAAACATGATTAAGATAGCAATTGCATCCGACCTGAGCGGATATCCCATGAAGAAAGCCATTGTAGAGCACCTGAAGGAAAGAGGTGACGTCGAGGTCCTGGACTTCGGTATCCCCAACGAGAACGAGCCGCATCCCTACGTGGAGCAGGCCCCCAAGGTATGCAAGGCAATCCAGAGCGGAGAGGCGGAGAAGGGCATCCTGATCTGCGGAACCGGTCAGGGAATGGCCATAGTGGCCAACAAGCACAAGGGCATCTATGCCTGCGTGGTCGATTCCATCTTCTCAGGCGAGAGAGCCAAGATCATCAACAACGCCAACGTCATCACGCTGGGCGGCTGGGTCACAGCTCCGTTCCTGGGTTGTGAGATCGTTGATGCATGGCTTGCCATGAAGTTCACGCAGAAGATGGAGTTCAAGAAGGACTTCCTCACAAAGAACTTCCACATCGTGGAGGACATCGAGAAGGAGAACTTCAGATGATCAGCTCACCGCTCAGCCCTCTCAAGGTCATAGAGCGCAGACACATCACCAAGGCGGAACTCAGAAGGATAGCCGGAACCGACGGAAAGATCGCAATCGTCACCGACAATGCCCCGATTGAGTCCAAAGCCAGATTAATCGCATCATTTACCAAGGATGAGGCCATTGTTTTCGACAATGTCCAGCCCAATCCGCGCACAGCCGACATCATGCAGATGTTCGGTGATCCGGCATTCTCCTCATGCTCCGTCATAGTGGGAATCGGCGGCGGAAGCGTCCTCGACAGCGCCAAGGCCCTGGCAATGCTCAGGACCAACGGCGGAAGTCTTGACGACTATCTTGGAAACACGCCCAAGAGGAAGATCGAGAAGCGCTGTGCAACCCTGATTCTCCTGCCCACCACGGCCGGCACCGGAAGCGAGGTCACCAAGGTAGGCGTGTACACATCCGCCAACGGCAGGAAGTACACGCTGGGTTCTCCGCTGATGCACGCCCACAAGGCCGTCCTTGTCCAGGATTTCGTGGTCAAGGCACCGCCGGCACTGGTTGCATCAACAGGACTGGACGCACTGGACCATGCCCTTGAGTCCATCTGGAACAAGAACGCAAAGCCCGAGACTCTGGAGCTTTCCATTGCCGCGGCAATAGAGGTCCTGTCCAACATCCGCACCATGTATGATTCAAGCGTGGCCATCAGGAACGGGAAGGCCGTAGACGAATCAGCCTACAGGGCCGCAAGGAAGATGCTTCACGCCTCATGCATGGCAGGAATGGCGTTCAACCTCACCGGTACGGCAGCAGGTCATGCCCTGAGCTTCGTGCTCAGCGAGACCTGGCACGTGCCCCACGGCACAGCATGTGCATTCACCCTCAACGGTGTGTTTGCTCTTTCATGCCAGAACGAGGTAACCAGGAAGTATCTTGCCAAGGTTTCCAGACACTTCCACCCGCAGATCAAGTCGGAGGACAAGCTTGTGGCCGCCCTTCAGAAGGACGTCGCCGATCTGACGGTCTATCTGCATCAGCCGCAGAGGTTCGCGGATCTCGGAATCATGCTTTCCGAAGACAAGATCGACGAGAACTTCGAGCGCTCGTTCGATGATCCCAAGATGTGGAACCAGCTTCCGGTGGCAACCAAGCAGAACATCTATCCGCTTCTGGAGGAGCTTCTCTGATGGACAGACTGTCGCTTCTCAGACAGAAGAATCCCGGGCTCACGATCCATACGGTGGACGAGAAGATTTTCTCCCGCTATGCCAGGCTCGTGAGCTCGCCGGTATTTGCCGGCATAGCGGCGTACATCGACCGCACCACCGTGGTCCCCGAGCGCAACACATATGTGGCCGACATCCCCGAGCTCCATACCAAGGAGAACGATGATGCCCTGTGTGCCTTCTACGGCGGTCTGGTGCCGCAGATCTGCTACTGCAACGGTCCCAACTTCTCCATGAACTGAAGCGAGTACCACAAGGGCCCGGAGC
>WARQ01003639.1_pt1 | contig 13922 bp, 13 predicted proteins | sample 4769161 | NCBI WGS metagenome assembly WARQ01 (sample SAMN08893024, study PRJNA449175) | gut metagenome | isolation source: rumen sample fed with dry roughage | host: buffalo | place: India: Nagpur | collected 2016 | reverse complement strand
CTCCACGAGGCGCACTAGACCCCAACAGCGGACGGTCTCCCAGTCCGGGCATCTGCCGGAAAGCCGGTTGTATGCCTCCGTTGCGGTGCGGCTGACGGTTAGGGGAGTATTGGAGATGAAACCGTTCATCACGGCATCCAGGTCCTCGTCCAGGTTGCTTGTCCCCGTGTAGATGGAATACCCGCAGGCTATGTACATGTCGGGTTCCACTTCCTTGAAGTTGTCCTTGAAGAACGCGTTTCCCTGCCTTGTAAGCAGGATCTCCTTCGGGTTTTCAGGGATGTTCACGTTGTAGATGAGGTTGTAGTCCAGGTATCTGTTCCTGATGATGTGGTCATAGCAGGCATCCAGGCTTTTTTCAGCCCACTCGAACGTCTCGGGAACGGTGGAGAACGCAATTGCCCGGCACTTGAAGTATGCAGCCTCGAAGATCGCCGCATCGGTTCCCGAGTATGCTATGTCCTCTCCTACGTTCAGGCCCTTGTTGATTCCGGAAAGCACAAGATCGAACTTCCTGTTCAGCCCGTTGTATGCAAAGCGCACGCAGTCGGAAGGCGACGAATCCACGCTCCAGCAGTCTATTCCCTCGAGCCATTCGGTCTTCTTGACCTCGAACGGCGTGTGGATGTTGATGCTGTGGCTTTTTGCGCTCTGCTCCACCTTGGGAGCAACTACGGTGACATCTCCGAGCCTGCGTGCCCAGTTGGCCAGGATTTCGAGTCCCGGAGCCCTGATTCCGTCATCGTTGGTGACGAGTATCCTCATATCCACCCCTCGTTGTCTGCCTTGTAGTTCTTCAGCATCTCATCGGCATCGGCTATCATGGCGTTCATCTCATCCACGCTCTGGATGGTGGCTCCCGATGCGTTGGCATGGCCGCCTCCGCCGTACTTGTTGGCAAGCTTGTCCACCGCGATGAACCTGGATCTGAGCCTGACCCTGATTGTTCCCTCGGGATTGTCGATGAATGCCAGCCAGATGAGGCTGCCCTTTATCTTGTTCATGAAGTCCACGCTGTTGCTGGCCTGCTCGCGGGTCAGGTGGAAGTAATCCTGCATGGTCTGGTCGACGTGCAGGTATGCCACTCCGTTTTCCGTGATCTTCATCTTGTCGAATACGTTGGACTGGAACTTGAAGTAGTCGAAGTCCTCAAGGTAGAGGTGGGCGAATATGTTCTGCGAGTTGACTCCGAAATCAAGCAGGTAGCCTGCGAGCCTGAGCGTCTCGCCGGAGGTCTCCATGTACTTGAAGCGCCCGCTGTCCGTGACCATTCCGGTGTAGAGGAGGGTAGCAGCACGCAGATCCATCTTGAGCTCATCCCTGAAGGTATACTGGAACGCAACTACCATCTCGCAGACCGATGACCTGTCGGGTTCCGTCCAGGAGATGTCGCCGAACGGCGTGACATCGATGTGATGGTCTATCTTGATGACCTCTTTTGCCTCGGTTACATGCGGGTTTGCCACGCGGTTGAGGCCTGCGGTGTCCAGGACTATGGCAAGGGCATCCGGATATTCGATGCTCTCCGGGTTTGTCTCTTCAGTACCCATGAATTCAAGATGATCGGACCTGTCGACGTTGGATACCATGATGGTCTTCTGCGGGAACGACAGTCTCAGGATATGTGCAAGGCCGTGGGTTGATCCAAGGGCGTCTCCGTCCGGTCTCTGGTGACGGACTATGATTATCCGGTCATACTCCCTGATCTTGTCGAGTATGGCCTTCTTTGTATCGATGTTTCTTTCTGTGTCCATAGTATTCTCAGTTATCAGATATTTCCCGCGAGCTGGTCAAGGTCTTCCAGAAGAGCCATGGCCGTATCCGTGTCCGGGACGATGGCTCCGGACGCCTGTTCATGGCCGCCCCCGCCGTATTTCACCGCAATCGGGTTGACGTTGGGGCCGCATGAGCGCAGTTCGACTTCAACGGTTCCTTCCTTTCCGTTTTCGGCAAACGCCACCCAGATGCGTACGCCTTCAAGGTCTGCCATGGTGTTCACATAGCCCCTGACCGCATCGTGTGCGGTTATGCCCTTTTCCTCGACTTCTTCACTGGTGATGTAGTAGTAGGCCACCTTGTTGCCCGTGAAGCGGATCCTGTCTATGAACCAGCTCTTGAGCCTGAGGGCGCTCAGGCTGGTGACGTAGAAGTTCGTGTAGACGAAGTTGGTGTCGATGTTGAACTGCATCAGAAAAGATGCCCGCCTGAACGTCCCGCTTGAGGTGCTTTCGTATCTGAAGCGTCCGCTGTCGGATACGATTCCCATGAAGAGAACCGTTGCGGCCTTGGTGGAGACCTTCAGCTTGCCCTCTATGGCCAGCTCCGTGACAAGTCCGGCGCAGCTTTCATAGCTCGGGTCTATCACCTCCACATCAGCTATCTGCGAGCTGAATACGTGATGGTCTATCCTCACTGTCCTGGCCGCAGTCCTGAAGCGGTCGTCGCTGATAAGCCCCGGCGCTCCGGTATCAAGCAGTATGGCCAGGGCATTCCGGTATTCGGTGTCGTCGACTATGTCCATGTCGGTGCCGCCGAAAGCAGGGAACCTGCGTCCGGGCTCTCCCACCACGCGGATTTTCTTTTCAGGGAAGTTGTCCAGAAGAAGCTGCCTCAGACCCAGCTGGCTGCCTATGGCATCGCCGTCGGGATTCTTGTGCCTGTGGATGATGATGGTGTCGTATTTCCTGATTTCATCAAGTACGGCTTCAAACATCCGGGACCTCCAGTGGAAGGACGCTGCTGTTCTCGTAGGTGGTGAACCTGATGGTGTATCCGTTGTCTTCCTGCGGCTGGGATTCCTGCGTCATGTGCCAGTTGTCCAGCTTGTCCAGATTGTCGAAGAAGACTTCGGCCTGCCCGTCCGCATCCACCTTGGTGAGGTAGACTTTGTCACAGTAGGGGAGCATTGTGTGGTACATCATGGCTCCTCCGATGACGAAGACATCCTCAGACGGATACTTCTTGATTTCCGAGAACAGCTCAGGCAGGCTCTGGACCATGGTGAATCCGTCTTCCTGTGCGCGTTTTTCATCTCCGCCCGGCCACAGCACGATGTTGGTCCTGTTCTTCAGCGGCTTGCCCCCGGGGAATGAGAGCAGGGTGTTTGAACCCATCACCACGACCTTGCCGGACGTGGTGGTGCGGAAGAACTTCATGTCCTTGGGGAGGCTGAACATCAGGTCGTTGCGCTTTCCGATTCCCCAGTTTCTGTCACAGTGTAGTATCGCCTGCATCCCGTACCTCAGATCGCCACCGGGATGTCGTACTTCTTCTTGTTGTAGACGTAGTCCTCGAGCTTGATGTCATCAGTGGTGAACTGATAGAAGTCCTTGATTTCAGGATTCAGCGTGAACTTGGGAGCCGGGAACTGCTCGTTCTCGATTATCTCCTTCACGATGGGGATGTGCCGGTCGTAGATGTGTGCATCAGCGATTACGTGCACGAACTCACCAGGAACCAGGCCGCTGACCTGGGCCATCATGTACACCAGTATGGAGTACTGCACCACGTTCCAGTTGTTGGCCGCCAGCATGTCCTGGCTCCTCTGGTTGAGGATGGCGTTGAGCGTGTTGCCGCTGACGTTGAACGTCATGCTGTAGGCGCAGGGGTAGAGTGCCATCTCCGACAGGTCCTGATGGACATAGATGTTTGTCAGGATGCGCCTGCTCTGCGGATTGTGCTTGAGGTCGTAGATCACGCGGTCCACCTGGTCGAACATGCCTTCCTTGTATTTGTGCTTGACGCCCAGCTGGTATCCGTATGCCTTGCCGATTGTTCCGTTCTCATCCGCCCAGCTGTCCCACACATGGCTCTTGAGCTGATGGATGTCGTTGCTCTTCTTCTGCCATATCCACAGCAGCTCGTCCATGGCGCTCTTTATGTACGTGCGCCTGATGGTCAGGATGGGGAACTCCTCCTGCAGGTTGTAGCGGTTCACGATACCGAACTTCTTGATGGTGTGTGCCGGGGTGCCGTCCTCCCAGTGGGGCCTGACGGCCAGATTCTCGTCACTGAAGCCGTTCTGCAGTATGTCCTTGATGTTGTTCACGAAAACTTTGTCGGCGTAGCTCATGCGGATCTCCTAAAAAAAGACTGTACGGGTCATTATACCCCATGAACACCGTGGTGCGGAACAGAATCTTTGCCGACGCATCTGAATTGGATGCCGTTGGATGCCGTGGTTCAGGAAAACCGAACATGACATGCATCTCCGAAGGTTGAAGCCTAGCATGGGCCGGGTTAATCTTATAGGCGAACATGAACACCAGACTTCACAAGGCGGATAATCCGAAAGCTCCCCTCATCGTGCTGAATACGTTCGGCGACGAAGGGGTGGCTGTCCTCAAGGCGTTGCGTGCAGGCAAAGGGAAGGATTTTTCCATGTTTGTCGTCTCGGATATGGACTGGAACCGCGACCTCAGCCCGTGGGTGGCTCCGGCTGTTTTTAAGAACGATGAGCCGTTCGGCGGCAAGGCCGACGGATTCCTGAAGGAACTCGTGGAGCAGGCGGTTCCGGATGCTGTTGCAGAACTTGGGGAAAAACCGGAATACATGGCGATTGCAGGCTATTCCCTTGCCGGACTGTTCGCCCTTTACTCCCTGTACAGGACCGATGTCTTCTCCAGGGCCGCCAGTGCATCGGGGTCTTTCTGGTTTCCGGGATTCCTTGAGTTTGCATCTTCCCGCGAGTTCGTGGGGAAACCTGAAAAGCTGTATCTTTCGTTAGGGGACGCGGAAGCACGGACGCGCAATCCAGTGATGGCCACGGTGCAGGACAATACGGAGAAGCTTGCGGTGCTGTACCGCGGCAGGGGGCTCGATACGGTGTTCGAACTGAATCCCGGCAACCATTTCAAGGATCCCGCCCTGCGCATGGCGAAGGGAATCCGAAGTATTCTTGAATCCTGATTTTCTTTAGTGGAATCTCCTTCCTCAATACATTATGATGGATTTACTGAACTTCAGAGGAACGCGATGCATTACAGACTTCAGGACAGATATTACAGTGATTTCCAGACCATAGACGTCAACAGGCTGCCAGGACGCAGCTACTTCATCCCGTACCCGACAAGGGAATCCCTTGAGGGCGTGCCGCTTCTTGAGAAGCGCTACCGTTCACCTCTGGTGAAGTGCCTTAACGGTGACTGGGACTTCAATTACTATGACGATCCCAAGGCTCTTCCGCTGGAGTTCGACAGCAATGAGCTTTCCTTCGGGAAGATCGATGTCCCGTCCGTCTGGCAGTACCGCGGGTATTCGCACCCCATGTACCTCAACGTGCGCTATCCGTTCCCGTACAAGCCGCCCGTGATTCCCACGCTTGAGCCCGTGAAGAGTTATTTCAGCCTGCTCGACGGTTTCAAGAAGGCTCCTGCCGATGAGATGAACCATGTGGGGCTGTACAGGACGTTCTTTGATTTGTCTCCAGTTGGCTCAAATGCCTCAAATGACTCCAATGACTCCAATAGCTCAAATGTCTCCAATGCCTCCAAGAGATACATCCTTTCCTTCCTTGGCGTCTGCAGCTGCGTTGAGGTCCACGTCAACGGAAAGTTCGTGGGATTCTCCGAAGAGTCGCACAACACGGCTGAATTCGACATAACGGATTGCGTGAAACCCGGGCGCAACGAGCTTGTGTGCGTGGTCCGCAGATGGTGCAACGGCACATACCTCGAGTGCCAGGACATGTTCCGCAACAACGGCATCTTCCGCGATGTCCTGCTGAGGGTTTCCGACAAGGATGACATCTGGGACATCGATGTGAAGACCAGAGGTGCAGGCAGCTCGTACAGCGCGGATGTCACCGCACAGGTTGCAGACGGCGTAGAGGTGAAATTCACAATTGAAGGCAAGTCCGCCGACGGCAAACCGCTGAATGTCTCAAAGACAGCAAAGGCTGTCGACGGAGAGGCAAAGGTGAGCTTTGAGGACCTTGCGGTCATCCAGTGGAGCGCGGAGAATCCGGTGCTTTACGACCTGTACATAGAGAGCCCCTACAGCTGCATTAAGCAGCGCATCGGATTCAAGGATATAGAAGTCAAGGGCAATCTGTATCTGCTCAACGGCCATAAGATCAAGTTCAAGGGCGTGAACCATCATGACACTGACCCTAAGAACGGCTACTGCATGACGCCTGCGGAGATAGAACGTGACCTGAAGATCTGCAAGGAGTTCAACATCGACACCGTCAGGACATCGCACTATGCTCCGGACCCGCTTCTGATAGAGCTTGCCGCAGAGATGGGAATCTACATTGTAGATGAAGTTGATATCGAGACCCACGGGGTGCTTGTGGGCAAGTTCCCGCCTACATACAACAGGCTTTCAAATGACAGCAGGTGGAAGAACCGCTATCTCAGCCGCACCATCCGGCACTACCAGAGGGACAAGGCTCTGGCCACTCCCATCATAATGTGGAGCCTGGGAAACGAGAGCGGAGGCGGCTGCAACACCGATGCCACATACGAATACTTCAAGAGCGTTTCGGATATCCCGGTACACTACGAGAGTGCCATCTATACAAAACGCAAGGCATATGACATAGCATCGCGCATGTATCCGCCTGCAAGCGAGCTCCATGACATCGGTGAAGGTGTCTGCAAGACAAAGCAGTTCATGGACCGCCCGTACTTCATGTGCGAGTATGCCCATGCCATGGGAGTGGGTCCGGGCAACATAGAGGGCTACTGGAAGGAAATCTACAGCTATGACGGCCTGATCGGAGGATGCGTCTGGGAGATGAACGACCATGCTGTTGAGCATCCCGACGGTTCCTACACATACGGCGGAGACCACGGCGAATGGATTCATGACGGAAACTTCTGCTGCGACGGAATCTTCTATCCTGACCGCACTCCGTCAACAGGTGCATGGATCGTGCGCCATGCATACAGGCCCATCCGCATCTCCCGCGTGAACGGAAACAAGTTCGAAATCTTCAACACTACTGCCTTCACCAAGGGCAGCGATTTCCGCATGCACATCAGCCTTTCCGACGGCAGGAAGTTCGACTATGTGCCCAAGGCGGCGCCTCTTGAGAAGGAGCAGGTGGAATTCGACCTCGGAGATATTTCGGGAGATTTCTTCCTCAATGCCGATACCTATGACAAGACGGGCAGGCTGGTATCCACCGAGCATATATGCCTGAATCAGGAAATACTCAAGGATGTCGGCAAGACGGAGAGGCTTCCCGGATGGTTCGGAATCAGGGATGGAAATCCGGTGATTGCACTGGGTGGCAGTGAGGGCAATCAGGGCAATCAAGTGCAATCAATGGTTCCTTCGGAGCCTTACACGATCCTATTCAGGGCAGAGACGGACAACGACAGCATCAACTTCGTGAAGAAGCCCATGCGCAAGTGGTATGGTGAGGAAACCACCATGCTCGGCTGCAAGCAGTCGGAAAACCGCGCCGTGACCGAGTGGGCAATCAAGGTACATAAGAAGACCTTCCTCTGCACTGACCTGTATGAAGGCTGCACGCTCCCTGACGGAACCGAGGGTGTTCTCGTAACAAGCCTCCTGCATTCGCTGAAGGTCAAGGGAAAGCTTCCCAGGTTCGGCAAGTCATTCAGGCTGGATCCGTCGTTCGGCAAGGTCTGCTACCTTGGCCGCTGCGGAGAGTCCTATGCGGACATGAAGGAGCAGTTCCCGGTGAAGGAGTGTGCCTGTTCCGTGGATGACATGACAGAACCCAACGTGAAGCCTCAGGAAAGCGGAAACCGCTGCGATACCCGTTGGGCAGAGCTGTCCGACGGTAAGACATCAGTCAGGTTCCATGCCGTGGACAAGCCGTTCGAGCTGAGCGTCAAGCCCTACAGTGACACGGATTTACTAAAATTTAAACATAGGGAAGATGAACACAAGAGCGGAACTTATGTTACAATTAATGCGTTCCAGCAGGGTATAGGTACAGGAAGCTGCGGTCCGTACACTCTGGACGAACACTGCTATGACGCATCGAAGGACCACATCCTGAGATTCATAATTACAAGGGAGCTGAAGAAATGAGAGATTTGCAGAAGCTGGTTGAGCAGGTGAAGGAGATCGTCCTCGCCTCGGCGAAATTCACAAAGGTTGATTCATTTTCCATCGAGGAGAAGGAGGGTGAATCCTGGAACATCGTGACGTCTGCGGATGTGGCGGTGCAGGAATACCTTCAGAAGGAGCTCATGGCTCTGCTTCCCGAAGCCGGATTCTACGGCGAGGAGGAGCATGAGCACGATTTCTCAAAGAAAATAAGCTGGATCGTCGACCCCATCGACGGAACCACCAACTTCGCCCGCGGAATGCAGCAGTCAGGCATCTCGGTCGGTCTGCGTGAAGGCTCCGAACTTGTGCTGGGAGTGGTCTACAATCCGGATCTGGACGACATGTTCTGGGCCACAAAGGGCAACGGAGCATACCTCAACGGCAAGAAGCTTTCGGTTTCGAAGAAGGATTTCGCACACTCCATCCTGTGCACGGCCATGAGCCTTTACAGGAAGAGCTATGCAAAGATGTGTTCGGATGTGCTTCTTGAGGCCTACAACCAGTGCGCCGACTTCAGGCGCTTCGGTGTTGCTTCTCTTGAAATCTGCTATCTGGCCGCAGGCAGGGTGGACACGTTCTTCGAGCTCAGGCTGTTCCCGTGGGACTTCGCGGGCGCTGCGGTCATCCTCAAGGAGGCAGGCGGAGAGATCAGCACCATGGTATGGGACAAGGGCCCTGCGAAGCTTTCACCCGATATGATCCTTGATGCCCCGAGCCCGATCATCGCGGCAAACAGCAAGGAGAACCTTGAGAAGCTCGGCGACATCATCCTCCGGCACATGAAGGGCTTTGACGCAGCTGCTTACAAATGATTTCAGCTTAAATCAGATAATCTTGTATTTCTCCAGGAATTCCTTGACCACCTGACGGTACTCATCGGTGTGGTCCCATATGCTCTCGGCATGCTCGGAATCCTTGAACAGGTGGATTTCCTTCTTGTCCTTCTTGGCTCCGTAGACATCGTAGATCTGGCATGTGGGTACAAAGGTATCGTGGTCTCCCTGGCAGAACAGCATGGGAACCTCGATTCCGGCAACGGTTGTTTCCGGCGACACCTTGTCCATGTCCAGCTTGTAGCGTGATTTCATGATCATGCTTCCGACGTTCAGGATGGGGAACTGCGGCAGGTGCTTGGCTTTGAGCGTGGATGCCATCTCCTTGCGCATGGAGGAGTATCCGCAGTCTTCGGATACGAACGAGAGCCAGGGAAGGTGAGGAGCGGCCATCATCGCCGTGGCAGAGCCCATGGACTCACCCTGGATGCCCCAGACGGTATCGGCGGGGAAGAACTGCCTGACATAGTTTGCAAGGCCTATGAGGTCCTTGTGTTCAAGAAGTCCCATTGTGCACCAGATTCCGGGGCCTTTGTCGCTCTTTCCATGGTAGCGGTGGTCGAATGCGACTATGCTGAAGCCCAGCTCCTGATAGATCTTTCCGTATACGAGCATGGTGATGTGGTTGCTTGTCCAGCCGTGGCTGAGGATCACGACGCGCTGTTTTCCGTCCGGGAAGGTCCTGCCTTCGTCTGCGCGGATGATGCGGCCGTACAGGTTGTATCCGAATTCCGAGCGGTACGTGAACTCCTCGACCTTGTGGCCCTCAAGGGTGCTCAGCGGATCGATGGGGCAGTTGTGCCTGAGCACGGCATCACGTGAATACTCGTAGTCATGTGTGTTGGGGTACACCACCACCTTTGCGAACATGTTCGCCACAAGATAGACGAGTACGGACAAGACGACGAGAACTGATGCTATGATGATTGCTGCTGCCATATTTGGAACTCCTGTCCCTACATTCTATATGGCGCAGTATTCAAAGTAAACGGGATTTTTGCCTGAGGTTCAGAGGACCTTGCCCAGGAAGTCCTTGAGTCTGGGGCTCTGCGGATTGTCGAAGATCTGCTCGGGAGAACCTTCCTCGACGATCTTTCCGGAGTCCATGAAGACAATCTTGTTTCCCACCTCACGGGCAAATGCCATCTCGTGCGTAACCACAACCATGGTCATTCCGGATTCCGCCAGCTCCTTGATGACGGCCAGGACTTCTCCTACCATCTCGGGATCCAGTGCGGAAGTGGGCTCGTCGAAGAGCATCACCTGAGGCTCCATCATCAGTGCACGCACGATGGCGACACGCTGCTTCTGTCCGCCGGAAAGCTGGATGGGGTAGGCTGTTGCACGGTCCTTGAGACCGACTCTGCCCAGAAGCTTCAGGGCCTTGGATTCAGCCTTCTTCTTGTCCATCTTCTTGACCTTGATCGGAGCCAGGGTCATGTTGTCCAGAACGGTCTTGTGGGGGAACAGGTTGAAATGCTGGAACACCATGCCCATTCCGCGTCTGTGGACATCGATGTTCTGACGGACCTTCTTTCCGTCCTTGTCGATATGGTACTTCTTGGTGATGTCAACGCCGTTGAAGATGACCTCTCCGGATGTCGGGACTTCAAGCAGGTTCAGGCACCTGAGGAATGTGGACTTGCCGCTGCCGGACGGGCCGATCACGACCACGACGTCTCCCTTGTTGATTGAATACGAGACATCGTCCAGAGCCTTGAGCTCTCCGTTGTAGTAGTATTTGCAGAGGTTGTTAACCTTGATTATCTCATCTCTTGTCGCCACGGCTCATCCTCCTCTCGAAATATGCGATGATCTTGCTGGTCGGGAACGTAAGGCAGAAGTAGACTGCGGTTGCGATCAGCAGCGGCTCGGCGATCCTGTATGTGGCGCCCTTGGTGGTGGCAACGGCGTACATGATCTCCTGGACTCCGATAGTATAGCAGATGGACGACTCCTTGATGATGGTGACGAACTCGTTTGCTATTGCCGGAAGGATGTTCTTGATTGCCTGCGGGAGAATGATCTCCGTGAGGGTCTGTCTGGAAGAGAGTCCCAGAGACCTTGCGGCCTCGGTCTGTCCGTGGTCGATGGACTGGATTCCGGCCCTGATTATCTCGGACAGATATGCACCGGAGTTCATGGACAGGGCCACGACACCGGGGAAGAACCGTTCGAAACGTATGAAGCCGAACAGCTTGAAATTAGGCAGGCTGGCCTTTGCGAACACCACGTAGTAGATGATGAAGAGCTGAACCAGCATAGGCGTTGCCCTGAACAGCTCGACGTAGGCTGTGGCAAACCACGAAAGCGGCTTTATCTTCGACATCCTCATCAGGGCCAGCATAAGGGCCAGGATGAAGCCGAAGAAAACCGTCAGGGCTGACAGCGACAGTGTGCATATCAGCCCTTCCTTGAACAGTTGGATATATTGCCAGGTCTTGGCGAATCCTGCAGAGGAAAACATCGGTCAGACCTCAGTCGATGAGACCTTCGATGATGTTTCCGGTAGCCTTCTCGTTGGCCTCGGCGACGAATGCGTTCATGCTGCCGTCGGAAAGTGCCTGTGCGATGGCTCTGTTGACACCTTCGAGCAGGGCGAGGTTGCCTTTTGCGACTCCGATTGCCGAACCTTCGGTGTCATAGGGGACATCCAGGACCAGCTCGAGTGACGGATAGTTCTTCTGGTATGCGCTTGCAACGACTGTCTCGATGTATGCACCGCTGATCTTGCCGGTAATGAGCTCGGCGATGATGTCGGTGACCTTTGAGAGGGCGACGATGTCGGCGTTGGGTGAGTACTTGGATGCCAGATCCATCTGGATCGATCCGACCTGTGCTGCGACGGAGACGTTCTTGTTGTTCGTATCGTCAAGGCTCTTGAACTTGTCTGCGTTGGCCTTTGTGGTTACGAATGACTGTCCGCCCTCGTAGTAGATGGTGGAGAACTCCATGATCTCGGCTCTGCTGGGATCCGGTGAGTAACCTGCGATTCCGAGGTCGACGTTCTTGTTCTGGACTTCCATGAGGGTTCCGTCGAAATCCATCGGGATGACCTCAAGCTTGAGTCCGAGGTAATCTGCGATGTACTGTGCAAGGCTCATGTCGAAACCGGCGAGAGTGGGGGTTCCGTCATCTCCGATGGAGTAGAACTCGTACGGAGCAAAGTCAGGGGATGTGGCAACCGTGAGGATTCCCTTGCTGACTGTAGTGATTTCAGCCTTGAGCTGATCGAGTGTCATGGAGCTGTAGTCCTTGCTCTCCGTGGCCTTCTCTGCGGCCGGGCTGGCGAACAGCGGTGTGAAAAGTGCTGCGATCAAAAGGACAATTGCAATTTTTTTCATGTTATTACCTCTTTCTGGTGATGATATTCAGTTTTTGCACCCGAAATTGTGCATTTTTATGCATAATCGGTTGCCGTGATATGATACTGCCACTTTTAGTTGATAATGTCTATATGTTTTTGCAGTTTTTATTCACTTTTTAAATTTTTATGCAGTTTCATGCCTTGCTGGCCGTTGTTTGTGCATGGAAGGGAAATATCGGTCAAACTCATTTGTCGGTATTCATTTCTCCGGTGAACCGTGGTATAATTGGAAAAAAACATCACTTCAACCATTGAAAGGGGAAAGCTATGAAAAAGGTATTTGTCGTTCTTATCGTTGCTTTTGTAGTGCTGGCTTCCGTGTCAGCTTTCGAATTCAAGTCTGTCGGTATTGAAGTCGGTCAGGGACCCATGGTTTCAGCAGATATGGAGATCGTAGACAAGTTCGATGTCTATGTCAGGACCGGTTATTACAATGTGTTCCTCGTCTCCACGGGAGCTCAGTATGAGGTCACTTCATTCAAGCTCGACGGAACTGCGGTTGCACTGAAGCCCGGTGTCCAGCTGAATTTCAACTTCAGGGACAACTACTTCAACTTCAGGGCTCTGGGAACATGTCAGTTCTCGTTCAAGACCGGAAAGCTCACAGCTTTCCTGAGACCGGGATTGGGACTTGATGTCTTCTCATACGGCAAGAACAACACCCAAACCGAGTTCGCATGGACAATCGAGGCAGGTGTTGCATATCTGTTCAATTAAGCGTCAGGATTTTCTGTACAGACCCCGTGCTTCGGAACGTATCCGGCACGGGGTTTTTTGTAACCATTTTGCCTGATTCCGTGTTATCATCACGGTAGAGGCAAAAAGGAAAAGGAGAGAAATCATGAGCAATAAAAACGAAAACAAGAAAGACGGTTTCATCATGGATAAGGGCACTGAACTGAACGCTGAAGAACTGAGTAACGTTTCGGGCGGAGTTCTGCTCCGCATCGGCGGTGGTGGTTTGCCGGAAGAAGTGGAGGTTGCCCAGCACAATGACCAGGTCTATGACGGACCGGTAGAGGTGACTGAAGATGATGTACCGAGAGTCAATGGCCGTCCACACTGTCCGAAGGTGATTGCGTTCTGACGTAATACAAATCCACCTTCCTCTCTGTCTTCACGAACTGGAAGGAATACGGTGAAATCTTTGCCGTAATCTCAGGGCTGTTCGCGTATACGCAGGAAAGCACGGCGACAAGCAGGACCATTAGGCGTAGTTGTTTGAGCCAATTCTTGCACGCCGGAATCCCATGCGGAAGATAATTTGATTGTAGCCCGACATGCTGATATGGTATTCTTCTCGGAGAGGTATGCACTGATGCGCAGAGATTTTGTCTTGAAAAGAGTCTTTTGCTTATTGCTGATCGTCATGATCGTACTTGTCTCCTGTTCGACCACAAAAACTGGAGGCGCCGCATTCGATGCCGGAAACTACCTTGCTGAAAACTATGCATCTTCGGATGCAATCAGGAACTTTACCGGCGCGCATGGCAGGAAACCTGTCGTCGTCATAGGAATCGTGTATTCATCCGATAACGTCGATTACTCCCAGGTCCTGCGCGGATTCCAGCAGGGACTGATATCGTCCGGCAAGGTTGAGCTCATTCTTGGCAGTTCCGAGAGGGATATCCTGAGAGGCGAGAGGATCGACCAGCTCCAGTGGGGAAACATGGACCAGATCAAGTCTCTGG